>Ga0255151_1000090_pt1 | contig 35739 bp, 56 predicted proteins | sample Atl_Yuk_RepB_8h_FD_183612 | JGI IMG/M metagenome (GOLD analysis project Ga0255151, IMG submission 183612) | Freshwater microbial communities from Altamaha River, Georgia, United States - Atl_Yuk_RepB_8h | ecosystem: Environmental > Aquatic > Freshwater > River | place: USA: Georgia | collected... | reverse complement strand
TGTTTGTATGGCTGACGCGCAGGTGCTCAACAGGCTCACCCATGACCAGCGGCGCAGACGCATCCGGTGGAGTGCCGATGCCAACGTTTCCGTCGCCGTGGTAGGTAAGATAAACCCGTGGGTATGTGTTCATGTGTTTCCCCTTGCTCGTATGGCAGCGTTGCACTTTTGTGCAATCCCTTCGATGCTATAAAACTCCCAGCATTCGCGAGCACATGCCTCACGCTCCGACTCCCTGATCTGCCACTCAAGTTCTTTCAGCAGGTCTTCCACAGTGTCGCCGTGTCCCGTGGCATAGCCTTGTCGCATCATCCATGCAGCCACTTTCTCACGCTCGGCAGCGGCAACAAGGGCGGCAAAGCGTTCAAAAGCATCGGTGTAGTTCCATAGGTCAGGATCAAGTCCAGCCTCCCTCGCCATGCGGATAATGTCTTCCCTATCCATCACGCCGCCTTAATGCCAAATGGGTTATGCCACAGTACGGGCGCTTTAGGCTTACGAGGCTTGAAGGTCTTGTACTGCTCCTTAACTTCAAAATAGTTCACCATCACTTTTTTCCAAGGTATTTCGACGTTTTTTATGCCCTTGGATTTGACAATCAAATCGTCTGCCGCCAATTCGGTCATGAGTTGATCAATCCTTTTGGTGGTCATATCAAACTTTGCCGCCAAATGCCAAGCATTCACAGGGTTCTTCAACCCCTTCAAATAATCAAAAATCATCTTCTTGCTTTCCGATCTACGCATTTTTCGTTTTGCCATTTCTACCCCTCTCGATTAAACAACTGCTCTTAAGTTCCGCTTAATCGGCTTGCCCCACTGTGAGTTGTAAGCCTTGCCGTACAACGCTGTTCCTGCATCGCTCGCAAAAGTTAACGCCAAAGCATCAGCCATGTCAGGCGATCCAATCCCGCGCTTTCTCATCTCGTCTTTGCTCTCTAGCTTCATCTTCCCGTTGCTATTAAACGAATAGCGTGGCGAAACTAATTCCGCCAATAACGACTCATCCTTAGGTATCTTGCAATCGCGCTTTTCCAACCACGCCTTCATCTTTCCCCATAGCTCAGCACGCAAATTCACATAAATCGTTCCCATGGCGGGAGACTCAGCCACGTTAATCCCACGCGCAGGCAGATTCAATTCGCGCAAGCGGTCCACAACACCGGCCCCTAAGCCAATCGAATCGACAAGTATTTCAACGGGCCTGTCTTCTGGCTTCATGGCCTCGTACTCAGCGACCACCGCGCCCGTGGTCTGCATCAAATCCAACCCACGCCACTTGCGTATCTCGGTCACTGCATTACCTTTACGCTTTGCCAACGCCGTGGCGTCCGTTCCAAATCGCGCCACATCCAATCCCCACACCGTTTGTGTATCCGTTGTTTCAACATCACGGTGAAAAGCGCTATCCACCAACTCAACGCCAATCAAGGTATCGTCATCGGTACGCGGAAACTCACCCAAGACGCGAACACGAAAAGCGTTGGACTCTTCGCCATACCTTGACGCCATATCCTTGATATAAGCGTCGCTGACCCTTTTAGAGTCATAGCAAGACACGCGACGTGTCCACCACTCATCTTTCAATCGGTTATGCGTGTCAAAGAAAAACCCGCTGGACTTCGTTGGGTTCCCCAACAAAATCGTCACAGCGTTATGCCCCGACATGGAACCCGCTGCCGCCTCGAACACGGACTCAGGAATACCTGATGCCTCATCCGCCACAAGCATCACATGGTCCGAATGCACACCTTGCAACGCTTCAGGTTGCTCGGCACGCGACGTACGGGCGGAGATGAATGCTTCCGTGGGCGATGACTTCAACTCAATCCGATCCGTTTTCGGATCAAGCAACTGCCGCCACACATCAGGCAATTCCTTGACCCAACGCTTCAACTCAGCAAACAGTGCGTCATACAACTGGCTTGTCGTTGGCGCAGTCACCACCACTTTCACCGGATAACGGCAAAGCACAAACCAAATCATCGCCCAAGACGCAGCGGTCGATTTGCCCACACCGTGACCGGACCTTACGCTGATCTTTCGCTCGCCATCCGATATAGCCTGCAAAAACTCAATCTGCCAAACATCAGGCTCAACGCCAATCACTTCACGCACAAACAACGGTGCGTTGTTCGCGTACCGGTCCAAGGCACGCGCAAACAACTTCACCAACTCATGATTCTTTAACTCTTCATTCACGTCCAAGCACCTTTGCAACGCCAGCGTGCGTAATCGTCACGCCATGCAATTTCATTACCTCACCGGCAATCTGACGCAACGACATGGACCCCTTCAAAGCCTTAATCGTTGCAATGGCGGCTTGCTGCTCGGCAACAGGCTCAAGGGTCGCTGCCTTGCCAGCACCTACAACGCGAAACCCAAAAGGCGGCAATCCCCCAACGTGCCCGCCAGCCTGACGCTTTGCCGCCTGGCCTACGCGCTGGCGATCCTTAATCACTCGCCTTTCGTGCGTTGCAAATGCCGCCATGATCTCAAGCATCAACTGCCCATAAATATTCTTCTCATCCGTTACATCGCCATGCCCATTAATAATCAATCGAATGCCGCGCTCCTTAAACGCGTGAACGGTATTCAACGTATCCATCGAGTTGCGGCTAAACCGATCCAGCTTCGCCACAATGATCACATCACCAGGCTGTGGCGTTACACCGCTTGCCGCCAATCGATCAAGAAAATTCAAATGCCCCGAAACACCAGCATCTTCAATAAACCGATCAACCGTCAAGCCATGCGTTAACGCGTTTCCGGTCACTTCCCTGCGTTGCGTGTCAAGGCTTGTGCCATTGGCTTGCTCATCAGTGCTTACGCGCAAATAACCGTAATTCATAACGCCATCCAAATCATCGTTGCGTACAGAGCGCCAAACATTGCGCCGCCAATGATCAATGTTGCTGTTGTGGACTTCATCTCGTTTCCTGTGTTTGTGTCAGTGGTGTAAATGTACACCGCGTTTACAGTCATGGGGGGCGTTTACGCAAAAATTTTTTGGGTAACCGACGAACGGATGAACGGTAATGGGGGGGCAGGGCGCGTTATGCAAGGCAAGCCACGCGATGCCCGTTATGCAAGGCAAGCCACGCGATGCCCGTTATGCAAAGCATGAGTGGGCGCGTGTGGGGTGCCGCGCCTACGCCGCCCCCTCGAAACGCTGAAGGGTGGGGTGTTGCGCGAACGCGACGTGGCGTAAAAGCGACACGCGTTGCGTCAGCGCAACGCTTTACCCGTTGTGCGGCGCAACATCGATGGTTTTGTCATCGACGTTTACGGCGTTGACGGTTTCGCGGTATCGATTCGCCATCAGGTGCGCGTCAGTGATGTTCACCTGAACGTTCACTTGCGCCTTGTTCTCTCCATACGCTTGCTGGTTCCACTTGCCAGCGAGCCATTGCCGGTAACGCGCCCTGACGTTTGCCAGGTTCGCCGTAACCGCGTCAGCGCCATCGACAATCGCCAACCCTTGCTCAGCCAAAACGTGTGCCGCCCTCGCGCGTGCACGCGCAAATTCTTCGCTGCGCTCGGGAGTCGTTTCCGCCCACGAATAAAACGCGCCCTCGCTTACGCCAAGAGCGCCTATTAACTCGGACACTTTCACGCCGCTCCCGATCTGCTCAAACAGTCCCTCTTCGCCGCCTGGAAACTTATGCACCGCACGATTCACGATCGACCTTAACTCTCTACGCTTCGCGTTGCTCAATCCCGCGCCACGCGTTTCACGCACCGCGCCTTCTTCGCTTTCCGCCTCACCAGTGCCGCTCAAACGCGTCAGATCGCCCTCAGTTCGATTTTCTGCTTCCATGTTCACTCACTTACCTTTCGCTTGTTCCATCGCCTTTAACGCGTCCTTGCTCAACGCGTAAGCCTGCTCACTGCTTCCCTTGTACACCGGACCAATATCCTCTTCCGCCATAAGCGTCAACACTTCCGCGCCAGGCATGGCCCGTTTAATGTTCACCGCTTGCGTAAAAAATTCCTGCTGCAAGATAACCGCCACCTCATCCATCGTCCAGCAGTCGCACTTAGGTCTCATGGCCGCGTAGGCGTGGACAGTTGCCGGATCAGCGCAAATCGCAAACACGCTCCCGTCATCCCGTTGACCCTCCATAACACTTACCGCCAACGGTTCAGCGTTCATCGCCTTCGCTTCAGCCTCCAACACGTCAAACGCTCGCATCATCCCGCCACACGCCAAACGATACGCCTCAACGTCTCTTGCTTTCCGCGCATCCCTACACCGCCATAACTGCTTCCAAAACCTTAACCGCGTTTCCTCGCTCACAAGTTCCGCCAAACGATCTAATCCCCAAACCTTATCCGCCTCACGCTTTCTCTTCATCACACTGACCGCCACACTATTCATCGCCAACACGATCTGGTCATCCTCTTCAAAAGGATTCTTCAACCGATCCTCTGATCCGCCATACAAACCATCTCTAACCTTCCCGCGCTTATCTTTTGCCGCCATAACCCAAATCCTTTCTCTACAAATCACACATCAAACATCAAGCGTCCGAAACATTGAAGCGTCCGAATGTGTGTCTTTCAGACACACACACATTTCGGACGCGTTCACTTCTTGTTCTACAACGCTTTCGGACAACTTCGTACGCGTTTTCGGACGCTTAAAGGACAAAACATTAACTTTAGGACACCCTAATTCGGACGCCAAAACATCACTTTCGGACATTCGGACGCTTAACATCAAAATCCTTCCTGATTAATCGGCTTGATCCACACCAAATCGTTTCTTATGGCGGCAAACTCAAGCTCAACTAACTTGTCCTTCACCTCCTTCCAACGCTTCCGCTTATCGCTATCCTCTACATCATTCCCTAGCCTGGCGTACACCTCATCACGCCAACGCTCTAACGTCACCACGCGATGGCGTTCACCCTGAACGATCTGGTATTGCCCTTCCGTCTTCACGATATGGCGTAACGCTTCCCTACCCATCGACTGATGCTTACCGCGCCCCGCGTTTGGCTTTGCGTTTTGTGGCGGTCTGAATCCAACGCCATCAGGTAAATCACCCTCGAAAGGTTTGACTACGAGCGTATTGGCTAGGTCATCCTCAAACCCCAGGTTTAATTTGGCGGCTGACGTTTCATGCGTTTCATCCGATTCCTGCTGATCAAAGTTCACTGTCTCCATGGAGAAATGAATCTCCACACCGTCCTTGCCATCCTTTTGCTTGGTTACCTTCAACGTGCCTGACATTTGATCGGTATGGCGGGTAATCTCAATCTGCGTATCCACCGCACCTAGAAAGCTAGAGTGACCGCGTAAACCTAGCGAAGCATCCTTGCCGCTATGGTGGACAACCAAAAGCGCTGCGCCCGTGGCTTCTTGCAGGCGTCCACAATTACTGATGAAACTTCCCATGTCCTCGGACGCATTCTCGTTGCCGCCGCCAAAGGCGCGGGCCAAGGTGTCAATGATGATCAATTTCGGACGCTGGATTTCGGACGCTCGTATGGCGGCTATCAAGTCAGCAAAATCCTGATCCGATGACCTTAAGTTAACTTGCGACCTAATCACGCCAACGGGTATGTCCTTGAGTTCATACGCATGGCGTAAACCTGAAATCCTTGTACCAATACCGCCATGCCCTTCCCCTGCGATGTATAAGACCTCGCCGGCTTGCGGCACTTCGTGCGATAGCCACGAGTCCCCACTGGCGATCATGGCGGCTAAGTGCAGCGCGATAAACGATTTGAACGTGCCTGGCGGGCCATAGAGCGCTATAAATCCCTTCTCAGGCACAATCCTATCCACCAACCACTTAACCGGCTCATCCTTCGCGTCACGCCACATCTCAACCCTGTAGCGTTGCGCTTCCTGCGCTTCAACAACTTCGGCAAACGGTTCCTTCTCTGGCACAACGGATTCAGGTTCCGTCTCGGCTTTCTCATCAATCACTAGTCGTTGCGGCGGTACAACGTCCTCGAAGTCCTCAATCACGTTGGCCTCGCCAACGCGTTTGGCGAACTCCTCGAACGTAAACCCTCGCCCGATAAACTCTTCAGCATCATCGCCAATGGCTGACTCGTCATCGGCTAAATCAACCACCTTGATCGCTTGCGCTACCCCTTGCAAATCCCTCACGACGCGTTTGGCGTACTTCCAGCCAGGTCTATCGTTATCAGGTAGAACTACTACTAATCGACCATGAAACCATGGCGTGATGGCGGCAGGCCACTCGCTCGACCCCGCGTGCGCCGATATGGCGACCACATCGAACATGCCAACCAAAAACTCAGCGGCCTTTTCGCCCTCGGTCACAAATACCGGCGCCATGGGTCTTGCGATCATGAGCGGTAAGCCAAACGGTATGGGCGTCCAATTACGGATCGTTGGTACGCGCTCGCCATTGATAAGGTGATACTGGCGGTACGTCTTGCCACCACCTTCAACGTCATACCTAACCTTTTGCGCTGTGACTTCGCCGTTCTCATCGATGTAATCCCACGCCATCACTTCTTTCATCGTTGGCGGCACAATCGGCCTGATACCCGATAAAGGGTCACGCGCAACCAGCGGGCGGTTCCAGTTCAACGAGTTAGGCAAGTGAGGTTTGATGGCGGCAAACACATCCTCCTGATCGCACCCGCCAAAGCACTTAAAGAGAAACTTCTCACCGAGTTGCGTAATCGCAAGCGATGGATGCCGATCACCCTTGCCATTGCCATGCCCAGGTACCGGGCAAGACGCAAGCCACCCCCTCTTGTAACGCTTGGCGTTACCAAGCGCTGCGGCTAATAGTTCTGCGTTCATCTAGGCGCCGCCGGATTGCCTTGCAGCACAATGCCTTCGTGCACCGGACCTTTGAAGTCATGGCGGACAATGGACCCTGCTGAAATCTTCACGCGGTTAGCGATTTGCTTACCCGGAAGCACATAAGATCCAATACCCATGATCACCGCCACGCCAATCACGCAATCGCCGCACACTTCCGTATTCGGAAACATCGTTGTCCATGCGTGAATTACCGAGTCATGCCCAACCGTTGCATTGGTATTCATAAACACAAAATCGTTGATCCAAGCATCCGCCGTAACGATCACTTGCGGCGCTAAAACGCAACCCTTACCAATTTTCGCGTAGGGCGATACCGTACAAGTGCTGTGTATGTACGTCCCCCATCTTTCTTCGTTCTTAGCAACAATGGCTTGCTTTGCATCAGGGTCCGCCACAGCTAACAGAAACTCAGCACCAGGAAACGCGCCCTCTCGGATGCTTTCCACCACGGGATACTTGGCGGCATAGCGCTTATTGTTAAACGGTTGCGTTGAAACCACGCACACAATCTCGTGCGTTCCTTCCTCCTCGATGTAACCGATCAACTCCTTGGCAAGCCCTCCTGAACCAAAGATAACGTACTGGTTTTTGCGTTTTGCCTTTTGATACATATTGTGATCGCCGCTCATTGATTGCGCCCCTTTAACTTGATTCTTTAAGTCGTAGTCCTGTTACGATATTTACCACTTGTTCTTCTCCTTTAGCTTGGCTTCGATAGCTTCCGCAAAATCCAACACGTTCTGATGTTCAACGCAAATGTGAAACTCCACAGCACTGCCACTCGCTTTGTTGCATTTCCAGATTTCATCTGCCGTCAGCCCCACCCATTCACGCTCTGTCTCCAGTGCTTGGCGCAGGGCGGTGATGGCTTTGTGCGCTTCTACTCGGGCCTCGCTGTCCATCAGAGTACTAGGCGTTCGCGTGAAATGTTTGGTGACTTTCTCCAACGCCTCCAGCGCCAACTGCATAGCTTCTCTGCTCATGTGTTCTTCTCCTTTAGTTTGGCCTCAACCGCACGGGCAAATGCAAGTACATCTTCGTAATTCCAGTGCTGCCCAGGCGCAGGCCATGTTGGGTTAATCTCGTGCAGTTCAGGCTCAGTCAGTCCAACCCATTCACGCTTTGGCGGTACCGTGTACACAGGTTGCGGGCTAAACACTTTGTCCTGTGGCTTTTTGCGAAAGTACACATGCCCGGTTCCGGTTGTGTGCATCCATGCAACCGGCTCTTGCTCTGTCTCCAATAATTGGCAGCAATGCCCGCACCTTGGACATTCAAAGTCTTGATTCATCGATCACCCCCAAACGCGTAAATTGGAAACTTGGACAAATCCGGATAACTCATCTCAATGTCCTCCATCACTTTTGGCGAACCATCACGATGCCAGAATTGATTCATGAGCAACAAACCACGCGCTGCCACGTCCGGCATCATGTAAAAGTTCCAACCGATCATGTCGAAATAATCGTCGTGATAGGAACACTCACGCCTCCCGCTGAAACGCGCCCGCTTGAACCACAGCATGGCGGCATAGTCATCAGTGAGAATCGCACCGCCCTTGCCTAGCTTTAAGTGCTTATAAGGCCCGGTAAAAGACACGCACATGTGCGAGCCTTTGATAAACATGTTGGAGGTAAACGAAAGCGCAGCATCCCACACACGCGTGGGTGCTAATTGATACGCGCCCTTAATCGTTCTTCCTTCAACCGGATAAAAGTCAACCTTCGCGCCGGCATGAATCACTTCGCAAGGTACGCCTGGATAAGTTCTTGCGGGTAGCCTGATCGTTGTTCCCGCCACACGTTCATAGGTCAGCGCTAAGAACAAAGCGTTGCAGCAGTTATCTACTGCCACGCAATACGGTGCGCCGGTGTACTCGGCAACCTTTTCTTCAAACGCTTCCGTTATTTTGTAAACGCCATCTGCCATGTCATCCCCTTGAGAGTCAAAAAATCCCGGCCTAAAAAGACCGGGTTTTGTGAGTCAGTGACTACTTAGAACTCTTCACCCTTCGCTGGCGCATGGGTCACCGGTTCCGGCGCAGCAACGGGCGCACTGCCTGCATCATCCGTTGGCCTTGGCGCCCAACCGGTGATGTTCCACCTGGGCTTGCGCGTGTTGCCTTTGCCAACCTTCATGGCCTCGGCGCCAACGTACTCGATGATCGGCAACTTGCCAGCGTTCGCATTGCGATCCTTGGCGGCTGCCGTGTAAAGCGCTTCCAGCCCCATGTTCGGCCCTGCGCCATTGGATGACCATTCAACCCAACCCATTTCGCGGCTAAAGAAACGCACCACAAATCCGCGCTTGTGCGCATCGCTTGGCTTTGGGCCTTGCCTGCCTAACTCTTGATCGGGTTGCCAATCACGCACACCGGCTTCAAGCAACAACCAACCCGTTTGCACGTTGTCAATGTCAAACAACATTTTTTTTAATTGGATTTCCTGACCCGTCTTGTCGCTCCACATGTTCATGGATGGCGAGAAACGAATGTATGGAAGTCCTGATCCACCACCTGTAAGTCCTAGCATGTCAAAGTTTCCTATTTCAAAGTGAGGTCAAATTTGGCGCGGGTTTGCGCCCAAGTGTTAAGCCACTTGATTCAGCGGTGACCTTATCCGCGAATTCCTGATAAAGATTTGGATATTTCTTTTCTAACTGCGCAGGCGTAATCGGCACTGTTTTTACAGCACCCTTATGAGCACTCAGCAATCCCGCCATCAACTCATCGCTTTGCCATTTGCGCGTTGCGCGTTTCGGTATAAGCGTCCAGTCATTGAGTTGGCGTCCATCCTCCAATGCTTTCGTGATGCGCTCTTTAATCGCTTCAATCGTATGCGCTGCATCATCCGCCACATTCATCATGGCGTTCAATTCATCTTCCGTAGCTTCATCAATTTGCTTTGGCGTTACACCGGCAAAACTTTCAACTCTGGCAATTTTTGCCGGGCACTTTGACCTGGCCGGGCACCAGCGGCAATGCTCACCTTCATTGGTTGGCGGAAATGGTGCCAGCGTATCGCGCAGTGCCGGCTCCAACACATTGGCGGACCAATCAATAAGTTCAGCCTTCGTCATAAACGCCAAACTGATCTGCGGTTCCTGCGTTGGCTGAATGATTGCAAGCGTAATGTTTTTAATGCTTGCCGGTGCCTTTTGCAGTGCGCCTAACGCGTAAATCTTAAGTTGCGGACCTTCAACATCAACCTTAATGCGGCCTGTTTTAAGGTCTGCAACAACCAGATCAGTATCATTAGAGCAAACAAGATCGGCAGTCCCATAAACATCAGCGCCAGCGTAATTAGGAATCCTAAGACGCTCTTCGATGAGGCAAGCACTTTCCATGCGCTTTTCCAGTTCGCCCGCAAAGTCCGTATAGACCTCGGCCCAAGACGCCATCTCTTCGCTAATCGCAACACCTTCAAATTCCTTTCCAACAAATGTGTGTGGCGCTGAACCTGTCAGCATGACTGTTTCCGCCAATGCGTGTACCGCTGTTCCAATCTTTGCAGCGTCTCCCGCTTCGCGTGGCGGTACGCCTCGTGAGAGTTTGATTGATGCCGGGCACGCTATCCATCGCTCGGCGGCTGATGGTGACCATTCTGAGTGTGCGTTCATGACTTTTTCCTCTTATGTTTAAGTTTTAATTTTTTGCGTTTTAGCTTGCGCTCGTCGTGATGCAAGATGCGATGGCAGTTGGAGCAAACCGCAATACACTTTTTGATTTCCTCGAAGACTCTTTTGTATGCGCCTTGCGCCACAAGCTCGTTAATGTTTCGCTTTGGCGGCGTTCGATCAACGTGGTGAAAGTCAATGACCGCTTCGTGCTGTATGCCGCACCGCTCGCAATGAAGTGATGCTTTGTATGCTCGCCACTTTGCACGCAATACGCGCTTTGACGCGACACTTGCCTTGATTGTTTTTTCTCGATTTCGCTCGTAATATTTTCGAGCATAAATCTTTTGCTTGGTTGCTCTAACCTTCGGGTCTTTGTACGGCAAAAGCCTTCCTCCAATACAACGTATTGGGCGAACCCCAAGGGTCGTCTGGCTCGAACATCCTGAAGCCTGTGGCGATCAACGCGTTGGCAGACGCCACATTGTCCGTTGTATCTGTAATGGCCTGCGTTAAACCTAAGTCTTTGGCAAACTTCAAACGCTCTCGGATTAACTTTTTTTGCAAACCCCGGCCACGAAACGCTTCCAGCGTACCGGCCCTGGCTAAGTACGCGGCTTGCGGTGTTTTGCTGGATTGCAGCATGGCGGCAAACCCTGCTAGCCGACCGTCGCAATACGCCATCCACCACCAACCGTTCTTGGGACTTAGGACCGTATCCAATGGCAAGCACTCTTTCTGAAGAAAGCGTATGGCTTGCTCGGTGGTTTGGGACATTACCGTCACCCGCTTGATCCGAAACATGCAGCATCCTCGTGAACTCCACGATTATGCTATAAGTCTTGTGTCGTTTCAACGAAACGCTCAATCACCCAAGTGCGCATCCACAATGGGCGCATGGTTTGTTTGGCGTGTCGCTCATCAAGCCATGTCGTTGTCCTTGTTATACCGCCAGGCGCAACCCAGTGATAGGGTTTGATGTAGTGCGGCACATAGGGCATACCCTCCAACATGTATACGGGCATGGGGTGCAATTCTGCTTTCTTGTCGCTGTTGTTGATGTTCATTTGCCTTGCCATTTATCTAAGTAACGCTGCGCTGATTCTTTCCACGTCGGACCCATCAAGCCTTGACTGTGATGGATGGCGGAAATCGATGACACGTAAATTGATAAGCCTTTGTCTGTAAATTGGCGGCATAAATCCATGTCGTAATGATGGAAGGTGAATTGCTCATCAAACCTTATATCGTTGTCATGAAACGTCTTTGAGTAAGCCGCCATGAACAAACCATCAATCAATGACACTTCACGGTTTGGCGATGCAAACACATCCCAACTCGTCAAATACTCACCGTTGCCACGCGCTACGCAACCGGCCCATGATTGGCGATCCGATAACGTGCCTTCCATATCCGTAATGGCCCATGACGTTTGACCTGGTGATGGCTGACAGTTACCCGCCAATCCAACCAGGTGATGATCATCGAGTGACGCACCTAAGCGCATGTACCAATACCAATCGACAATCTCAACGTCATCGTGCACAAACACAAGTAACGCCGGATCATTCTTGGCGGCTTCAACGGCTTCGTTATAGCGTTGGCACAACCCTGCTGTGTTGTTCGTGAACAGTTGCGCTTCAATAAACGACAGATGCGCAAAGCGTTGAATCGTTACGCCTAACGGCGTTCCTGCAAAATCTTTTCTGTTGTGGCGAGTGCACGCCACAATCCTAATAGGTATCATTCAATCCCCCATTGTTCTAAATAGTGCGGCCTGTGTGACTTCATCCATGGCAATGACTGCTGAAGATTCGATTGCATGTCAACGCCAATCGTCATTGATCCAACGTGGTGTATGTAGCTACGGCTAATCCAATGGCTAAAGCCAAGTGCCACAAGGTCAGCGCACATCACATCATCGCTAAACCAGTTCAGTGGCGGAAACGGTGCTTGCTCATACGCTAGACGCGGTAGCCATGCAAATAACGGCGATACCACTTTGTTCTTCTTGACCGCGCCCTCGCCTTTCCAACGCATACCAACAAACTGGTCCCTATCGTCTCGCGGTATGCGAATGTTTTGCGAAGGGCGCACATAGTCTGATCGCGCTGCAACGAGTCCCAACTTCGGACCACACAATTTCTTTAACGCTTCAACATCTTCTAGCAATAAGCGCAATGAGTAAGGTGCAAGCACAATGTCATCGTTGGCGATGATTACACCATCGTCGTCTTTTGACATGAAACGCTCAATGGCCCTGTTGTAGTCATCACCAAACGTTGGCCCTTTTCCGTTCTCAATGCAAAGGTCAACTTCTGGCGCATAAGCATCAACGCTTGCCGCCAGTACGTGTAACGATCCCTTGTCAGGCTTGATCGTTGACACGATCATTTTTATGCCCATTCGCCAATCCTCTTTAGGCACTCAAGTGCGCGGCGGCGAACAACAGAATCGTTAAAGCGTCCATAGCTTTCTAAACCTTTGAGCGTTTCAACACAATCCGCCAGATTCTCTAGCGCAATGTTCAAACGCTTTTCGAGTTCGCCAACTTCGACGTTAGCTTTTGGCGTTCGACCCTTTTTCGGTGCTATTGCCTCGAAACCAAACGTGTCGTCCGCCTGATGCTCTAAGTGGGCAGTCTCTTCCTTGGTTACAGTACCCGTTGCAGCAATCGTTATTTTTTGTTCCATTGCGATCCCTTTCAGGTTGGCGGCACAATGCCCGCCATAAAGCGTTAAGTGAAAAGTTTTTAACAAAAGGCATCTTCATCGCTGCAACAAGTAGCGTGCAATCTGTCCAAGCATTAAGACGCCGCCCAAGTAAAGCGAACCTAACAACAGTAACTTCGCCTGCCTGTCTCGTATGGCGTAAGCCGGCACTCGCTTAAATGTAAATACAGACTGAATCCACAATTGATCATCCGCCAAATAGTTTGGCTTTGGCGGCTCATAGGCTGATCCAATCTTTGGTCGATCAACGACAACCACGGTTTCACCATCGCGCCGGATCAGCATCACATGATCCTTTGCAAAACGTTGTAAGCATGGCTGCGAACCTGGTCCGTCACTTGACCGCCAAGGCGTTCAACGTCGGTTAGCTCACCAATAAACTGCCTAGCAGTGCGCAACTTGCGATCTGAATCGGCTGCGATTTGGCGCGTATACGCCAACAATTCTTTCAAGTTCTCTACTTCCTGTGTTTTCATAGTAACTCCTATTGCATCGAACCATATAAAGCAATCAGCGCAGCGTCAGCACGTCCGTTATCCTTGACACGGCTAAACGCTGAACTCATTTCGGGAAACATTTGCATCGCCAGGGCGCGTGCGCCTTCCTTGCCGCCTGTTAAGCGCACAGCGCGTTGCCATGTCATTGGCGGTACAAAGTGATAGCGAATCTTGAGACTCGCCAATACGCCTTCCACGTTACCGAGCGAGCGTCCAAAGTTGAACATCGACGTTACGCCTTGGCCTGGCATGGCGGACACTTGCTCAATGAAGCATTCGCACTCATGGTCGATCAAGAATGCCGCCAACTCCGTATGGAGTTCGTGTGGCGCGACAAAGCGTTTTACTGACTTGCCAACCTTACGTTCAACCGTTGGCATGTCAAACACGCTCACAAGTTTTTGACCTTGAACGGCTGCGATGGCGCCGCTCAACCCTGGATCAATGCCGAGAATGATTTTCATGGTTTGCAATCATGCACCATGTTTACGAAATGGTTAGACCATTTCAGACAAACGGTCAAAAAAAAGCCGCCATCGGTAGGCGGCAAACACTCTCAGGGGGAGAATGACACAGGAGGAGTCCTAGTGAGTAGTTTACCTTCGATATTCCTCTGTGAGAAGCCCTCCCATCACAGGGAATGGCGCAACTTGGAACGGGCCAACCTGGAACGGACCGGCCATGCGTTGCGCAAGCATCCTACGTTGCCTCTCGCGCTCAAGCGCAGCGGCGGGCGATACAACGCCGCCTTGCGCCGCAGCTTGTGTCGCTTCCACATTGGCGGCGGTTTGCATACGCTGCGAAATGTTTTGCGCCATAGGTCCAACTAGCGGCACATTGCCGCCAACACCACGCGTCACAATATTCATGAGTGTTGGCGCTGTGCCTGATCGATTGATAAGTGGCACGCCGCCTGTTGCTGGTTCGCCAAACGCTGCGGTTGATGCTCGACCGATACGCTTTAACTGGTCAACCTCTTCTTTGTTAAAAAGTACTTCAAGTTTCGGTTGAATGCGTTTTAACGCGGCGTTAAATCCTGCCTGGCTAAACGCACCTGACGTACCAACGGCACTGTCAATAAGCCATTGAACTGTTTGCGCCCTAACGTCATCCCATGCCGCCTTGGCTTGATCGAGCACTGCTTGATCAATCTTTTCACCGCGTGGCTTAGTAAGCGTATCGCGTAGCGCAATCACGTCTTTGGTTTGCCCGCCAATGATGAATCGCTGAAAAAACTGATCTTGATTGGCTTGACCGGCAACGATTGGTTTGAATGGTTCAAATTCCCTTGCTCTGGCGGCTGACAGGTTGATGCCTTCGCGGAACTTTTGCACCGCTTCGTTTGCTTCTAATCCTTGCGTGGCTTCAGCCAAATAAACATCGAGTTGGCGTTTAATGTCACCCATTGCTTTGGCGGAACCAGGGTTTTCGCCAGCTCGTTGCGTAAGTAACTGACGAAACTTGATCGCTTCTTCAATACTAAATGGGCGTCCAGCATCACCGCCAATAGCAAACTGATCAATTCTCTTTTTAACAGGCGCAGGGATAACATCTTCAAAGTCATCAAGCGTCGCTTGAATACGTTGGCGGAAATCGCCAAAAGGTATTTGATCCTTTGCGCCTGGCAATCCACGCGCTGCGTTGTAAGCCGCGTCAATGTCAGCACCTAACGCACCAAAAATACCGCTACGATCAACGCGCTGACCAATTGCGCCTGTTACGGCTTCACCCGTTGCCAATGGCGTCGGTTGCGCCTGGCCGCGTATTGCCTCAAGCCGTTCGCGCAACAGACGCGGTTGCTGCGTAAAAATGTCAAGTAATGGCTGGCCTGATTGCTCAATGGCGGCTAAGTTGCGCTCCATAGCAAATTGCCTTGGATCACGCGTAACTTGCCCTGCCGTGTAGGGCATACCTAGTTTTTCAAAATCTTCACGGCGTATCAACGATGCCGGGTCAAGATTTCCTGTGGCGCGTAACTGTTGCTTTGCACCTTCAGCCAATCGCGCTTGCGCGGTTGCTGTGAGTTGCGAAATGTCAGCCTGTGGATCAAGCGATTTGATGTAATTGTTGATCTCAACACGCACTTGTGCCGGCGGCATCGTTACTGCCTGGCGGGCCATGCCGCCAACCACATCTTTTCCGCCTAACGCAAGACGCGTTGCGCCTTTCACTACTTCAGGCGCCACCACACCGGCAACGGCGCCTGTTGCCGCTTGCGCAAGTTTAGATTCCGGCGTTCCCGCTTCGCTGTACATCGCTGCGGCTGGCAAGGCGCCTTGAAGTGTTCGCGCCGTTATGCCTCCAAGCGTTAGTTCGCGGCCACCTGGTATGAGCATGGCCGGCGCAGTTGCCATGACATTGCCAACCATGCGCGGAATGTCTGCCGCTGGTCCTGCATCGGTACGCATACCGCGCTCGCCGTAAATGCTAGGCGGCTGCGCAGTACCAATTGCGGCCTCATACAACGCCAAATCTCTATTGACTTTTTGAGTGTACTTGGCAGCTTCTTCAGGATCAGTTGCCATTAAATACAACTGCTTAATACCCTGCCCAACATCAAGAAATCCTCGAATCGTTCGCTCGCCAATGGTTGGTGATGGCGGACGCTCTATGCGCGGCGTTTCAACGGGTATCAAACGCACTTCGCGCTTTTCTTCATCATCCTCAACGGGTATGAGTCGGGCTTCAGCCATGATTTATTCCTCTACGCGGTAACGCTTGCCGTTAACAGTTACATAGTAATTGTCATCTGTGCCTTTTGTGGCGGTCATTGATTTGCCTTGCACTGTGACTTGCTTAGAGTACGGCTTTGGCTCATTGATTTGATATAGCGGTGCAAATTGCTGCATACCAGGCGTTGCAAGGATCGTCTGAGCCGCATTGCGTCCGCGCTTGATTAACTCACGATCAACGCGATCAGAGATATCTAGTGCTTGGCGCAGCGATGCCTCGCCAACTGAAATATCGGCGTTCGATACTTTTGTGAGCAACAAGATATCCGAATCAGACAGTACGCCTTTCATCTTCGATGCGTTGTTCAATGTGCGTTGTGCAAGTTGAGGAATCAATGTGGCGGTATTTGCAATCCTTTGATCGTTTTGATTAAACCCTAACGCTTGAGCTGCCTGGCCTAACTTAAGCCTTCCTTCAGCACCAAAGCCAGTAATCACGCCCTGATCAAGCAACGCTCTAACGCGGTTGCTATTTTCAATCTGGCTTGCTGATGACTGCCCTTGTTCAACTTGTAATTGAGCTTGACCGGCGGCACCCTTTGCTATTTCCTTGGCAAAGGTTTCGCCGGTTTGCACTGTGATGCTTGGCCTTCCTTCGGCTGCAATTTGTTTTTTTATGTTTAACCATGCCAAACCAGCAGGACTGTTAGCAAAAGCTGGGTCTTCTAAAACGCGTTGCTCAAAACTTAATTGCTTTTTTTCTTCTGGCTTAAACGGCGCCTCAGCAATCAATCTTCCTGTTGGACTAACCGCTCTTGCGCCCGGCGAAAGAATGGTTGGTTTTTGGACTTCAGTAATGTTTTGTGCAAGTTCCGTCAAAGCCTTGGCTTGTGCCGCTCCGCCTGGTTCAAGTGCTAATTCTGAAGCCACACTTCGCAACAAATCAGCCCTCATTTGTTGGCGGGTATCTTCAGGTATGCGCTGACCAACCATTTGTGCGGCCTGTTGCGTTGGTCCGCCACCACCGGCAAGTGCCATTGACGGCGTTACTTCGGTTGGCAATCCTTGTAAGCGTTGGCGTAATCCAGCCATACGTTGCGATAATTGCTGTTGCTCAAGCAACTTGCGCTGTTGCTCGTTAAGTTGCATTTGAAACAACTGCCTTTGCAACCCTTGTTGCTGCACACCTTGCAAGCCTTCAGCCAGTGTGCCGCCACGAGCAACCGTTGAGCCTAATTGCGCAAGCGTTAGCAAGCGCTGTCTGCGCCGCTCTTCCTCATCCATCGGCATGGCGGGCAAGCCAGGGTACTGTTGCAAGCGATCAAGTCCAGTGCCAAAGCGATCAAAAATGTTTGGCGCGTAACCTTGTGATGCAGCTTCAGGCGAATTGGGCAACTGTTGCCCGCCAAAACTGCCGCTGCCCGTAAAAAAGTCTAGTAGTGACGCCATGCTTATCCCCTTGTCCTGCGATCAAGTTCTTTTACAGCTTCAACTAATAGGCCGGTAATTTGTGGGTAGTTAACCGCCATCATGCCGCTATCATCTTTTGCCACGGCTTGAGGCATAACACGTTGAACATCTTGCGCCATTACGCCGCCCGTTCGCTCATCATCGCCCTTGTAGTTGTAGTCATAGCCAGTCAATTTGCCAAGTTGCGACAATGGCGAATCCATGCGATCAACGTTTTCTTTCATGCGTTTATCGGACATAAGATAAGCAAGTGACGCCAACGTGCTGACGCCCTGACCAAACTGTTGGCCTGGTGATAAACGCTGTGATGCAATTTGTTGATTCTCAGCAGGAAACCCGCTCAAGCCTTGCGATCTGATGTTCAGTTGTTGCAACGGGTAGGCTTGTTGGCGCAAGAAATCTTGATACGCCAAATCGAGTTGCGCTTGTTGTTGCGCCTGTTCTTGTGCGCCAACGCCAAGCAGTTGTTGCGCTTGTTGTTGGCGGATTGCTTGTTGCTGTGCACCTAGCCCTGCCAGTTGCGCAGCCTGCGCCTGGCGCGTTGCAACGTCTTGTTGTGCAAGTTGCGCCGCTTGACCAAACCCTTGATAAGCCAAATTGCCAGCCGTTTGGCCTGCCGCTTGCAAAGCATTAAGATTGGTCATTGCCTCAACAACGCCCTGGCGCGATCCGCCAAAGGCGCGTGCGCGTGTTGCGGCTGCGGCGTTTTGCAGTTGTTGCTGCGCTCGTTGATTCTCAATATTTTGCAATGCCGTTCCAATGACTTGCTGCTGAAACGGATTGATGTATTGCTGAATGTTGCCGGCAATACTTGTCGGTTGCAGTGCCAACGCCGTTGCGTAATCAACGGTCTGCGTGCCTGGCCCCATAGCCCCGGCGGATGCAAGTTGCTGCAAGCCCAGTTGCGTTGCCGCCGTGGGCGCGGCTATTCTTGCGCCGCCATAAGGCGTGTATTCCTGGGCGGCTAGTTGCTTAGAAAACTCATAGTTCTCTAGCGCCGCCTGTTTGAATGCCGGGTCAAGTTCAACACGCGTTGTCTGACCGCCGCCGCTTTTACTCATGATTCAACTCCTTGGACATGACAGTCCATTTCTCTTCATAACCTTCGTCCGCCAAAAACGTACGCAGCCAACCACGTCTTCCGGCAAGTGTCACACGATTGCATCCGATTGATTGCGCCCATCTCTCAAGGATTGGACGCATACGCGAGAGTTCTTCTAAGTCCCCGCCAGCAAGAAAATAGTGCATCCCTTTGGCTTGTGGGTAACTCTGAATCTCAGTGATGACAGCGGATTGTCGACCAGGCCAAAACTGCATTTCATTGGCGTCAACGGCTCGCTTTATGTCCTCAATGGTATGTGTTCCGCCAGTGAAAGACAATGCCGCTTCAATAAATGGCCGGCATCGATCCCAATGGCTTAAATCGTGTGCGTTCACTTGTACGCCAATAAGTTTTCGCCAGCCACTAACGGCAGAGTTCCTGATAGCAATCCTTGCACATAAGGCAATGATGCACCTTGGTTTAAGGTGGAAAGGATTGAGCCTGTGACTTGTGGCGATAAATTAGACTTTTGCGCCTCAGTGCGTAAATCGTTGAATGTTGTACCCGTATTGAGCAACCCTTGACCTGTGGCGGCCAACTGTTGCGCCGTTGGCGCACCTTGAGGCATGGCGTAAAAGGATGCGGGCAATGTCACTTGATTGGCGGCAACGCGTGGTGCAAGCAATCCAGCCGTTGGTGTGCCGCCATAGGATGCCGCATAAAAAGCATCCATGTAATTTTGAATCTGCTGACCCGTTGGGCCTTTGATGTTTGTGAGCAACCCTTGCTCTGGTCCGTATCCGTATTGCAACTGCGCCTGCGGAACAACGGCTTTGCCATAAGTTGCCGGCGGTAACGCTTGGTTTGCCTTATAAAAAGCATAGTCAGGCGTTGACATGAGGTAAGTTGTCAAGGCATCTGTTGACGTGAATGGCGTTGTGCCTTGCTGATAACCCCTGAAGTTTGCCAACTCCGTGGCGTTCGGTACGCGCCCAAACACGCTTTGAAAAACGGCTGATGCTTGCACGTCATTGATTGGTACACCAGGTGCAGACGTAGGTGCTGGCGTCCCTGTTGGGGCTGGCGTTGTAGTTGGTGCTACGGTTGTAGTTGTTGTCGTTCCGGTCGATGGTTTTCCAAGGACTTGGCTTTGCATCGACAAAAGCGAATTTACATAAGTCTGGTATTCCGGCGTGTTTCGCAAATAGTTGTAAAACGATGTTTCGCTTGACAGAACAGGATTGTTTGCCGCAATAGCGGCGTTAAAGTTTGACAACTCGTTTTGACTTGGTTGTCTACCGAAAAGGCCATAAAAAACTTCCGCCGCCTGCGAGATAGAAATAGGTTTTGCAGCATCAAGCAATCCGGTTGATGGGCTTGACGTTGGAGCAGGCGTAGTGGTTGGAGCAGGTGTAGTGGTTGGAGCAGGCGTGGTAGTTGGAGCCGGTGTTGCGACTGGCAATGTCGCCGCATAGATTTGATAATCTGGTGTGCTTTTTAGGTAATTTTCTAAAGCACTCTGCGAAACAAGCGCAGGATTGTTAGCCGCCAAAGCAAGTTGGAAGTTAGATACTTCACTAGCATTTGGCGGCCTGCCAAATACGCTTTGGAAAACTTCACTGGCTTGCGCTAAGGTAATCATAATTCCCTCACATCGTTGTGGCGCTCAACGCGCCAACATTGGAAACGGTTAGGTAGTAACGCGTTCCATTGGGCGAACGAATGACAAGTTTTTCATCTTGCCCAAGTTCAATGTCAGCGTTCTTCTTACGGTTCAGCGCGTCAGCCAGCTCGAGCGCACGACGCAGCGTCAACTCGGCCACTTGATCGTAATCGGGCGTAGGGCGCGGCAGTTTCATCGACCACTTCCCGCTTTGGCGTTAAAACGAAAGATGCCTACCCGCCAATCCGTATTGTTGTTGCTGTTCAGGCGCACTTTTAGTTGCCTGCCTTGCAAGCGAATTGACGTTGGGTTAGCAAGTGAGTAAGGGCCATGCGTCGTTTCAGCGCTTGTTGGATAAAGTTTTGTCTTAAAAGTGACAGTTACATCCCCAAGCGTTGAGTCATCAGGAATGAGTTGATCAGCTACAAGCAAGTTATCACCCATTCCAATTTGATAAGGACCGCTTTCTGCATAAGGTGTTGAACCGTCATAGTTCCAGCCAATTTCATGCTCATAAACGTAGCCTGTTGGCGTACACATAATTGGATAAGGAAAAACGGCTTGTCCCGTTCCAATGGTGCGAGCCATACTTCCTAACGTCCAATGATTTTCGCGGTAATTCCAAACAACGTAGGAATCATTTTCAGTATTAGCAACAGACGGATAGAACCACCAGATTTCAGAGAATTTGCTATTGTGTACCGCAGAAACTTTAGAGATTTGGCCGCGATTGATGTTGTTAAACACATAGTCAGATACATCGCTTGGCAATGGTTTGGTGTAACCATCAAAAATCCAAAAGCCTGATTGACCCATCCAAGCGGCAAAGGTATCTGCCGCCGCGATGCCGATTGCGCTCACGGCACCGCAACCCGTTCCAACGCGCTCAAACCCGTACACATATGGCGGCCCTTGATACTGTGCAAAGTGAGCATCAACATCAGTAAGGATCAAGACGCCACCGCGCACGCGGCGGGCGCAAATGATGGAGCCAGGCGTTGAAAGCGTAAAGTCACCCGCTTGATTGTTGGCGGCTGGCGTCCAAACCGTATTGTTTTCTTGGTCAGACCATTGCACTTTTCGCGGATCGCCGCCAGCGCCAAGGGCAAACAGAAAACGCTCTTCAGAGACAATCAAACCCTTGCAACTCGTTGGCGCGTTTGTGATGGCAACGGCTTTGGTTGGCGTTGTAAAGTCAAGTTGCCACTCATACAACTTGCCATCGTAATCCGAGCACGCCACAAGATACTGGCCCCAATTGTCCATCGACCATGTTGTGGCGGGCTGAATAGCTAGCGTCGAACGAAATGAGCGAGCCGTTCCATAACCTTCTTGGCCGTAATCTCTGCCGCCATAAGATAAATTGATTGTTGCATCAGTGCGCCCTGCGCTGAAACTTGTTGGCGTAATGTCGGCCTGATCACCATCACCCTGGTAAGCGTAAAGTTTTGATGCTGACCCAACGGCAAGCCAAATGTTTGCCGAATTATCTTTCCACGCATACATGCCTCGTGGCACGCCGCTCGTGGCATTTGTTGACCATTGCTGCCAACCGCCCATTGGGCGAAGCGTTCCCTCGAACCATCTAACAAGGTTGGCGTCATACCATCGACCCGCCGCTTGATACTCGGTGCCGTTTCGGTAAACGCCTGGAGGAAGTTTGATAGGGACGAGTGGCATGTCAGTTGCTCATGTAAAGGGCCATTTCATCGCGGCGGCGTTTGACCAGGCCCGGCAACTCTTTCCCTGCCGCTTTAGTCCACATCTTAAACGCAACTGCTGCGCCCGTATAGTCGCCACGATTATGGCGCATCCTCAATGTGCTGCGTTGAAGGTTTCCTAGCCCCACATTGAACGAAAAGCTGACGAGTGCATCAAGGCGAGGCTGAGTAAGACCAACAGGACATAGTCGTGATACGCCAGCCTCAAAGCGTTGTAAGTCCTTTGTAAGTATGTCGTCAATTTCCGCCATCGATAACGTGCGATCCCAACCCGGTGGGATGGGTAAGGCTTTACGCTCTTCAACTTTGACGTTGATGTGCGATGGGTCAATGACATGGCCCACACCCACGGTCCAAAGCAACGCCGGGCAACGATAAGGCCGCGCACGCACACCTTCGTGATGCTTGATCATTTGGAGGGCAAGCGGACTGATCATTTCGCAAAGGCTCGTGACCCAAAGTGAAAGGCCACAATCGCGGCCCAAATTTGCTGCGTATCGTCATCCCATAGCTGATCAAGCATCAAATCGAATGGCACATTGGTTGTCCACGCGTACCAGAATCCGCCAATCTCAACGAATACCAACAACATGAACATGCCATAGGTCAACACAGGACGCACTAACGCTCTGGCGTTCTTGACCCACTGGCTTGTTCCTTCGCCAATTGCAATGTCATGCGCATACAGCGCTTTCATCTCTTCGGCTTGCGTTTGCATCGCCACTTGTTCAGTGTGAATCTCTTCAATGCGTTGCTGCGCAAGCAATCCCATGGCGGCTAACTCACGCTCACGCTCATTTTGCATACGGGCAAGTTCCAGCTCGTGCGCCTTGTCCTTGGAATCCTGCCAAAGATCAAGCAACTTGGGCACGCCACCGGCTAAGAATGACAAGAGCGTTGATAAAAGCGTCATCATGCTAGGCCGATCCTTGGCACTTTTCGTTCAACTCGTTCACCTTTTCCCATAGTGCTGTGATCTGCTTGTCGTAATTCTTTTCGAGGTAGTCAAGGCGTACTTTGATCGTTACTGCATAAGCTGCAATTGCAACCACTGCTGCACCCAAGTACCACAGTTTGCCGATTGCGTCGGTGATTGCTTCCATGGAGGCGTATGGCTTGCTGAATGCTTATTTCAACTTCAGCGCTAAATTCAAAAGCAGAATGATGATGGTGCCCGCCGTGGTCATAAGGATCATCTCCAATCTTTTGAGCCTGGCGTTGATTTGCGAATAGCGTTCGTCGCACACTGCTTCGTGAACTTCAATGCGTTTTAAGGCTTCGGAGTCGGCTGAAGTCATACATCACCTTTATTGCTCGTCTTTCGGAATTTGCGCCTCAGCCTGCTCCTTGATTTTCACAATCAAAGGCCACACGCCAGTCTTTGCCGGCAGATCGCCAAGCACGTTCAAAATAAATTGGATTTCGTTTTGGTCGAGGTTTAGGTTCATAGCCAGGGCAATGGTGGTTTAGTGATTGGTGGGTTCTTGCTTGTTTCGATTTGAGCTAGCACAGCAGCTTCCGTACCCGCTTTGTCAATACCGTTAGCCCATAGCCAACCAAGTACATATTCCTTGGTCAGTTGGTCGTAGGGGATGAAGTTGCCTTCAGGTGCTGGCAGGCTGTGCGTTGAATAGACATGCCCGTAATGCTCGCCATCGGAGTGTGAGCATTGCCAGTGTACGGTCATCACGATATTCGTTAAATCACCGTCTTGGGGTTTGCACTCTAGCTGAGAGATGTTCCAGTTCATGGTTGGGTTCCTTCTAGTTGAGCGAATTTGCCGTGATAAAGAGATCGTGCTTCTAATGCAACCAATCCTGCTAGTTCAAGGTCTTTGACATAAATATTTACTTTGGTCTTGCCATTTTTCACCACCCTAACAAGCCATGCCTTGCTTTTCTTATGCCAAGAAACATTAGGGTATCCCGATGTATTGTTTGCCAAAGCACCACGATTGCATTGGTTCTCACTACGGTTTGCGGCTCTCAAGTTTTCAATCCTGTTGTCAGCCCTGTCGCCGTTAATGTGGTCAACTTCCTGCGGCGTATATCCATGATGCAGCATAAATATCAAGCGATGCGCTTTTTGTGGCTTGCCTTGCCATGTAATGTGACGATAGCCGGTCTTGTGGATTGAACCAGCAGGCTTGCTCAACAGATACTGTTTGTTTGGATGACTTACGCTTTTCCAGTACAAGCATCCATCACGGTACTCAAAGCAGTCTGTAATGGTTTGTTGCGTAATCATACATTTGTCGCAATAATGTTCCAGTACCCCCCATCACACCACAACTGCACCCATTTTCCTGCTGTGGCGGGAAGAATGTCAGTTGTTGGTGTTCCATCTGTAATTTTAGTAACATTGCTTGAAGCAGAAACAACTTTTTGCGCACTTTGAACAACAATGTTCAAAAGACGGCCTGTGTTATTTGCTGGTGTTGGCAAGGTTAAAGTGCAAGTGCCTGACAGTGAGTAGCAAACTATGTAGTAAGCCGTATCGTTAACGCTTCCGCTTTGTGCAAACGCTTGCGATGTTGTTAAAGCAAATTGGCCTGCTACTTTTAACCCGCCATTGCCAGAATTTTCTGATGTGGTTCCTACAAGAAAATTTCTGTTTGCAGTTAGAGTAAGCGCCTGCGTGAAGGATGTAATAGCGGTGTTTGCTGTGCCGGAGGGGGCGGTGAACCATTTATGCACCCCAAACTCGCTACTATATCGGCTTGCCCCAAGGGTTGCTGAATATTTCCAAGTTCCAGCGGCAGATTCGTAGGCATTTGATGAAAGTGCCGTAGAACCATTACTGTCTAATGCAAGAGAAGCATACGTCCCCAACTGAATTGCTTTATCGCCACTTACCCACGCACTCGGAGTCACCCCAAGGCCGAGGTTGCCGGAGGAGTCGAGGCGGAGGCGTTCAGTACCACCTGTGCTCCAAGCAAGCGTATCCGCAGCCGGAGACCAAAATCCTGTATTGGTATCGCTAGCCGGCGTGATGCCTGGAAGTGCATCCGTTCCTGCGTAAAATCTTGTGGCGCCAGTCAACGTAATCGTGTCTGTGGTTGCATCGCCAAGGGTTGTGTTGCCATTAGCCGTTAGCGTGGATGACAAAACAACAGCACCGCTAAACGTAACGTTGCTGGATGCGCTTAAGGTTGTAAACGAACCCGCAGCCGCCAATGACTGACCAATGGTGACGCTATTGATCGTCCCCGATCCCGTTAGGTTTCCGCCAAGCGTAAGCGTCTTTCCGCTGCCCACGTTCATGGAAACGCTTGTGCCGTTCGATGCAAAGATTGCATCAATCGTGTCAAGGTTCGTGTTAAGTTTGTTGCCCCATGTGTCGGTGGATGCACCAACTTCGGGTTTGGTCAAACTAAGGTTGGTTGTCGTGGTATCAGCCATTTAAGCCGCCTCTCGATAAGGTGACACTTGAGGTGTCCAAGTTGTTCCTGAAACTGTTTGCGTGGTCCATGATTCGCTGGTAACCACTTGTGGCGTCCATGTGTCGCTTGGGTCGGGTATCGGTGACCATTTCAATGCGCCCGCTGCGCTTACAGCGCTCGTTGCGCCAATAGACACAGACGCCGAAATGGTTGCACCGCCTGATGCAGCAACCGTTGAAACGGCATCAATCGATACGGATGCCACCATGACGATGGTGCCTGCCGCTGCAACGGTTGATTGACCCGCCACAGCAACCGATCCCGCCGCAATGCGTGCACCGCTTGCAGCAACCGTTGATACGCCTTCAATAAGTACAGCACCGCCGCGAATGACGCCAGCGGAAGCGGATACGGTTGACACGGCGTTAATGACTGTCTCGCCATTGCGCCGCACCGATCCTGTTGGCGATACGCTTGACGCAGCATTAATGACAACGGCGCCTTCGACATAACTCTGTACGCCATAATTTGCACGCCCATAGTCATCAGCACCGTAACCAATCATTACGCCAACGTGATGTCAAAATCGCCAGCGCTGAAACGAAACACATCACCCGTTCCAACGGATTTGGATGCGGTAAGCTGACCAACGGCTAGCATATTGCCTGACGTTGATGCGTCATATAACGCCGTATGCGTAACCGTTCCCCACGATCCCGTGGCGGTGGGAAATTCAACGGCCGATGTGTTAGTGGCTGCGTCATTCGTTACCGTAAACGCCATGGACCGACGCAGATAACCGTTGCCCGACACTTCGTTGCTTGAACCTGACTCGCCAGGATCAGCGGTAAAAAGGCCAACGTAAATTGTTGCTGGCGCCGTGTAGGCTGATCCGCCAAACACATGAGCCAATACTTTGTTTTCAAGATAGTCACTGAATGAATTAGCCATGGATTACCCCATTGGTTTAGCGCGAACGCGTGGCGTTGTGCCGCTGTAATTGGCACGTTCTTGCTCTAGTTTCATGGCTTCAATGCCACGCTCATAAGCGGCATTCCAAACGGGAATGCGCGAATCATCTTGAAGGTACGGTGCCGATTGAAGCAGTGCGCCATACAAGTACAAGTCAGGATGCTTTGTGAGCAACCAGTTTGTTGTGTTGTTATCAGACAACGCGGCAATCTTGCCGTAGTACGTCATTTGAACTTGCGTCGTATCCGTTCCTGGAGATGGGACAACCTTGAACGTATCGCCAATAATTGTGTAGTAGCGCGGCGTGCCAGCCGCCGAAAAGTAACGCGTATAAAAGTCATCGCTTTGTTCATCGCTCAAAAACTCCAATTTGGTTGGCGTTGTCGTGAGCAACACAAGATTTTCCATTTGCAGGAAATCGGATGGCAGTTGCGTGTATTCGCTATCGAGTGTGGCGTTGGCACGCACAATCATCTGTCGAACGCGTACGGTTCGATTAAATTCGGCTTCCGCCAACATGATGAAGTCGGCAATGGCAGACGTCAAATCGGACCGATTCAACCAGTCAGCAATCGACGTTTTAAGTTGTGCGTAAGTGCCAAGCGCCATGATCAGGCAGCGTCCTTTTTGCGAAGTTCGGTTTTAAGACCGATTGATGCTCGGTAAGCATCCTCTTGAGGACGGATTGCCCAGGTGTGCTGATGCTTGTATTCCCAGGTTCCAATGTGTCCAATGTGTTTGGACAGGTCATGATCAATATACAACGGAATTGAATTGTCGCGCAATAACTTGCAAAAGTATATGTCTTCGCCCATGTAACCTTTAGCCGCCACATCCCATGGCGTAGCAAACCACGGCATCTCAATGGCGCGAAACACGTTCGTGTCAACCATCATCACGCCAGTGCCCACAGCGTCTACTTGTTCAACGCCCGTGTCATGCTCGCCGGTATAGACAGGCACCTTGCGTTGGGTTTCTGGATCATAGTTCGCCGCCGTTGGCCCCACTGGCATTCGCCTGCGCGGGCAGTTGGCAGCAACAACGAGTAAATCGCGGTCAAGCAATTGCTTGATCGTATCCTGCGGGAAACGCATATCGCTATCGATAAACAACACCACGTCAGCGTTGTTTTCCATGGCGGTCATCACCAATTCTGAACGCTGGCTTACAAGCAACGTCCCCTTGGAAATGTTGACGTTTACTGCGTCGTTCGGATGGTTCGCCACATGGAACGCCACAGCGTTAACAAGGTCAAACGCAAAGTCTGAATGCACTTCGTCCCTTGCCGGGACGCATACACTAATAATTCGTTTCTTATCCATCACACCCTTCCTGGTCGAGTCCTGAAAAATCGGTTATCGGGATCATTGAGCCACTTCTTGAAATCTTTTTCTGTGCGCGTGATGCCCTTACTCACCAAGTCCATGTAGATGTTCATGGGGATGGATGCAACCTGTACGCCAAGACCTTCACCGTTCCACCTGGCGCGTTCGTCAATCGATGCGAACTCTGCCTTGTTGGTCTCAACGATAGGTGTTGCGTCTTGAATCGTTTCAATCACCGCTGTGTCTGTGGCCTCGTCGTAATGCCAAATGCGCGTTAGGCCAAGAAGTGGATCATGCTCGAAAAGTTTTGATTCCATGTGAAAACGGGAGCGTTTCCGCCCCCGTTCCTTGTTGCTGGTTAGGTCGAAAGGTCAGCCGCCAAACCGTGTGCTTTCTCGTTGTAGATGGCAAGGCCATATTCTGCGAGGAGCAAGCGCTTTTCAGCATCGCCCGTTGTTGCAAGCTCGACTTGCTGGAACGGACGAAGGAAATGCACACCGGCATAGTCAGGTGACAGCACAAACGCGTCACGATCACGCTGGAACCTATTAGGGACGATGTTCACTTGGCCGAAGTCTCCGACATATACATCAGCCGCGCCGATTATCTGCGCTTGCTTGCCAGCAGGCACATCACGATAGCGCGTTGCGATGCCGTTGAAGCCAGAAACAACTTGCTTGTTCTTGGCACCAACCATCACAATCGAAGGATCGCCGCCTTGTTCCCACACTTTCTGAAGCACATTCTTGAGAATGGTTTCAGTGAATGCACGTATAGCACCATCAGAACGCGTTGCGTCTGGTAGTGTTGTGTAAGAAGGATCGGCACCGTTCGTACCCTTGTCGGTGTTGGTCTTGATGAACGCGAGCAACGATCCTGTCTTGGGGGCCGTTGTCGAGTTACCAGCGGTTGCTGCCTGGTTAGCCAGCATGATGGTTTCCATATCGCGCTTCAGTTCAGCCGCACGCTTTGCCAACTGATAGGCCAACTCTGATTTGCGGCCTGCTTTGTTGACAGCTTCAACCGTACCGGAGATCACCACAGTCTTACGGCTGATCTGTGTGTAATTGGTCAGTTGAACGGTTGGCGTTACAGCGTCATACGTCGAAATGTCATCACCTTGCAGTTGCGCGTTTGCGGTCGTGTTGTCCGCCAACGTGTCTGTCTGCCACTGGAACAGCGTGTTGCTTGCTGTGCCACGTCCAATGTTGTTCATGAACGGTGTGGTTTCAGGGCTGATGTTGTAAATCTGATTGCTCAAGTCCTCACGGATACCCTTTGCAGAGTAAGTGAGGAAGGTATTTGTTGCGATAGTCATTTGGGTTTCCTTTAGATGAGATGTTCAAACAGTTTGGCAGCGTCACGGACGTTGCCGGTTTTTGCAAGGCGCTGTTTGGCGCGAACTACTTCGCTCGTGGAAACTTTGGCGGACTTAGGATTGCCCGGTGCAATGACTTTGGCCTGCTGTACGGTTGGCGGCTTGGGCTTGATCGTTGCCTGTTTCGCCGTGATCCGGTCGTACAACATTGCTTTACGAAGTAACTTGACAACGCGGTGATCAGCCACGCCCTTCAAATCATCTTCTTGAAAGCCTTCCTTCAAACCAAATTCAATCAAAGCCGCCTTTTCGGATTTGGCCGTATCGGCGTTCTTCCATTCCGGGATAGCCTCCACAAGAAGTTGCGCTTCTTGCTCAAGCCTAGCTTTCATTGATCGTTGCACTTCGGCCTGCTGCAACTGATTCAAGCGTTGGAGTTCGGCTTGTGATGCTGCCAATTTCTCGTTGCGCTGACGTTGCAACTCGGTTTGCCGCACCCATTCGATTGGATCGTCCCTGTATAGACTCTCCATATCAATCGGGTTTTCCTGCTGCTGTTGGATTTGCTGTTGCAAAGCCGTAAGCAATTGAGCGTAAGTTTGCCGCTCTTCACGCACTGCGTTCAGCTCGGCTTCAGCGGCCTTGCGCTGTTCAGCCAATGCTTGCGTTTTGCGTGTGTAGTCAGCCGTTCGCTGGTAGCCGTTGATCAACTCATTGAGTTCAACCTCTTGTTCTTTGCCATCAATCTTGACGGTGAACTTTGGTGGCTCGCTGGATTGCTCTTGCTCTTGAGCGTCTTCGTCTGACTCGCTCGATGCTTCAACGTCTTCGGACCCTTCGCCTTGCTCTTCCGCGTCTGTCTCTACATCGCCAACATCATCGGATTCAGCTTGCGCTTCATCCGTTTGCGCCTTGGCTTCTGTCTGTTCTCCGGGTTCGGCAAACATCAACTCAAAGGCTTTGGCGGCTTCCGCCACCGTCATCCCCGCTGTGCTTTCGCTTTCAACGGTTGCTAAATTCTCACTCATTTATTGCGCTCCATCAAGTTTTGGTCAGTTTCCGTTGGCGATCAGCCGCCATGCGGGTCAACGTACCGCTGGTTATCACGCTTCCAAAGTAGGTCTGAAGACGGTCCATGGACTTGAAGTCATGAAAAATCGCCTCTCGATGCTTGGCATCTTCCGAGTGCGTCCACTCTTCAAACAATGATTCTCTAATCCGCTGCCACGCTTCCTGATAAAGCGTGGAGTTGATAATTCGTTCGGCTTCCTGTGCGCGTCGTATTTTTTCGTCGTTTGTCATTGCATGGGCTGCGCCGCTGTAACGGCTTGTTGGGCTTGGTTAATGGCTTGCATTTGCATCCGTTCACGATCCATTGCTACTTTGGCGTCAATCTCTGCCTGTGTTGCCGCCAAGTTAACTTGATACTTTAACTCCATTTCCTGGCGTTTCAGGATGCCATCTTGCGCTATACGATCACGCTCACGGTCATCAGCGCGGATCATCTTCTCGCGCTCAAGGGCAAGCTCGGCGGCTTTCTTTTGAATGTCAGCCTGAATCGATTGAATCTGCACTTGCGCCAAGGCTTGCGTTGGATCGGGTTGCGGTGGTTGCTGAGGCGGTGCGTAATCCATCGGCAATTGATTGAAGAATTGCGACGAGTCTTTGTATCCCGCCATCTCAACTAACTTGGTAAGCGTATTTGCGTACTGGCCCATGGTCACTAAGGGATTGTTTGGCCCAAGCGTTTGGAGCAACTGTTCTTGCTTGCCGGCAATGGCTTGCAAGAATTGAATCTTTTCATCAATGCCGCCCGTGCCAAGACCAACGTTCACGCTTACATCCATCGAGGCATCCCAACCGCGTGGATCGATCTGCACCCACTGATTGCGCAAGCGAATGACGCGTGGCTTGTCTTGATGCTGCGTAATCAAACGCAACAAACCTTTGAACAAACGCTTCATGCCGATTTCAGAAAACACGCGAGCGATCAACTCAATGTGTTGCTGCGCGGCTTGAACGGTGGCTTGTACCGCCAACTTGGTTGTTGATTGCAGTGCGTCGGCATTTAGACCCATGGAGGCTTTGGACATGCCAGTGCGTGCTTCTTTCACCTGGTCCATATACTCCATCATCGGGAATGCCTGACCGCCAACGAATGGTGTGGTGAACGGCTGCACCATGCCAGGCGCACGCATTCTAATAATGGCGCCGTTTTCGTTATTCAGTACATCGTCAAGGTTAACCTGGCCTTCAACAACGCCTGTGCGCGGATGAATGGATTGCGCCAATGAATCAAGCATATTGCGCAAAATCACTGACTTGATGCGCTGAATGTCCATGGTCACATCAGCCGTGGACATACCAAAAAGTGTGTGAGGCTCAGGGTCAGGACAGAAATAAGCAAAAGGCACATCATCAGCCGGATCGTTGGCAACGATCTTATAAGACGGTCCCATGGTGCAAATCTTACGGAGTTCCGCCACACCATCACCGTCTTGATCAAGCCTTATATAACTTTCTGTGTAAAGCACACGGCGTTGCGCAGGATTGTTGGCAGACTCACCAAACATCATTTGTGCGGGATTACGCGCAATGCGCTCAATGTTTGTGTCGAGTTCGTCTTCGCCCGTGTTTGACTCAACCAGCTCTTGGTCATAGCCCATGGCAACAAGCTCAGACACGGTGGCAAGTTTCCTGTGCGCCACAATGTCTGCGTCTTCAAGCGTCCGCGCTCTACGGTCAACGATAAACTCTTCAGGTGCCAGGCTTTCAACGCGGAAACGCTTAGTGATGACTTTGCGGCTCACCGTTACGTCGTGAATCATCACGGTTGGCGTCAGTTGCTGGCCGCTTAATGGATCAATTACGGGCGGCGGTGCTGAAGGGTCTTCGGCAGACATTAAGTCAACCATCTCAACGCCTTCCTGACCAAGAATCAACGACAGTTGCGCATCATCAAGTCCCGTGTAGTTTTCATTCTTAATTTCAATGTGCTCATCAACCCACCACTTGCAAACACCTGTTTTGCGTACCAAGGCATCTTTGAAGATGGAGTGAAACAGCACAAAGCCATTGTTGTCTTCGTTCAGAATATAGCGCACATAGTCAGTGGCCTGCTCTGCCATAGGCGCATCTTCCATGCTGCGCGGTACATACTGAACAACGTTTTCGGATGAGAAGAAAATGCGCATGAGGCTTGGCAAAATGGCCTGCACTGTGTCGCGCACATCCATTGATACAACCTGGCTGCGCCCCTCTTCTTCATCGCCAAATGGATCGCCAAAATAGTATTCCGTGGCGCGGGCGCGAAGATTGCCAATTTCTAAGTCAATGAAATTGGTAGCGTCAACAAGTTCAGCCGCAACAATGGCTTGAACTTCAGTCTCGTCCATAGGTTCGCCGGACTTGATGCCGGTAGCAAGGTTCATTTCAACGTCCATAGTTCACCATTTGACTTTGTTGGCCCAATAAGCCGCACTCATTTTGCCCTTGGCAATATTCGCAGCATGTCTTGCTTTGAATGCCTCGTTGCGTTTGGTGCCTTCCGGTGAACCTTGAACGCCTTGTTGCCCAAAACGAATCAGTTTGACCTCATCACCTGATTTCGCCAATACAGCGTGGCTTTTCTTAGGATGATTCGGCGTTTTCTTAGGCTTGTTATAACCAGAAAACGTTTCTGACCCGCGCTTAATCATCAATCTTCCTCACGCATAAAGTTAACGCGTTGAAACTCAACGGCTTCGCGCTGGCGGCGTGAGTTCATCATCGATGTAATAGGCCCGCCAACTAACCAGGCGTCGCATGTGCGTGCCGCTGCACACTTAAAGTGAAATAGTTCGCAGTAACCAAGATCGGCGGCGTCTTGCACCGCCATCTCTAAGTCTTCGTTCTCTTCGCTTTCACCTTCTTTGTACGATTCGCCGCTCTCTTCGCCCTCTTCGCCGTTCTCTTCGTCGCTTTCACCTTCCATACCACCTGTGATGCACTCAATCATTTCAGGCGTTTGGATGAAGGCGGCGCAGTTACCGCAACGCATCGACTTGGCTTGCGCTAAGTCCGTATTCCACGTTTCGGCTTTGGCGTCCCAGAATTCACGGTTAGGCAATTCAGGGTTAGCGGGACCGTAACCTACATTGGCAAACGCCCAATTGCGATTCTTTAAGTTCGCAACAGGGTCTTTGGTTTCAATAGGGCATTCCATCACTTTTTCTTCGCTTTACCGGCCTCGGACAACGCAATGGCTATGGCTTGCTTAGGATTTGTCACTTCCGGTCCTTTTTTGCTACCGGAATGCAGCTTGCCCGCTTTGTACTCGCGCATAACTTTGGAGATTTTCTTCTCGGCTTTGGTCTTTTTCATCATGATGGCAGTATGTCCGTAATGGAAACGTTGATGTTAGATGACGAACCGCGCAAAAACGCAATCTTTTCGCCAGGTTCGACGCGAAAATACTCAACGCTTGGCGCGGGCATGATTTTGCTCGTTGATGTGGCCGTGGGATTTGTGCCAATTTCAAAATGAATATGCGAATCGGTATTAGCAACCGCTACGCGCATCAGTGTTACGCCGGTGCCTGCGGCGTGCGACTGCTGGCTTGTATTGTCAACCGCCAAAAATGTTGTTGTACCAAACCGACCAACAATTTGAGGCCACAAGTGACCGGCTGAATCGCGTACTTGCTTGCTCATTTCTTAGACCTTGCAGCACGCATATTGTCAACGAGGTTTGGATAGGGTCTTCCAGCGGATTTCGCCATGGCTTTAGCGCTGGCTTTCTCCTTTTTGGATAACGGCTCGCTCTTGCCCAATGACTTTGGACGCGGTTTATCCCACACTGGCTTGGCTTTCATGGCACTACCCCCATTTGGGGGCCGACACTAGCACATTCGTGCATCAATGTGCAAGATTCATGCGCAACGCGTGGTAATCCTGGAGAAACCCGCTCATGCTGGCAAGTTTGTTGAACGCCATATCTGCTGACAAACGCGAGTGAAATAAACGCAACTGCGGTCTGCGCTCCATCTCAGCCCAGTAGGTTTGCAAAACCGTACGCCCCCAATCTTCAGCGGTTACGCGATTAATGTTGCCGCCAAGATATTCATACCGCATAAACATTTCCCAATCCACAATCCCTAATGTGTGGCGCGGGTTGTCTTTATTCGAGTCTTGGTTTGCGTGCAAGCGAAACGCCCCTAGGTGCGCCCCACCACCTACCGCCGGCCCGTGGCGCGTGGCTTCCAGATACGAAGTCACGTCACCCAAGTAATGCCTTGGTGCCAACTCGCCAAGTGGCGCGTAGGTCATGGTGAATGCGCACTTGGAGCGGTCCATCATCACAAACGAAGGCTCGCCAATAAAGTTCTTGTGCATCGCCATCAAACGCAAGATGTTCTCGCGTGATGACTTCATCAGTTCATCTTGATTAATAAAGCCTGGTGCGCGAAGAAATCGCCCGGCACTGTCAATCCAATGGCGTTGATGCCAAAACATCACGGCGTCGCGGTGATGATCCGCCAAATCGACTAAGTAGGACGTTGAAGATGGGTAAATCACATCATCGTCATACACAAAGCGCACTAAGTCGGAATCTGCCTGATCCCAAAGATAAGCGTAATGCGCCACCTGATCGCCAGGACAGATAAGGTGCGTGTCAATGACTTCAAAGTCATAGCGCTGCGCCATATCGTTGATCATGTGGTGGTCATTCTCATCAGGACTGTGATTGCCGATGATGACTTTGATGCGCGGATAGGTTTGCGCGTCAATGCTGGCTAGTGTCGTGTATAGGTGCTCAGGCTTATAGGCGGGAACAAGAATGGTTACGGGCCTCATGATTTGCCCCAACGCTTACGCTCAAGCTCGGCAAGTTGTACCAGTTCACGCGTGCGGCGTTCGAGTTCGATCACCATCTCTTCAAGCACTTCCCACTGCAATTTCTCGTACTCGCCTCGTGGAAAGTTCTCAAGCAATCCATTAACCCAGGCTTTTCTCGCCATATCGTTCAGGTTCATCCCTGTCCTTTCAATAGTTCCGCAGCATCGTCGTAGCCGTTTTTCTCCAGCAACTCAATGCAATGGTTTAAGCGTGCTTCGCCTGCAACAAACTCAATCTGCGCCGCAAAGATAAAAAGATTCTCTGCGTGCTGATCAAACCCCGTTCTTCTGGCGATGCCCATCACATCGCCAATCGTCAAATCTTTCACGCCAACACCTCCTTAATGTGTTGAGGCACCCTCGGCAGTGGCGCCCAGGCAACCGCCCATTCGGACCAGGTGCCAATGACGCACACGCCGCCGGGATTCAGCAACAATATCTTCACGCCTAGTGGCGGCGGGTCACCTTCGGGCGTGCGCCAGGTAGCTTCACCCGCGAGGTAGTCTTTCATGCTGACGCGCAGGTGCTCAACAGGCTCACCCATGACCAGCGGCGCAGACGCATCCGGTGGAGTGCCGATGCCAACGTTTCCGTCGCCGTGGTAGGTAAGATAAACCCGTGGGTATGTGTTCATGTG
>Ga0255151_1000084_pt1 | contig 36675 bp, 59 predicted proteins | sample Atl_Yuk_RepB_8h_FD_183612 | JGI IMG/M metagenome (GOLD analysis project Ga0255151, IMG submission 183612) | Freshwater microbial communities from Altamaha River, Georgia, United States - Atl_Yuk_RepB_8h | ecosystem: Environmental > Aquatic > Freshwater > River | place: USA: Georgia | collected... | reverse complement strand
AGAAGAAGAATATGCTCAGAATGGCAAAAATGGAGATGAAGGAAGAATATGGCAGCAGCATGGACGAAGAAGGCGGGGAAGAATCCTAAAGGTGGATTGAACGAGAAGGGTCGCAAGTCTTACGAGGCTGAGAATCCCGGTTCTAACCTGAAGGCTCCAGTCAAAGCAGGTGACAACCCCCGTCGAGCTAGCTTTTTGGCGCGTATGGGTAATATGCCCGGCCCGGAGAAGAAACCTAATGGTGAGCCTACTCGTTTGCTATTGTCTTTACGAGCATGGGGAGCCAGCAGTAAGGCCGATGCCAAGAAGAAAGCTGCAGCCATTTCCGCTAGAAACAAGAAAAAGTGATATTAAATCTAGGCTCCGGCAAAGACTGGAGAGAAGACTGTCTAAACTCCGACATTCAGTCAAGGGTAAAACCTGACTGGTGTTGCGACATTTCTAAAGTTCAATGGGGTGAGGTAATAGAAACCCGATTCGGACAGATCAAGATTAAGCCTGATATGTTTGAAAAAATCGTCGCAAATGACGTTTTAGAGCATATTCCAGACTTAATTAGCGCCATGAGGAACTGTCGTGACTTATTAAAAACTGGTGGCGAATTCGTAATTTCTGTTCCTTATGAGCTAAGTCTAGGTGCTTGGCAGGATCCGACTCATGTACGGGCTTTCAATGAGAATAGCTGGCTGTACTACACAGACTGGTGCTGGTATCTGGGGTGGGATAAAGGGTTTAAGTTAACAGAGTTGCGTTTTAACTTATCAGTGCTAGGGACAGAGATGTCCGAGAATAAATTTACCGATCAGGAAATCCTCAGAACGCCTCGCGCAGTAGATTCTATGAAGGTGATTTTGTGCAAGCTATAGTTATATGTACTGTGAATAATCCGGGCATTACGATATTGCTTGAGAGCATCAGAGTCTATGCGCCCACGATGCCTGTATACCTATTTGGGAATAGCTTAGATCTTTGGCATAGGGCTAAGAGTATCCTGCCGAATCTGGTCTGGAGGCCGAATCAGGCTAATAACTTTGGGGATGCCTACAATGTAGCTACAGACTACGCTTTTGAGCATGGGAAGTACGACTCAGTAATCCTGAGCAATGACGATGTGGTGCTGAATCCTTACACGATCAGGTTAATGACGCATGATGCGGGAATTCTGGAATCACAGTCCGTAAATTTCGGATTCTTGGGAGCCAGATCGGATTATGTATTGCATGACCAAAACATTAGATTCCCTGTTTATGATGACCGTCAAGAGGGTTTGAGATGGGCAAGTGAGGGCAATATTAAGGAGACAGAGGTAATCGCTCCGATATTTGCCAGCATAAGCAAAAAGGCATGGGATGCGTCTAAGTTTCCTAGCACTAATTGGTATTCCGATAATATAATATGCCATGACCTGCAAGAAGCAGGATTTAGGCATTTCGTATCAAGGGCTTATGTGCATCATGCAGGAAGCCAAACAGTAGGGATTGACTACAAGAAATGCCATGAGGAGCCACGAGAGTGGATAAAGGCTAACAGGCCGGATATGTACGAGGTTTTCTATGGCTGAGATGCCCAGACAACTAACGCAAGCTGAGATAGACAGGATTCTGTTTAATCAGAGTAAAGGGCTTGATCCTAGAGGTCGAGTTCCAATGCCTTCTATTCAAAATCTTCAGCAAAGAACATATGGAACAATCACGCCTGTAGCAGAGAATCCTGCACAATTAGCCGCTGCTGGTGCTGGTCGAGTAGGTCAATTTCTAAATCAGATTCTTCCTAATGCACAGCAAGTAGTTACTGCTAACCCATTGAATCTTGAGGCTTTGTTTCCTACAACAACTGCTCCTGCTCAAGTAACGATACCTACAGGATTTAATTTTGCACCTAAGCAACAGCCTACTGGTGAGGTTCTTCCCGGTGGATTGCAGACTAATCAGGTTAATTTAAACCAGTTACTAAGCGCAATTAAGCCAGCAGATGTGCTTGGAGTTACTGGAGCGCAACAGGCTTATACTGATATTGGTATGGGCAAGGCTCCAAATCCAATGGATGTATTGGATATGGCTACTCTTGGCGCTGTTGGATATGGTGCTGGTAAGGCTGGATTAAAGGCTACTAAAGGTATGCCAGTAGGCTTAAGTATTCAGAATGCTCCCGGGCTATTGCAAACGGCTCCTAAGTCAGACATTGGCTTTTACAGTGCGGTTGAGCAAGCTGCAATAGCAAGTCCTCGTAAACAAGGTGCTGGTCAGGCATTCCTGAATGACATTATGAAGGGTCAGGATGTACGGGCTGACGAGATTAAGTGGATGGGTCTGGATGATTACCTGAAGGGTAAGCAGAATGTTACTAAGCAGGAAGTTCAGGACTATATTGCTAATAACCGTGTAGATGTTCAGGAAGTGCAATATGGTACAAGCCCAACAAGATGGGAGGGTAACTCCTTAATTGTTGATAATAAACCAATAGGAGAAATACGAGATACGTCATCTGGTTACGCTTGGAGAACTCCTGACGGACAATATGAGTTGTTAGGTTTAGGTAAGATGTTTGACGCTGTTGAAAAGGTTCAGCAGAAACTTGGTATACAAATTCCAGAAACTACACCACCAAAATTTGGTAAATGGCAATTGCCGGGGGGTGAGAATTACCGTGAGTTGCTGCTGACGATGCCAGATAGGGGGACAACAAGACAAGCAGAAGAATTTGCTCGTCAGATGTATGAGAAATATGGAACCCCTACATTCAGAAATTTGATGACGCCAGATGAGTTAGCAAATTTTGATGCGCTAAATAATACAGTACAGCAATATAGTTCACCGCATTTCCCGCAAAAGAATGTTTTAGCCCATTTACGAGTCAATGACAGAGTAGACGCTGATGGTAAGAAGATGTTGCTTATTGAGGAAGTGCAGAGCGACTGGCATCAGGCAGGTAGAGATAAGGGCTATATATCGGCGGCATCAAGGGATGCTGAAAAGCAATTTAGAGATTATTCTAAAGAATTGGCTGCAAAATATGACCTTAATCCTGAGCAAAATCTTTCTATGTATGCAACGTTGAAGCGTATGCAGCCGGAAGAAGTGGCTAAATATGAGCAATTACAGTCTGCGTGGACTGCATCAAAAGGTGGAGTACCAGATGCTCCATTTAAAGATACTTGGTATCAACTAGCCCTAAAGAGAGCAATACAGCACGCAGCCGAGAATGGTTATGATCGTATCGGATTGACAACAGGTAGCCAGCAAGCAGCTAGGTTTGACTTGAGTAAGCAAGTTGATAATTTGTTATACAGCAAAAATGCTGACGGTACTTATAGAGTTAGCGCACAAGTCCAAGGCCGTGGTCAAATGATTGGTGAAGCAATACCAGAAGGCAAATTGGCTGATTACGTTGGTAAAGAAATTGCTGAAAAGATGTCTAAAGGTACTGGTAAGCAAACAGAAGTTGCAGGAAAGTATGATCCTGTTTCAATGACATCAAGTAAGCAATACATGACAGAACTTTCTGGTGGTGATTTGAAAATTGGCGGCGAAGGAATGAAGAAGTATTACGACGAGATATATCCTAAGTTCCTAGATAAGTACGGTAAGAAGTGGGGAGCTAAGGTAGGGGAGACTAAGATACGAACTCAATCAGATAAACAAGTCCAAGAAGATTTAGATTTGCTAGAGCAATTAGGTGAAGATAGAAGCAAGTTTAGTAATAGCGGAATGGCAAGAGTTCGTTACATAGACATAACACCAGAGATGAGAGCAGGAGTATCTAAAGGCCAGCCACTATTCCAAGCAGCACCTATAATTGGAACAGGACTATTAGGTAGCCAACAAGATCGTAAGTAAGCATGACATCCAAAGGATAATGCAATGACACAAACAGAAGCTAGAGCATTTATTACATGGTTCAGAAACAACCATTTGCCAAAAGGCGTTGATTTTGTAAAAACATCATCAGGCAGGGATATATTGCTAGATAGCTTAAGTGACGAAGATGCAATATTTGTTGCTAGTCAATTTGAGTATATGTTTGACAAAGCAAGTGGTAAGGCATGACACCTGAAAGGTAATGCAATTATGGAAACAAATAACGTTAAAGAAACGCCAGAAATCGGCAAAGGACTAGCAGGGCCGGGTAGACCTAAAGGAATGCCTAATAAGGCCACTAGCAAGGTCAGAGAGGCTATTGCAGAGCTATTAGAGCGCAATGCTCCTAACATGGATAGATGGCTTAATGAGGTGGCTGATAAAGATCCTCATAAGGCATTGGACATTATCCAGAAGCTATCTGAGTACCATATTCCTAAGCTGGCTAGGACTGAGGTAACAGGCGCTGGTGGTGGGCCACAGGAACACGTGGTTACATGGCAGAAGTAATCGAGATTGCTTATAAGCCTCGTGAGCAGCAGCTAAAGATCCATGAGGCAGTAGATAACCACAGGTTTACGGTTGTAGTAGCTCATCGTCGTATGGGCAAGACTGTATCTGCCATTAACCATCTCATAAAGGCTGCAATTGAGTGCAAGAAACCAAACCCACGATTTGCCTATATTGCTCCGACTTATGCTCAGTCCAAAAGGGTGGCGTGGGATTACTTACTTGAATTTACTCGTCCTCTTGGGGCTGTGGCTAATATCTCGGAACTTAGGGTTGATTTTTGGGGTCGGCGCATTAGTCTTTACGGGTCTGATAATGCTGATAGCCTTAGGGGGCAGTATTTTGATGGAGTTGTCCTTGACGAAATCGGAGACCAAAACCCAAAGATCTGGAACGAAGTCATTAGACCAGCATTAGCAGACCGCAACACTGACGAGGCTCCTACGTGGTGCTTATTCATTGGTACGCCTAAGGGAAAGAACCACTTTGCTGACTTTAGAGATAGGGCGCAGACAGCAGAAGGCTGGGCGTTACTGGAGTTCAGGGCCAGCGAGACAGGGATTCTTAACGAGAAAGAACTCTGGGCTGCTCGTAAGGAGATGGGCGAAGACAAGTACGCTCAGGAGTTTGAGTGTTCCTTTAACGCAGCGGTTGAGGGTAGTTACTATGGTCAGATTATTAACGATCTCGAAGCCAAGTCTAGGATCACGACTATTGACCGGGATGACCTTTGCAAGTCTTTTGTTGCTTGGGATCTTGGTATGGGTGACTCTACTTGCCTATGGGTGGCTCAACTGGCTGGCAAGGAAATCAGGCTTATCGACTGCATCGAAAACCACGGAGTCGGTCTGGATTGGTACGTATCATGGCTCAGGGAGAACAGGTACGAGGGCTTCTCGCAAATACTTCCGCATGACGTTGAGGTAAGGGAGCTAGGCACTGGCAAGAGCCGTAAGGAGGTCTTAGAGGAGGCAGGACTAGAGATTACGGTTGCGCCCAGACTGTCTATAGCTGACGGGATTCAGGCTGTCAGACGCTTGCTGCCACGTTGCTGGTTTGACCACAAAACCAAGGCTGGTCTGGATGCCTTGAGGAACTATCGGCGGGAATATAACGAGAAACAGCAGGTGTTCTACGATAAGCCACTGCACGACTGGTCTAGCCATTACTCAGATGCCTTCAGATACTTGGCAATTGGGCTTGACGAGAGCGACGATTCATGGTCAACAGATTTGCCTATCAACGCCAAATGGGTTGTATAATAAGCAAAATTCCTGTAAGGGCTTGCTATGAAGATGGATGAAGGCCAGATTAAGAGCATTGTCGAAGCCGAGATAGATGACTCTATCGGCTATCTTGACACTGAAACCACTGAAGAACGTCGTAAGGCGCTAGATTATTATCTCCGTAATCCCTATGGCAATGAGGTAGAAGGACGTAGCCAGATTGTCACTGGTGAGGTTGCCGAGGCTATTGATGGTGCGCTGCCACAACTTATCCGAGTCTTTACGACTACTGAGGATATTGTCTATTTTGAGCCTAAGACTGCTGAAGACGAGGAGTCTGCTAAACAGGCCACAGATTATTCTAACTGGGTGTTTTACCGTGAGAATGACGGTCTATTGATCCTGCACAACTGGTTCAAGGATGCCCTGCTCCAGAAGGTTGGTGTCGTTAAGTCCTATTGGGATGCCAAGGAAGACGTTACCAAAGAGAAATACAAGAACCTAACTGAGGATGAACTGGCGCTACTCCTGTCTGATGAGTCGCTAGAGGTTGTCCGTCAGAAGGTAGAGATGATCCCTGCTGGTACGGATATGATGGGTCAGCCTGTCATGGCTCCGTCCTACGACGTTACGGTCAAGCGGGTGAACAAGTACGGTCAAGTCAAGATTGAGAATGTTCCTCCCGAGGAGTTCCTGATTTCCAAGGCTGCTAGGAATATTGAGGATTCTCCTTTTGTAGCTCATCGAAAGCTCATGCAGCGGTCAGAATTGATTGCAATGGGCTACGACAAAGACATCGTAGATGCGCTACCTTCTTATGACGATCTATCCTTCTCTCCTGAGCGAGTGGCTCGATTTAACCAAGGTGAGCAGCCAGATCAAACTCAGGCCATCGATCCTGCCATGCAGACGGTCGAGGTATACGAGTGCTATATACGCATTGACGAGAACGATGACGGAATCGCTGAGTTGCGTAGGATTGTTTATTGCGGATCGGAAATACTAGAAGATGAAGACTGCGACTTTATTCCGTTCCACAGCATCTGTCCTATCCCTATTCCTCATAAGTTTTTCGGTCAGTCGCTGGCAGATCGGGTTATGGACATCCAGCTTATCAAGTCCACTGTTACCCGTCAGTCTCTCGATAATCTCTATCTGACGAACAATAACCGGGTTGGTGCTGTAGACGGTCAGGTGAACCTCGATGACCTGCTGAACGCTACTCCCGGCGGTATCGTCCGACTCAAGAATCCTAACGCTCTGGTTCCGCTTCAGGTTCAGTCTACCTTTGGTCAGGCTATGCCAATGCTCCAGTATATGGACGAGATCCAGACTAAGCGTACTGGTGTTAATGACGCGCAACAAGGTCTTGATCCTGATGTGCTGTCCAATGTAACGGCTGCGGCTGTTGCTGCGATGATGAAGTCTAACTCTGGAAAGCTGGAGTTGATTGCCCGTATCTTTGCTGAGACAGGCGTTAAGAGCCTGTTTAGGGGTATTTTGCATCTGTTGGGCAAGTATCAGGACAAGCCAAAGATCGTCCGTATGCGTGGCAAGTACGTCCAGTTTGATCCTCGTACATGGTCAAATGAGTACGATGTATCGGTCAATGTTGGCCTTGGTTCTGGTGATCGGGATCAGAAGCTGGCAATGCTCCAGATGGTACTTGCCAAGCAGGAACAGATTATTCAGCAGTATGGCCCATCGAACCCATTGGTATCGGTTGGTCAATATCGGAACACATTGGCTAAGTTCATTGAGGCAGCAGGTTTCAAGGATGCTAACGCCTTCATGAATGAGATTACGCCTGAGCAAGACCAGATGTTGTCGCAGCCACAGCCTCCTGCTCCTGATGCACAGGCAGAAGTAGCGCAGATGTTGGCGCAGGTAGAGCGTGAGAAGACTCAGGCAAAGGCTCAGATTGATGCTGCTAAGTTGGATCTGGAGCGTCAGACGTTAGAGGCTGAGTTCACCCGTAAGGGCATTGAGATGCAGATGAAGAACCAGAAGGATCAGGCCGATATTCGGATTAAAGAGGCTCAGTTAGCAGTCCAGCAATTGCAAGCTATTTTGGCTATGGACATTGCAGACGAGGCCAGCCGTACAAAACAGGCTGAGATTGTCCTGAAGACGATTAAGGAACTGGGGAGCCTGACTGGTGGATAAAGCACAGTGGGCTACGAATCTGCTTAGGGAACCCATGTGGCAGGAGATGATGGAAGATCTCCGAGGCACAGAGCTTAATAAATTTGTTAATAGTAATTATGGTGAGACTGAGATTAGGGAACAAGCGTATATTCGCCTCCGAGTCTTGGAATCCGTTGAATCCTATCTTGAAAGCGTCGCTGCTCAGAAGATGATTGACGAGAAAAGGATGAAGATTTTGTAACCCGCATCGGGCGGTTCCCGATATAATTTAGGAAACTTATGAGCGATACTCAAAACACGACACCTGAGGGTAGTGGTGAGTTAACGGTAGAAGGTGCAGCTAACGCTTTCTTGAGCATGATGAATCGTGAGGATGGCTCCGAACAGGAACAACCAGAATCCGTTTCAGAAGCTAACGAAAGCGAGGCCGAATCTGAGGAATCGAGAGAGGAATCAGAGGTAGAACAAGAAGATGACGATGGTGAGCAAGAGGAACCTCAGAAATTCCGTGTCAAAGCCGCTGGCGAAGAACGAGAGGTCACCCTTGATGAGCTTATCAAGTCTTATCAACTTGGCACTGATTACACCAAGAAATCGCAAGCTGTAGCTGAGGAACGCAAGGCGGTTGAGGCCGAGCGCCAAGCGGTTCAAGAGGCTAAGGCTATGCGCGATCAATACGCGCAGCGGTTGGAGATCATCGAGCAGATGTTGAACCAGCCACAAGAAGCAGAGGATCTGGATTATCTGAAAGAGACTGACCCTATCGGTTATGCCGTGAAGGTCGCTGAGATGTCTCAGAAGGAGAAACAGTTAGCGCAGGTTCGTGCTGAACGGGAAAGAATCTCGCAACAGCAGGAATATGACAGGCAACAACAGATGAGGCAGACGATTGCTGCTGAGTCCGAGAAGCTAGTTTCTGCGATCCCTGAGTATGCTGATCCTGAGAAGGGCGAGACAATCCGTAAGGAAATCCGCACTTTTGGTAAGCAGATGGGGTTCTCTGATGAAGAATTGGCTAATGTGTTTGATTCCAGAGCCGTTCTGACGTTATACAAGGCGATGCAGTACGACAAGTTGCAGTCTGCAAAGCCGGGGATTACTAAGAAGGTTGCGGAGGCTCCAAAGGCGATTAAGCCCGGTGTTTCTAAGCCTAGAGATAGTAATTCTGAGGAAATTAGGAAACTGAAGTCACGAGCTAAGTCCACAGGAAGTATTAAGGATGCGGCAAGTGTATTTGAACGCTTTTTATAAAGGATTGAATCATGGCAATTTATAACGCCTACGACGCAATCGGTCAGCGCGAAGATTTGACCGACGTAATCTATGACATCTCGCCTACCGAGACTCCATTCATGAGTTCGATTGGTAAGACCAAAGCTACTGCTGTTTACCACGAATGGCAGACTGACTCTCTGGCTGCTGCTACCACCAACAACGCTGCTGTTGAAGGTGCTGACGCTTCCGACGCTACTCTGTCTCCGACTACTCGTCTTGGTAACTACACCCAGATCCTGCAAAAGACTATCAAAGTCTCTGGCACTCTGGACGCAGTAAACAAGGCTGGTCGTAAGTCGGAAAAGGCTTACCAGTTGGCTAAGGCTTCACAAGAGCTGAAGCGCGATCTAGAAACCATCCTGCTGTCTAACCAAGGCCGTTCTGCTGGTTCTAGCAACTCTACAGCCCGTAAGATGGGTTCGCTGCTGTCATGGATCAAAACCAACTCGTCTGTTCAGACAAACGGTGGCGATCCTACGACTATCGGTGTTTCGACTCGTACTGACGGTAATACCCGTACCTTTACTGAAGCTCTGCTGAAAGAAGTCGTGGCAGAAGTCTTTACTTCGGGTGGTTCGCCTAAAGTCCTGATGGTCGGTGCTGCTGGTAAGCAGAAGGCATCTAGCTTCACTGGTATTTCGGCATATCGTTACAACGTCAACGGTTCGGCTGCTCCTGCTGCCATCGTTGGTGCTGCTGACATCTATGTGTCGGACTTCGGCAATATGTCGGTTGTTCCTAACCGCTTCATGCGTACCCGCGATGCTCTGATCCTTGATCCTGAGTACGCTGCTCTGGCCTATCTGCGTCCTTTCCAGACTATCGAACTGGCGAAAGCTGGCGATGCTGACAAGACTCAGGTTCTGGTCGAAGTTACGCTGGAAGTCAAGAACGAAGCTGCTCACGGTATCGTTGCTGACTTGAATATGTCGCTGTAATTGAAATAGCCCCTGACCTTATGGTTGGGGGCTTTTCTACGAGGATTTATGGACTATAGACAACAGGTTGTACATTCGGACGGTGATGGTGGTATCGTCATCGAAACTAAACAGGACGTTACTGACATTCTTGAAAGTAACAAGCAAATTCTGGAGGCAGACAAGCAAAGAACCGGACATCTTAATGAAATGCACCATGTAGCTCGTATCCCTTTTACGGTCATTGATGACTTGAATAAAAAGGGAATTATGAAGGGCTTTAATATCATTGATGACGTTGCTTTTGCTCGTTGGCTCAATAGTTCCGATAATGCACAATGGAAAGTCTATAGGGGAACCATATGATCGTTGGAGTTTGTGTACCAGCTAGGGATGAAGTTCACACATCGTTTGCTTTTGATTTCGCCAAGATGGTTGGCAGGGATTCTAAGCATCGGTGTTCTAAAGAAGGCAACGGGCTAAAACTCTACACGATGGCAGGAACGCTGATATTCGATCAGAGAGAGAAGCTAGTAGATGCTGCTCTGGCTGAAGGATGTGATGCGATTGTGTTTATTGATTCAGACATGAGGTTCCCGGCTGATACTATTGATATTTTGTTAAGCCGTGAAGTACCGATTGTTGGGGTTAATGCGGTAACGAGAAGGAAGCCAACACTGCCTACTGCGTTGAATCTTCAGATTGAGAAGGATGAGAATGGCAAGATCATTCATCATGCTTGGCATAAGATAGATTCGATGGATAAAGAGGGCATAGAGCCTGTTACAGCGGTTGGTTTTGGTGTGGTGATGATTCGTAGGGAAGTCTTTGAGAAGGTTCCTAAGCCTTGGTTTGATGTGGGTTGGGGATCGAAGGGAATCATTGGCGAGGATGTGCATTTCTGTATCAAGGCTTTGGATGCCGGGATTCAGACTCATGTAGATCACAGTCTTTCAAAGCACATTGGTCACATTGGCACTTACGAGTATCGATGGGATGATGTAGAGGAAGGCGCTATAGAGGCGCACAATAACAGGAAATAGACATGGCATTTACGAGCTATAGCGAACTAAAAACTACGATAGCGAACTACCTAGCTCGTAGTGATCTGACTTCAGTTATACCTGACTTTATCCGGTTGGCTGAGGAGCGTCTGCGTAGAGACTTGAGAATCCGTCAGATGTTGGTCGTTGCTACGGCTAATACTACGGCTGGTGACTCTACGGTTGGTCTGCCTACAGACTTCTTGGAGATGCGGGATATTCACCTGAATACGACTCCGATTACTTCTCTGGCTTACGAGGCTCCTAACGCCTTCTACGCAAGCACTAGAGCGACTGAAGCTGGTCTACCTAAGACTTATACGGTTTTGGCCTCAGAGCTTCAATTTTCGCCTATTCCTGACGCTGTATATACGGCTCAGATGCTGTATTACGCAAAGCCCACGCTTCTAAGTGATAGCAATACTAGCAATGTATTCTTGGCTAACTGCCCAGATGCTTTGCTGTATGCGTCTTTGGCTGAGGCTGAACCGTATCTGATGAACGATGCGAGATTGCAGGTCTGGGCTTCTCTGTATGACCGGGCGATAGCGTCTATTTCTACTGCTGACCAGTCAAGTGAGTACAGCGGTCAACCGATGGCAATGTCTTATAACGTGAGGTAAATCATGGCAGAAATGTCGAATTATCTGGAAAACGCTCTGATTAACGCTACCCTGCGTAATACGAGCTATACGAGTCCTGCGACTGTTTATGTTGGTCTTTACACTTCCGATCCTACCGATGCTAATACTGGTACAGAAGTTTCTGGTGGTTCTTATGCTCGTACTTCTGTTACTTTTGGCTCGCCAAGCGATGGCGTTACTACCAATAGTGCTGCGGTTGAGTTCCCACAAGCAACGGGATCATGGGGAACTGTAGGTTGGATCGGTATTTTGGATGCTTCTACGAGTGGTAATCTGCTGTATCACACCCCACTAGATGCGTCCAAGACCATTGCATCTGGAGACATCTTTAAGATAGCGTCTGGTAGCTTGAGTGTAACCTTGGCGTAAGGGGTAGAAAATGCCTCTGGTCGTTAAAGATAGGATAAAAGAGACCAGTACAACATCCGGTACAGGTACATTGACGTTAGCTGGCGCTTCTGCTGGCTTTCGCTCATTTGCAGACATAGGTAATGGCAACACCACCTATTACGCCATTGTCGATTCTACTGCTGGTACTTGGGAAGTCGGTATTGGCACTTATACATCGTCTGGAACGACTCTATCCAGAGATACGATTTTATCTAATTCCTCTGGTACTACGTCTGCGATTAACTTTGCAGCTAATAGCAAGGACGTATTCGTAACCTATCCGTCTGATAAGTCTGTTCACGAGGATGCTAGCGATGTGGCCTATGCACAGCATTTAGCGGCTTCTAACGGCATTTTGCTGACCAACCAGACTGTAGGTACGTCTATGACGTTTCCAAGCGGCTATGAGGGCATTAGCGGCAAGAATACGACGATTGCCAGTGGGGTGACGGTTACTGTGCCATCTGGCGCTAACTGGACGATTGTCTAATGTTTGGCATCAATACTTATGCACAGTCTCCGTATGCTTCATTAGGTGGAGCAATACTATTCGGTGCTGCGAGTATTAACGCTTTAGCAACAGTATCTGCTGTAGGTATACGGCAGAGAATGGCGGCAGGATCAATTAACTGTGCTGCTACGGTAACGGCTAATGGCGGTAAATTAAATTATGGTGCTGGATCCATATTTTGCAATGCAACAGTAACAGCAGATGGCAAGGCAATATTCAGTGGTGCAGGTGCAATAAATGCAACGGCCACTGTTAGTGCTAATGCAACAAGAGTACAATTTGGCAATGCTGCGGTAAGTGGTACAGCAACGGTTACAGCGACAGGAATTAGGATTCGGTTTGGCGCTGGATCAATTACTGGAACTGCCACTGTAGTAGCTAATGGTGGTGTTGTTTATCAGGGTGATGCAAGTATTAACGCTCTGGCAACAGTAACGTGTAATGCTAATGCGATATTTGCTGGTGTTGGTTATGTTAATGCTCTGGCAATAATTAGTGCGAATGGTCAGATTATTGGTGAGGAGTGGTCGGATTTAACTCCAGAAGCCACTAATTGGACTGAGCAGAGTGCAGGTAGTAATGATTGGACGAATGTAGGAACAAGTAGCGATACATGGACACCAGTTTCTGCTGGATCGAATACTTGGACGAATGTAAACGCAGGTTCTGATAATTGGATGAGGCAATAAGATGCCAATAAACATTAACGGCACAACAGGGATTTCTGGCGTAGATGGATCTGCTGGAACTCCGTCTATTCAAGGTTCTGATACTAATACAGGTGTATTTTTTCCTGCTGCGGATACGGCTGCTATTACGACTGGCGGCACAGAACGTATGCGTATCGACTCCAGCGGTAACGTGGGGATTGGTACGAGTTCGCCAACAGCAAGGTTGCAAGTACGAGAAGATCAAAACGGAACGACTAGGGCGATAATTCAAAACCGAAACGGTTCCGGCACACCTATTTCTGAAGTTGCTTTTATTAGCGGCGCGTTTGACATTTCAGGCAACAGGTATGCGTACGTTCAATCAGGTGGCGGCTCATCAACCTATTTAGCTTTTGGTACTGGAAACGGGGCAACGCCAACAGAACGCGCCCGTATCGACTCTATCGGTAATTTTTATGTAGGTACTACGACATCAAGAAGCTCTTACATCACAACCGTATGTGATTCTACTTACAATGGCGTGACTGTAACAGCAGACGTTACCAGCGCTCGTACTGCTTGCTCTTTCAGAAACACAAATGGTGCTGTTGGGTCAATAACAACTAGCGGAACCGCAACTGCTTACAATACATCTTCCGACTATCGGCTAAAAAAGAATGTACAACCAATGACTGGTGCATTGGCAAAGATTTCTGCGCTGAAACCTTGTACCTATATATGGAAAACTGATGGCTCTGACGGCGAAGGTTTTATCGCGCATGAATTGGCTGAAGTAGTACCGGGCTGCGTTACTGGAGACAAAGACGCTGTCGATGCTGACGGCAACCCTGTATATCAGGGCATCGATACATCATTTTTGGTCGCAACCCTGACTGCCGCTATACAAGAACTCAACGCCAAAGTCGAAGCACAAGCAGCAGAAATAGCAATACTGAAAGGTGCAGCATAATGCCAATCAAGTTAAACACAGCTTCTGGTGGTGGAGTAATACTAACTGGTGCTAATACAGCATCGGATAAGACGATTACGGTTCCTGCTGATGACGGGACGATGATCTATGCTAATAGCAGCGGCAACGTGGGGATTGGTACGACTACTATGACCCGCAATTTGAATGTCAGCGGATCAAATGCTGCGGTTGGTGTAAATTTAAATAATTCAGGAACATCAGGCCGCTCATACAGTATTTTTTCTACTAACAGCAGTGCTGCTACTGTGGGTTCGCTTGCAATATTTGATGATACGGCGGGTTCTTACCGTGCAGTTATCGACTCCAGCGGTAATTTGACAGTCGGTGCGACGAGTATGCCTGAAGCAGCAAAGATCGGCATCTCATCATCAAGTGCTTCAGCAGTGCCGTTGGTAATTCAGCAAACCGCCGCTGGCTCAACGACTCAAAACTCGGTGGTGTTTTATAGAAACACTACTAGCACAGGCACTATTCAAGTAACTGGTACTACCACGGCTTATAACACTTCGTCCGACTACCGCTTAAAAGAAAACATACAGCCAATGACTGGCGCGTTGGCTAAAGTAGCTGCGCTTAAACCCGTGACATACACATGGAAACTTGACGGTTCGTTGGGTGAAGGATTTATCGCGCATGAGTTAGCGGAGGTTGTTCCTCAAGCGGTAGGTGGCGAGAAGGATGCAGTGAACGAAGACGGCAGCATCAAGCCACAGGGCATCGATACATCGTTCTTGGTTGCAACCCTGACAGCAGCCATCCAAGAACAACAGCAAATGATTGAAACATTACAGGCCAAAGTAGCCGCATTGGAGGCCAAATAATGAGCGTCACCATTAACGGCACTAACGGCCTTACGTTTAACGATGCCAGCACTCAGAATACTGCTGCGACAGGTTTTGGCTTTAAGAACCGCATTATCAACGGCGCGATGGTCATCGACCAGAGGAACGCTGGTGCGAGTGTGACTCCAACGAACGGGCAGTATTTGGTAGATAGGTGGTTTGCTGGATTAACTCAGGCTAGTAAATATTCTGTACAGCAAAACGCGGGGTCAGTAACCCCGCCAACAGGGTTCACAAATTATCTTGGGGTTACATCTTTATCGGCATACTCTATTGTTGCTAGTGATATATTTTTTATTGACCAACGAATTGAAGGGCTTAATGTTGCCGATTTAGCTTGGGGTACTGCAAGTGCGGCTACCGTTACATTGTCATTCTGGGTTCGTAGTTCATTAACTGGGACGTTTGGTGGTGCTTTAGGCAACCAAGCAGGAAGTAGATCATATCCATTTACATACACAATTTCTGTGGCAAATACTTGGGAGCAAAAATCTGTCACCATCCCCGGCGATACGACAGGTACTTGGCTGACTACAAACGGTATTGGGGTAAACGTATATTTTGGTCTTGGTGTGGGGTCAACATACAGTGGAACAGCAGGTGCGTGGGCCGGGTCAAACTTTAGTTCAGCCACAGGCGCAACCAGCGTAGTGGGAACCAACGGAGCCACCTTCTACATCACCGGCGTACAACTCGAAAAAGGCAGCACAGCCACCAGCTTTGACTACAGGCCGTATGGTACGGAGTTGGCGTTGTGTCAGCGGTACTTTGAGAAAAGCCAACCACAAGGATCAGCGGTTGCTGGCGGTACAGCAGAATACTTTTTTATTGGTTCCAACTTTAGAGGCTCATCTCTTTTAATGAGATACCCGCTTAAATGGGCTGTAACAAAACGAGCGCAACCTACCATTACCTTCTATAACCCAAGGTCTGGCGGTACAGCATCCCAAATAACTACGGCATCAGCAGATTATTCTGGGACAACTGCGGTAAACACATTGGATAGTGGAATGGAAGTTCAGGGTACAACAAATAGTGGTGGGGCTAGTGGTGACCCTGCTTATGTAAATTGGACTGCTTCTATTGAGTTATGACTATGTACAAACTTACAAATTACGATTCTGTGCAGCGTCTAGCCGACAACGCTTTTATCCCATTCGATCCAGCCAACACGGATTACCAAGCGTATTTAAAGTGGCTTGAAGAAGGCAACGTACCGGAGCCAGCGGAGGAATAATGCAGAAAATAGCTTTTGGTGAGTGGCTCCCAGATCAACCCGGCGTAACAGGCGCGGTAACAGACGCTAAGAACTGTTATCCAGTTGCTAACGGGTATGCTCCTATTAAGAGTGAAGCTGATTATTCAGATGCTGCTGGTGCTACGTTATTGGTAACATTTGCTGGTAAGTTTGGTGGTGCAAGTACGTTATTTGCAGCTAGTGCTACACAGATTTACAAGTTTGATAGCAGTGATGCTAGTTTGGATGCTGCTACGACTACTGGATATACGGCTGTAGAAGGTTGGGATGTAACTCAATTTGGCGCAAAGATGATTTTGGCTAATGGTCAGGATAAGTTACAGGCATGGACGCTGAATTCATCAACTAGCTTTGCCAATCTCGCTGCTGCTGCTCCTACGGCTAAATATGTAACCGTAGTCCGTGACTTTGTGGTTGCGGCTAATGACGGTACAGACACAAGTAAGGTTTACTGGTCTGATATTAACGATGAAACAGACTGGACTCCTAGTGCTGCATCTCAGTCAGATACCCAGATACTTCCTGATGGTGGTGATATTACTGGCTTGGCTGGTGGTGAATATGGTCTGATCTTCTTGGAACGAGCTATCTATCGGATGAGTTATACAGGCTCTCCGTTTTTCTTCCAATTTGACGCTATTTCTAGGTCTTTAGGCTGTATTTCTAATGGCTCCATAGCTCAGTATGGCAACCTGACTTATTTCCTTGCTGATGATGGTTTTTATGCTTGTGATGGGCAATCTACCAAGAATATCGGCACTGAAAAAGTAAACCGCTGGTTCTTTGATAATGCCATTCCTAACGAAATATACTCAGGAATGAGTGCTACGGTTGATCCAGTTAATAAATTGATAATATGGAAGTTTAATAATACGTTTGGTAGTAAGTATTTGCTGATTTATTCCATTGATTTAGGTAGATGGTCTTATGCTGAGACTACTGCGACATCTATTGCTTATGTATTAACTCCTTCAGCTACGTTAGAGCAGGTAGATAATTACAATACGAGCATTGATGCGCTGGATATTTCGTTGGATTCTCGTGTATTTGCAGGTGGTCAGCTTCTATTTGCAGGTGTTTCTGGTCAAAAGATCATTGCTTTTTCTGGTCAGCCTAAGACTGCGAGCATTTCCACTGGTGATATTAGCGTAGGACAGTCAATTGTTACTCTGGCAAAGCCGATTGTGGACAAGGGTAGTGGTTCTGTAGCCATTGCAAGCCGTAATAATCTCTCAGATCAGGTTGAATTTGGCACAAGTACGGCTGCTGATAGCGAAAATCGTGTGAGTTTGCGGAGTAATGGCAAATATCACCGTCTAAATCTGACTCCAACTGGCTCAAACTGGAAAACAGCAGTAGGCGTTGAAGTTGATCTGGTGAAACAGGGTACTCGATGAGGCAATTTCGCACATTACCGCCATTTGGAGGCGATCAGCGATCCGTTGCTGAGGTTGTCCGTGGAATTATGGATGGTAAGACCAATAATACTGGAGAACTTACCTTAGCCACTGGCAATGCCACTACAACTACGCTCTACGACGAGCGTATAGGCTACGACAGCCTGATTTTCTTTGTCCCGCTATCCACAGCAGCAGAAAATGATTCAGCGCCTTATGGGGCGTTTCAGGATTCTACAGATCAAACGGCTGCCAATACAACTACAGCCTACACAATTACGTTTGATACAACAGATTACGAAAACGGAATATATCTATCTAATAGTTCTAGGCTGAATGTAAGAAATTACGGAATTTACAATATTCAGTTTTCATTGCAATTTAAGAATACAACTAACGATACTCAAGATGTAGATATTTGGTTTAGGAAAAATGGCTCTGATGTAGCTAAATCCAATAGCCGTTTTGGTATGCAAGCTAGGAAAAGTTCTGGCGATCCATCTCATGTCATTGTGGCAATGAATTATTTTATTGAGATGAACGCTGGAGACTATGCTCAGATTATGTGGAGACCTAGCGATATTGGGGTTTCTATAGAGGCTTATGGAACCAGTACAACTCCAACGAGACCAGCAATTCCTAGTGCTATCGTAACGGTAGCTTATGTAGCTCCTGCTGCCACAACGAATCTATATGTTTCAACACAGCAACAAGGTCAAGCTACGGTAACTCATTGGGCTAATAATACTGCGAATAAAACCTATGGCTATATAATTGTTGGATGACAGAATTTAAATATATTCCTGTGGATGATCTCCGCAAATGGTGGCCTAGCATTAAGCCGGGTCTTGAGAAGATTAAGGGCAGAAGTCCTGAGAACTGGATTACTGAAGATGTATATACAGATTGCTGGAACCAAAAGGCAATGCTGTGGGTGATACTAGAGAATAACCATTTTTATGGCTTCTTTATCTTGCAACCAATGGGCGAGGAATTGCACGTTTGGGCTGCATGGACGTTAGAAAATGATTATCAAGTAGTGCAAAAAGGTTTACAATTTATCAAAAATATGGCTAGAGATGCTAATGTCAAATATTTAACATTTGCTAGTCATAGACCGGGGTGGAATCGTAGGGCTAAGGCTTACGGATTCAGGCCTCGTAAATGGATATGTGAGGTGTGATATGGGTGGTGGCGGCGGTCAACAAGAGACCAAAACAGAAATAGCACCAGAGTTTAAACCGTATATAACGTACAGTTTAGGCGAGGCTCAACGGCTGTATCAGGGTATGCCACAGGCTCCTGCTACGCTGGCTCCAGAACAATCGGCCTTCTCTCAGGCTGCTATCCAACAGGCCGCTCAACGCGCTCAGGCTGGTTCTCCACTGGTAGGTGCAGCACAGGCAGAGCAACTGGCTACGATTCAAGGACGAGGCGTTAATCCATTCCTAGCGGGTGCTTTGGAACAGGCTAACCGTCTAGCTGGTGAGCAATATACCCGTAATATCCAGAATCTTCAGTCCAAGGCTTCCTCGATGGGTCGCTATGGTTCTGCTGCTCAAGGTCAACAGACTGGACAAGCTCAGGACATCTTTGCTCGCGCTATGGCAGAACAGGGCGGTCAACTGGCATATCAATCTGCTGAGGCTGAACGTCAACGCCAAATGGCTGCTGCGGCTGCTGCTCCACAGATGGCTCAGGCTGACTATGCTGATATTCAGCGGCTTCTCCAAGCAGGTCAAGCTCAAGAGGCTTATGGTCAACAGGCTATCCAAGGTCAGTTGGCTGCTCAAGAGATACCAATGCAAAGATTGCAACAGGCTGCTAATGTCTTTTATGGCGCTCCTTTGGAGACCAAGACTACAGCTACTCCTCAAGGGGGTAAATAATGGGTGATCCGGTAACTATGGCGGTTATTGGCGCTTCTGCTGGCGCTATGATGAATAAGAAAGACCCGCTTAAAGGCGCTTTGCTTGGTGCTGCTGGCGGTTATGGTGGTGCTACTTTAATGGGTGCTGGTTCAACTCTTGGTGCATCTAGTGCTTTGGCTTCTGCTCCTACTGCTGGCACTAGTCTTATGCCGGGTGCTGTTGGTGGGTTTGGTCAAGCTGTACCAGCAATAATCCCTACTAATACTGCTGGAATGACTGCTGCTATGGGTAGTGGTGGAAATGTTGCATCATTGGCTGGACAGTCGTTTTCTCCTAGCTTTGCAGATACCGTAAAGATTGGATTTAGTGATGTTGGAAAATATGCTCAACAGAATCCTGTTCTTACTCAGATGGCTGCACAAACAGGCCAAAGTCTATTAAGCCAACAGCAGCCTACATTATCTCCTGCTGGCCTAATGCGTGGGAATCAAATGCAGGTACAAGCTCCACAGTATCAGGTTGGAGTACCTAAAGTTTCGCTGATCTAGGTGGAATATGGATATTACAAATTACATCCCTAACGTATTTGGTACTGCCACTCCTTCTACTTATGAAGGATTGCTTGGCATGGGTTTGATTACGCCTGAACAAATGGCTCAGACTCAAAAGACAGCCAATATTCAGGGTTTGCTAGGTGCTGGATTGGCACTAGCTCAGGGCATGAGCAAGATTGGGCCTCGTCGTTCTGCTGCTGAGAATGTATTGGGTGCATTGGCTGGTGGTTTTGGTGCTGCTGGTGGTGCTTACCAACAGGGATTGCAGAATATCGTACAGCAACAGCAATTGCAAAGTGCTGCCCTAACTCAACAGCAAACGGCTAATCGATTAAAAGCTATTCAACAAGCTAAACTTACTTATCCAGATCTTGCTCCTTTGGCTGATATTGATCCCGGTAAATTTGCTGAAGAAGTTGCTCTTAGAGAAAGAATTAAGGGAGTTTCTACACCAGAAAAACCAACAACTCCAGAGGCATTTCAAGCATTGGCAGAAAAATATTATGCAGCCGGGCCTAATTTCAAGGCTCTTGGTGATGCCTATATGGAACAGGCAAAACAACTTAGATTCCAAAAGTTGTCAAATATTACTGGCAAAGAATCTGCTTCTGAACTTCGTAACCTTGCAAATACTGCTGCTGCATATGGTAATAAGCCACTTGCTGACCAATTGAATGATCTTGCTTCTCGTAGAGAACTTGAGCCTCCAACAGCGCCAATAACACAGGAAGTTTCTCCACAAGTACAACAAGTTCCTACTGATGGAACAATAAAAACTATAACGACTGAACCAGTTGTAGCTGATAGAGGAAGAATTGGTCAAACTCAGTTGAAGATTGATAATATAAATTCAGAAATAAATCGGTTATCTGGAATTAGGACACAAGGCGCTAGAGAAACAATAGATAATCTTTCAAAAATAAGAGATGGTCTACAAAAAGATCTAGATCGTTTATCTGTAATGGAATATGACTTTGCTAATCTTAAAAAAGAATTCCCTGCTAAATATAGTAGTGAAATAGCTCAAATTGAAAATCAAGCGCAAAAAGGAACACTTGATTCTACTGGCCTTCGTTCGTCTATTGAAAAGTTATATACAAGATTGCAAGAAGATGAAAAAGGCAGAAAGCTATCAGGTAATTCATCATTATTTGCCAAAATGAAATTTGGAACAGATGATTCTGCAAAACTTACAGGGCCACAATTTGCAGAAATATTGCGTTTTGAAAATGCTCCTACAGCAGATCAGCTTGCTCAATTGAATAGAGAGTCTCTTAGACTTCGCTCTGAAACAGGTTTGCAAGCACCTATTCCTGCTGGTCGTGAGTCAATGCTTTTTGCCCCAAGAACTCAAACTCAAGCGGCACAAACTACTACTCAGCCAACAGCACAAACAACAACTCAGCCTGTAACTCAACCTACAACAGCACCTGTTCGTGTCGATACTAATGTTCAACCACAAGTTGCTACGCAGCCATCTGCAAATGTTACAGAAAGACAACCTATTGTTGAATCTCCTTATTTTAAAGTTGAAAAAAATCCGTTAATCAATAAACGCGAAATTGATCTTCCAATTAAACGCAGACAAGAACTTCTTGAAAAACAATCTGGATTTATAGCAGCTAATCAATATTCAATGAAAAATATTATAGATGCTCGTAATTCTGCAAAGGCTTTGCTTGATAATCCTGCGTATATTGATGCTTTAACTAGCCGTACTGCAAAATTGTATGCAGAAGCTCCTGCTGGTATTGTTTTAGATCAAACTACTTATACAGCTAATGAGATATTAAAAAATATTCAAGGTCGCTCTTTTATTAACGAAATTCAAGAGATGAGAGCAAATAGTCCTACTGGTGGGGCTGTTGGCAATGTTGCTGTTGCTGAAATGCAGACATTATCAAATATTGGCGCTGCTTTGCAATTAGGTATGAATAAAGCAGAATTTATTAAACAACTTCAATCTTATGTTGATAGATCAGATAGATCATTAAAAACCATTCCTAACCAATACAGCAAAGTTTATGGTTATAACGGCGAATTTGATGATATTTTTGCTAGTGAAGTTGTTAAACCTACACCAACACAAAATAAACCACCTAGAGGCGTAACTGTTAGGAAGGTTCCATAATGGCAGATTTTGTTTATAAGGTAAAAATCCCCGGCTTTGCAGAACAAGAGGTTAGGTCTGATCGAGCATTAACAGACATGGAAGCCTACGAGTATGCAAAACAATATGCTCAACCTAGATCTGCTGGAGAGGAATTTGCTCGTGGATTGGGTCTTGTAACTAGAGGAATGGCTCCTGTAGCTACTGGTGCTGGTGTTGGTTTTGCATTAGGTGGGCCTTTTGGTGCTGGCGTTGGTACTTTGGCACTACCATTAGCTGAACTTGGTACACAAGCGGCTAATGTTGTTTTGCCTAAAGACTATCAAATACCATCACCTACATCTGGAGTTGAAGGTCTTTTGACTAGTATGGGGTTTCCTGTTCCAGAAACAACTAAAGAAAGAATTATTCAGGCTTCTGGTGGCGTTTTACCTGCAACTGCTGCACAAACACTAACAGCACAGACGCTTAGTAAAACTGCTCAAAGTCAACTAGGTAGAAATATTGCTGGAGAAATGGCTAAGTCTCCAGAACGTCAGTTTATGGCTGCTGTTCCTTCTACTGCTGCTGCTCAATATACTGCTGAAGCAACTGGAAGCCCTATAGCTGGTATGTTGGCTGGCATGGTTACTGGTATGCCATTTGGCATTGGTACTCGTCCATCAGGCCCATCAAGAGAAACCTTGGCAGCACAATCTACTGCTGCTTATGAAGCTGCTAAAACATCTGGCATTGCATTTAACCCGACTAAATTTAGTCAAGGGATGAATAAAGTAGTTGCTGATATGCGGCAAGAAGGATATACGCCTACTGGATATCCTAAACTTGAAGGAATTGTAAAAGAATTAACTGATGTAAAAATGCCTAAAGATTTTACTGAACTTCAGGCATTGCGTCGAATGATTCAAAATGCTCAAGCAAGTTCTGATCCTTCTGAGCGTCGTTTAGCATCTATACTTAAAGATCGTTTTGATAACTATATTATCAATGCAAGTAGCACTGATATTGTCGGTGCTGGAAATAAAACTGGACTTGCTGCATGGAATGAGGCAAAGAATACATATTCTCGCATGATGAAGGCTGATGTATTTGAAGAAATGCTTGCTAATGCACAATTAGATAAAAGTAAATTCACTCAGTCTGGCGCTGAAAATTCTATGGCTCAACAACTTAGAAATTTAGCTAAGAATCAAAATAAAATGAGGTTGTTTACACAAGCAGAACAAGAAGAAATTAGGGCTGCAGCTAAAGGATCAACTACACAGAATTTGCTTAAATTCTTTGGTAGATTTGCCCCTACTGGCCCTGTAAGTAGTATTTTTGCTGGTGGAGCTACTATTGCTAATCCGTTGATTGGTGTTCCTTTGGCTATTGGAACAACTGGAGCTAGGATTGGTGCAACAAATATGCGTAGACAATCTATTGAGAATCTCGCAGATACAATGCGTAAAGGTGGGCTATATCCTCCTCAGACATCTGCTACTAAAGCATTGATGACTCGTGGCCTTATCTCTCCACAACAACCAGTTACTGAAGAAGATATTAACCTATTGATGGGTAGATAATCATGGCAAAGAACAAGATTAGCGAGTTTAGCTCTACACCAGCAAATAATACCGATATTGCTGGCATTAACATAGCTGAGGGATGCGCTCCTAGTGGCATCAATAACGCTATCCGTGAGCTAATGGCACAGCTTAAAGACCAGCAAGACGGTACTGATGGTGATAATTTTACTGTTGGTGGTAACTTAGTTGTAACTGGTACTGCGACTGGTTCTACTCCATCTGTTTCAGACGATAGCACTAAGTTTGCTACTACTGCATTTGTACGCGACATTATTCCGACTGGCGTAATTGTCATGTGGTCTGGCTCCATTGCTTCTGTTCCTAGCGGCTGGTATTTGTGTGATGGTAACAATAGTACGCCTGACTTGCGTAATAGATTTATTGTTGGTGCTGGTAGTACATATTCTGTTGCTGGCACTGGTGGTTCTGCTGACGCTATTGTTGTAAGCCATACACACACTGCTACTGTTACAGATCCCGGCCACAGTCATGCATCTCAGCGTGGTGAAGGATATAAAGCTGGCGGTGATAATTATGCTGGCAATGCAAACTACAATCTTTCATCAAATTACAATACTGGAACATCTACTACTGGAATAACTGTTTCTAATAGTACAACTGGTTCTAGTGGTACTAATGCTAATTTGCCTCCTTACTATGCCCTTGCTTACATTATGAAGGCTTAATCATGGCTGAGAAAGAAATCCCATTAACCGACGATCAGATAGAGGCAATAGCAGAAAGAGCCGCTGAAGTCGCATTTAAGAAGATCTACGAGGAAGTGGGTCGTTCTGTTGTTAAAAAGATATTCTGGATTGTAGGTGCTGGTGCATTAGGTCTTATGTTCTGGATGGCTGGAAACGGGACGTTGCCAAAATGATTGAAGTCGCTACAGCCCTGATGGTAATTAAAGGGGCTAAGGCGGCTTTTGATGTCGCTAAAGAAGCTTTTGACGAGATTAGGGAATGTGCTGAGGCTGGTAAGTCTGCCAATGAATCATTAGGGGCGCTTACCAGTTTTTTTTCGTCTGCTGGCAAGGCTGAAGAAGGCATAGCCGAAGCTAAAGCTTTACAAGAAAACCCACCTGAAGGTCAAGAAGATAGCCGCAGTGACTATGAGATCGTCATTGAGATGATGGTCGCTGAGAGGCAGTTAAAGCAGTTCTACAAAGACCTAAAAGAGATGTTTATTTACCAGTTTCAAGAACCCGGTTTATACGAAGAATTTATGGGTCGATTGGAGAAACTGAGGGCAGACCGTAGACAGAGAGAAACCGATAGGAAATTGCACCTAAAGGCTTTGGAAATGGCTGCTAGGCGAGAAAAAGCTAAGAAGGTTCAGTTTATTCAGGATATGTTTGCTATAGCACTAGGTGTTATAGTTTCTGTTGCAATAATAGCAGGAATTGTTTGGATGTTTACATTGGGGGGCTAATGCTTACTTTACTATCTACTTTTACGTCGTTCTTAATGGGCGGTTTGCCCAAGATTTTAGACTTCTTTCAGGATAAGTCAGATAAGAAGCATGAACTGGAACTGGCTAGGATGCAGACAGAACGTGAACTAGCCTTAGCTAAAGAGGGTTTTGCTGCCCAACAGAAGATTGAGGAAGTTAAGTTAGACGAGATCCGTACACAGTCTGCGTCTGATGAAAGATTGGCATTGATTGGCGCTCAACAGGCTGAGATGCAAGCTATTTATGCCCACGATATAAGCCTAAATGAAGGCACTAGCCAGTGGATGAAGAATCTAAGGGCTTCTGTACGTCCTGTCATTACTTATGGCTTCTTTGGCCTTCTGTGTGCCTTGGATGCGGTTCTGGCTTATAAGGGCTTTGAGTCTGGTGTTTCATTTAACGAGATGGCTAATCAACTTTGGGATGATGAGACTCAGGCGCTGTTTGCATCGATCATAGCGTTTCATTTTGGTGGCCGGGCGTTTGGTAAATGATTTCTGACAAAGCCCTGTTAATGATTAAGAAGCATGAAGGCGTAAGGAATAAACCTTACCGCTGTCCTGCTGCCTTGTGGACGATTGGTGTCGGTCATGTTCTGTATCCTGAGCAGGGTAATCTGAAGATGGCTGACCGTTTTAACTATCCATTGAAGATTGAAGATTTCCGCATATTTTCCAAAGAGGAAATAGATGAGATTCTTAAAGCCGATCTTACTCGGTTTGTACGAGGCGTATCCAAGTATTGTCCTGTTATTGCTAGTAAAGGCCAGTTGGATGCGCTGGTCAGCTTTAGTTTTAACTGCGGGCTAGGAACGCTACAGAGAAGCACCTTGAGACAGAAGCACAATCGAGGTGACTATGAGGGAGCCGCTAACGAGTTCCTAAAGTACACAAAAGGTGGGGGAAAAGTATTGCCGGGCCTTGTAAAGAGGCGAAATGACGAGAAAGCCCTTTATTTAGGAGGCTAAGATGAAGAAACTTGCTGTTGTCTTATCGTTAATTAGTTGTTATAGTTTCGCGCAAGAAGCAGCAGGTTTCAAAAACAATGTTGGTGGCTGGACGGTCATAACTGCCAGAAGTCAGTATTGTGGCGCTAGAGGTATGAATGATGGCTATGCCTTTAGCGACGAGATTTATCTACGGTTTTGCTGGACACAAAGAAATAATGCAATTTTTATGGTCTTTGAAACTGGCGATACAAGAGTTTTTCCTGCTAATTCATTTGAATTATTGACGGAAGAACCTGAATTTAAAGGCAATAAATCTTGAAGAAAAAAGAAGATTGGATGCCAGCTTGTCAATCCTGTTCTTTCTTTGACGTAGAGCCAAAAGAGGATGTTGGCTATTGCAGACGCTATCCACCTGCATTGATTAACGTGGGTGACGATGACTACGATTGCGTTTTCGTAATTACATCAAGAGATGATTGGTGTGGAGAATTTCATCGATTTTCTAATTAGAGGGGATCATGCAAAAGCGATCTTGCACAGACCAAGAGTTTATAGGTCTGTGGAATAAACACGGTTCAGTAGTAGAGTTATCAAAAATATTACAAATATCTGAAAGAAATGTTCAATTCAGACGCAGGAAGATTGAAGAAAAGTATGGGATTATTCTTAAAGGTGTAGCAAAGAACAGCCCTGACTTCAAAGTAACATATCCAGAGAACAATATCAGAGTCAATGTTACATTAAAAAATGGTGTTATCGTTGTAGGCTCTGATTGTCATTACTGGCCCGGTATTATAAGCACTGCTCATCGTGCATTTGTAAAGATCATCAAAGATTTAAAGCCAAAGATGGTCGTTATGAATGGTGATGTATTTGACGGAGCCAGCATCTCTCGGCATCCAGTCTTAGGATGGGGGACTATTCCTAGCGTAAAACAGGAACTAGAAGCCTGTCAGGAACGTCTAGGAGAGGTCGAGAAGGCCGCAAAAGGCGCTACCCTACACTGGACATGGGGAAACCACGATATGCGCTTTAACGCCCGTTTAGCGGCTCAGGTAGGGGATACTTGGCGAGGCGTAGAAGGCATGAATCTGACAGACCATTTTCCGCTATGGAAATTCTCTACAAGCATTATGGTCAATGACGATACTATGATTAAGCATCGTTATCATAATGGCATCCATGCTGTTTACAACAACACGGTTAAGGCTGGTATTAGCGTAGTTACAGGCCACCTACATTCACTGAAGGTTACGCCTTGGAGCGATTATCGGGGTGATAGATACGGTGTAGATACAGGTACACTCTGTGACGTTAGTGGTGATCAGTTTGAATACTCTGAAGACAACCCAAAGAACCATAGATCAGGCTTTGCAGTTCTAACCTATATTGATGGTGAATTGTTGCCTCCAGAGTTATGTCAGGTCTGGGATGATGACCATGTAGTCTTTAGAGGTCAGCTTATAAAGGTCTAAGAAGACTAATAGGATGGTTTATTTTCTTTAGTAGATCCCTGCGTCTTTGCTGACGTTGGGCTGCTGTTAATTTAAACCGTTTAACATCCCTTCCTGTACCCCATTTATAGATCTTTATGGAGTCTCTGCCTCGTCTATCCTGCTCCCAGTCAGAGATGTGAACTAACTTATATTTATGGAATACCCTAAGTATTCTGCCTGACGTTACTATGTGAAAACCAGTAGCTTCAGCAAATTGATGTATTGTGGTTTCATTGTTGAGTAGATATTTTATAGATTCTGCGTAGAGTTCTACGGTTGGTTTAACTCCCATCTTTGACGAATACTCCGTTTTTATTAAGATAACCTTTGCGGTCTTTAATCTCGTTATAGGCTGATTCTAAACAACGGGTTAGGTCTATATCCTCTAAAGCCCCCACCACAATAAGACAAACAAGCACATCCCCAATACCATCAACAATAGCAGGTCGATCCCGTTTAATAATGGCATCTGCTAACTCTCCCATTTCAGATACTGCTTTGAGTAACTGCGTTTTAGAGTCTGAGTTAGCGATAATTCCTCTAGCTTCAGCCCATCGGATTATGTCTAGTTCTGTAATATTCCAAGTCACTTACAAAGCTCCTTGATTTCAGCGATAGACATACCTAGCAGTTCATGTAGATGAATCATAATTTCTGCACTAACGCCATTTTTACCAGTTCTAATGCGGCTAATTACTGGCGTAGATAGGTTAAGTTTTGCAGCCAATTGACGGTCATTAGGTGCATCAAGGCGTTTTTGCAGTTCGTCTAACAGTTTCATAAATCTCCTATGGTATATACAAATATATAAAGCTGTATATGGTATTTACTTTATAAATTGTGCAGGGTCACTGAGTTTTGGAGCATTACGAAGGAGGACTCAGCCCCTGCTGCTAGGGTTACGCGCCACTCCTAGCTTGGCGTATTAGGTGGCCTTACTCGCTGCGTCTGTGGCTGGCGGTGATTAAATCCCAGCTACCCACTTCACAGTATCCGCTTTCAGGCCGTAGATCAGAACGGCACATCATCTATAGGCAGATCGTCTTTTGCTTTAGGTTTCTGCTTAACAGAATCTTTAGGTTTTACTGACAAGCTAAAAAACTTCTTACCGTCTTTGCTGGACTCTTTAATCCATGCAGATAGCCAGTAATCTGTACCATCTATATTGATAGAACCAGAGTATTCTGGATGATTATCGGCTGTCTTATTGAGATTCTTAGACAAGATCCCACGATTAGTATTGTCAAAATTGCTCATATTTACCTTGTAGTGAATTTCTTAATTGCTGCCCGTTGTTTACTATCCAACAAACTCCATAGGGCGGTTTTAGAGTCTGCATCTAACTCGCATTGTTCAATATACTGAACAGCACCTTCCACATCGTCCATAGCGAGCAGGGAGATAACCTGTACTCCGATACTGCGGATAGCTTCCTGATCTTCTATAGACATACCGTCAAATACGTCTTTAGTAATGGGCTTTGCAGACTTAGGCGTATCTTGGCCTGTTGTAGCGTCCAGAGCATCGTGTTCTACTATCTCAAGCGCTGTAACGTATAAGTAACGGCGGCTATATGTTTCTACTGCTCCGAGGTTCTGGATAGGATGACAGCCTTTCAGGTGAGCATCAGCCATCGGGCTAGTAAATGTAATAACCCCACCGTTATCAGTATCGATGATACGTAAATCAGCGTAATCTTTAGTAAAGCTAACAACTGAGCAGAGTCCGAGTTCATGGAATATCTGATTGATTGTTGGCAGGAAGTCACCGAGTTCAAAGTATTGATAGCCAGCAAATTTATTATGACCAGACTTCTTTAATGGAGCAGCTTGTAGCATCATTCTGGCTTTTTGCAGCTTTGCGTACACTTGATATTCAGACATTATTTATCCCTTGAATTTTTTATACTGCATAATATTGAATTGCCGAACTTCCTGAACAGGCGGTATCGGTTTAGTCTTAACTTGCTGATCCTTGCGAATCTTTGCAAACGTCTTAGCAATATTTGTATTAGCGGCTGAGACATATTTAAACGATGGATCTAGGATTGATTTACTCATATTGAACAGGCTAAAAGATAAAGAAAGACCATTATTGCACCAGTGCAGACCGGATGTCTAGCAAACCAGTCATTCGTCGAAAATAGCTTTTTCATAACGTGCTTTCTCCCATATCAATTTATCAACGTGAGCGCAAGCCTTGCCAAAGCTATCAAGGTCTTCACCTAGCGACTTACAAAGCATCTGACGGGCAATCTCAAAACCTTCTGCAATACCTTCTTTATAAGCAATAGTGCGTACTTCTGCAATAATTGAGTTATCCATTAGTCTCTCCTCAATTCGTCTGCATAGTCTTGATAATCTTCTGCTGTAAGAATAACGTCTGGTGCTGACTTGGTAGCACGACAGATCATTGCTCCTATTTCATTGCTAAAAGCCTGACGCAACTTATTTGCATCAAGACGGTTATTAGCCCAGACTGACAGTAGATTGCTGAATTCTTCCTGTATTACTTCAGCACTTAGGTCGCACAGGAAATCGTCTGGATGGCCTGTTTGTATCTCATTAAGATAGTAATATTGCAATTCATATTTATTCATATTGATCTCCTAGTAATCCGCAATTGCGGTATAGGAATAATGCACCAATGCAATAACTATGTCAATGAATAATTTTAATCAAGTGGAATATTACGATATAGAAATTCTATTGACAGGATTTCGCCAAAGCAGCATTATGTTTCGGCAGCACAACTAACGGAGAAAACTATGAAAGTTGCTGAAATTGCTATTTTGATATTTACATTTATATGTGGTGGATTGGCTATTTACTGGGGTATTAAGGCTCATAACGTAGTCAGGATGCCTTGTTCTGTATCAGAGATAAGCCCTGACTTTAGCCAGCAGGATCGTGAGAAATGCCGGGTTATGAGAGGTCATAGACTATGAAACCAACACAAGAGCAAGTCATAGCATGGGCGCGGGAAGCGGGGGGTGATGATTGGGGATTGTTCCGTGACTTTATGCCTGAGATTGACCGCCTTTCCACACTCGCCTATGAAGCAGGTTGCAAGGATGAGAATGAGGCGTGTGAGAAGGTGGCTGAATCATATGAGCCGCGTTGTGACAGTTGTCCCAGTGGTGTTGCAAACGCTATCCGCGCAAGGAGAAAACAATGAGCCGTAGGGAACGTATCCTAGAAGTATTCCATAAGTTTGGCGGGATGACTGCTGAGTCGTTCCTGATGAATTTTGGGCTATTTGGCCTTGAAAAAACCTATGATTTAAAGAGTGAACTACAGACTTTAGTTAATTATCAGAAACTCCGAAAGATAGGTAATGTATACTTCCCTGTCGGACAGCCTGAAAAAATGGCTGTTGTAATGGACATAGTGCCAGCTAAATATCAGCCAGAATTTAAGCCGTTAAAGACATTTTTACCAAAGGTTTCTCCCCGTGGACAACAAATTGCCGAAAGATCATTTAAAACGTGTGTTAGCAACGTCAAAGACACATTTTTTCGGAATGAGGGTTTGTCCAAAGTGTAAGCGTTCCCGTAGTGGAATCCAGTTTGAGAACAGTGAAGTTTGTCGGTCTTGTAGTATTAGAAACAAGTCCGTATAATTAAAACGTGCTTGGCAGCGCGTTTATGGGTAAGCCCTAGAAGGGACTCTGCTGGTTACCCGCCAGTCTGCCAACACCTTAATTGGTGAGAGTCTCTCCTAGGGCTTTTTTTATGGAAAAGCTATGCATTATTATCAATTTCACATTGGTGATTACAGGGCTGCAACGGCTCATTTAAGCAATGATGAAGATCTTGCTTATAGAAGATTACTTGATATGTATTACGATACAGAAACTCCTATCCCACTTGATATAGATTGGGTTTCTCGTAGATTGAGACTTGGACAAGATGTAGTTGAAAACGTCCTTAAAGATATGTTCAAAGTATCTGTTGATGGATGGATTCACACCAGATGTGACTCTGAAATACGTAAGTATCATAGCAAAGCGGATAGCGCACGTAGAGCGAATCAGATAAGATGGGGATCAGAAAAGGATCTGAAATCAGATACGGATCAGATCCTAACCAATAACCATAAACCAATAACCAATATAGTAGGCACTCGTGGAACTCGTTTATCTCAAGACTGGGAATTGTCTGAAGACCAAAAGCAGTTCTGCAAGCAGGAAAGACCAGACCTAGATCCAGTTAAAGTCTCTGCTGGCTTCAAGGATTACTGGATTAGCGTTGCTGGTGCTAAAGGTGTGAAGAAAGACTGGGACGCTACTTGGCGTAACTGGGTACGAAATCAGCGGTTCCAGAAACCTGCAATGCCTGAGAACAATATTCCTGAGTGGAAACTTAGAATCAAATGAAAGGCCATCAAGAGATTATCAAGATGCGTCTTGATAGGGTTGCTCCTAAAGCTATTTTCGTACATTACGGTGAAGACAAAACAAAGTCATGGGCCATCTGGCATCGTCATTCCATAGAATTTGCTGATGTAGAAATATTGCCGATAGAAAATATCAATGCTCTGGATCTCAGGTTTGCTGTAGGCTTACCAATACACATAACAAGCCGTGAGCCATACCAAAAGGTCAAGGCACTGCATAACGCTTTTCTGAAGGCCAAGGCATTACGCGTACACACAGTGTGTAGACAAATATTGATAAATAATCTTGAGGAATATGATGACTATGTACCTGACTGACAATATTGATTTCTCTGCTTACCTACACGCTACAGACCACAAGTACCTAGTCAAGGACGCTTCGGTCTGGATTGATGAGCTTGAAGACCAGATTGATAACCCGCTGGTAGATCGGTCTGTTCCTATGGTCTGGGAAGCCACAAAGTCGTTTGCTTTCAGGCCGGGTGAGGTAACGGTTTGGGCAGGTTCCAATGGTGGCGGTAAGTCCTTGCTGACAGGTCAGGTTGCACTGGGTTTAATCAAGTCTGAGCAGAAATGCTGTATTGCCAGCTTTGAGATGAAACCTAGAGTATCGATTAAACGGCTTTTAAGGCAGTTTGCAGGCGAAAACATCGACTGGGAGGCATCAAGACAAGGGGAACCCTACAAACGCGCCTTATACGCCCGTTTTAAGGCTTTTGCTCAAGGTAATCTTTGGTTCTATGACCAGCAAGGAACTACGTCTGCGGAACAGATTATCTCAGTGGCAAGATATTGCGCTGTAGAACTAGGTGTTCAGCATTTCTTCGTGGATAGCCTGATGAAGGTAGTTGCCGGTGAGGATGACTACAACGGACAAAAGAAATTTGTAGATGAGATGACTGCTTTGGCTAGGGATCACGACTGCCATATCCACTTGATCCACCATATCCGCAAGCTGCAATCTGATGAGCTAATGCCGAACAAGAATGACCTGCGAGGCTCGTCTTCGATTACGGATCAGGTAGATAACGTGTTTATTGTGTGGCGCAACAAAAAGAAAGAGAACGATATCCAGAAGGGTCAGGAGATAGATCCTCAGAGTCCAGATATGATTTTGATGAACGAGAAGCAGCGGAATGGGGAAAGTACAGACTGGTATCCGTTCTGGTTCCACCGAGATTCTAGCCAGTTTATTGAGAGATTTGAGGGTCAGCCGAGTGACTACGATAATAGAGGCAAGTTTAAATCTGCATGAATTTTCAATGAATTTTCATTCATCTGAGGAATACAGACACCAGTGCGAGGTTAGACAAGTTCTAAGATGGAGAGCAGAAAACCGCGACAAAGCAGTGAGTTATCTTAATAAAGTACGACAAAAACGGGATGAGGCGGCTGCAAACAAGCTAGAACGCGACACTAGAGAACAGTGGTCTAGAGGAAATCGTGGGGAAAAAGGAGATTGGCGTGGATAAGCAAAGAATATATGACGCAATGTTAATTAAGGCTTTCAGGGCTGGTATCCGTATGACGGAACTTGAAAAATGGCTTACTCCCTATGAAATTAAATTGATGGATAGAAAACTAAAGCGCATACCTAAAAAAATTGCATGGGCAGAACAGGTAAGGGTTATGGTTGCCAATAATATGAAACCTTTAGCGAATAGGTTATGGGATACAGATAAAACCCAAGACATAAAAACATTAGATTGGATGAGTAACATTGAGTGTCATTTCATAAATGATAAGGTTTTATCTGAACGTCAGACGTTAAAGAAAAAATCAAATGCAGATAGAAAAAAGGGTGGAATTTTGGCTGAAAACTGGGATGCTCAAAAACGTACTAATCAATGGAGTGTGGTTAAATGACCTTTAAACGGGTAGACGATAATCAGACCAAGATTGTGAAGGAACTCCGAGCCGCAGGAATGACGGTTCAGCACTTACATGGTGTGCATGGTGGATGTCCTGACATTGTGGTTGGATACAAGGGCAAAAACTATATGTTTGAGATTAAGCGGGATAAAGCAGCCAAGCTGACACCAGATCAGGTTATCTGGCATCACAACTGGCAAGGTCAAGTTAATATAATTACAACAGCAGAAGAAGCAATAAATGCCATCAAACAAGAAACCAAGAAAGCCTAGAAAGTACATACCAAAAGCACTACCACTAACTATTAGGCATAACGAGGAATCAGAAACAGCCCTGCAACTAGCGCCTCATGCTGAACTTATGAAGCTAAGGGAGGGATATGGAGACGAGGGTAGCTGGAATACGATAGTCGCAAGGCTCAATATCGGGTTAGTGGCTGCTAACGCTGCTGGCAAGGAAGATCAGGCCAAAGATATTAGGATAGGGCTAGATGCTATGTTGAAGGTAGATGAAAGACATAAGAAGTCTGGTAAATGGGGCTTATCTGGTAGCGATTTAAAGCAGGTAGGCGATGGGCTAGTCCTGACCGATAACTTACAGCTATCGTTGACAAGAAAGCAATTTGCTCAGGCTATTGATTATGTCTGGCAACACGCTGCTAAATAATTGTTGCGCTATCAAAATATCGTGGTAATATTCTTCTGACGCAACACAATATCAATAACTAGGAGCCAAATATGAACACAGAAAAATATGTCCGCAATGAAACTCAGTGGCTAAAAATTACTCGTGATAACAAGGCTAAAACATTTACTTTTGCTCGTGGATACAAAGGAAGTTATCAAGCCCACGACATTGAAACTTTGTCATTTAAGTGGGTTTCCAATTGGAATGAAGCTGTAGAACGTGCTGAAAAACAAATAGCTACATTTTCTTAATAAAAGTTTCGGCGAAACCCGGGTTACCAATATGAACTCAATAGATCCTCACGAAGCAATCAACTACATGATCCGGCACTCTGCTGAATACGCACAAGCCAAGGCTCAGGTTACTTACCTAGAAGAATTCCGCAAAAGCAAGAAAGCAATGCTGTTCTCTGTAGCAATAGGCAACACTATTGCCGACAAGGATAACTACGCCTACAGTCATCCAGAGTATTTAGCGGTTCTGGACGGGCTTAAAGAGGCCGTAGAGAAGGCAGAAACGCTTAGGTGGATGTTGGTAGCAGCACAGGCCAGAATCGATGTCTGGCGGTCACAGGAAGCCTCTAATCGGGCTATAGATAGATCAACTCAATAGGAGGATAATATGGATGACAAATACATAGTTGATGATAGCAATTTGGCACAATGTTGCTTCTGTGGATTTATTGACGATTGGGATGAAATACCTCGTGGGCGCTGTCAATTTACAGAGGATACTCTTACTGAGTGTCCAGAGTGCGGTGACGTAGACGGATTCGCCGACTATGATCCAACGAACCTTGCTCGACAGCAGCGAATTGCCGCTAACCTTGCGAAAGTTAACGGATCAGGACATTGAGGAAATAGGGTTGCAGTCATTCGGCAACCTTTGGTACTACTACCCAGACCAGATAAAAGACTTAGTAAAACTGGTTCACAGGCGATTAGAGGGTAAAAATCGTGCGTAAAAGAGAAGCACAATACTTGTCAAAAGTTGCTGACATTGGTTGTATAATCTGCTATAGGGCAGGTTATCCCGGTACTCCAGCCGAGATTCACCATATCAGGGGTTTGGGTTTAGGGATGGGAGTCAGAAACTCTCACGATAACGTCCTGCCTTTATGTCCAGAGCATCACCGAGGAAACTCAGGCTATCACGGTTTAGGCCGTAAAGCCTTTGAAAAAGCCTATGGTGTTACAGAACAAGAATTGCAATACCAACTAGGAGAATTGCTCAATGAAGAAGACCAAAGGCCAGAAGAAAGTAGCCAAAGTAATGACAGAATTTGGCAAGGGAACGCTGCATAGTGGTAAGGGCGGCCCAGTGGTCAAGTCTCAGAAACAGGCGATAGCAATTGCACTAAGTCAAGCTGGCATGGCTAAGAAAAAGGGTAAGAAGTGAAACCCGGTCTTTACGCCAATATTGCTGCTAAACGGAAACGTATTGCTGAAGGATCTGGCGAGAAGATGCGTAAACCGGGTACTAAAGGCGCTCCAACCAAGGCTGACTTTAAACAAGCAGCCAAGACTGCAAAGAAGAAGAAATGAAACCTTGTCCTAAAGTCTGCTCAGACATCCAGCTTAACCTGAAGAATCGGGATTGGGCATTTAAGAATGTAGGCTATGGCCCTGCAAACCCAGAGGAACCGGGTGATTTCTGGAATAAACGTGCTGAGGAATGGGCTACGACTCCAGATAATGCACAGACAATGCACTGTGGTAATTGCTCTGCATTTATCCAGACTCCTGAGATGATGGATTGCATTATCAAGGGTATTCAGGGTGAGGAATCAGATAGCGAGACCTATGCTAACGAGGTTGTTGCTAGTGCAGAACTAGGCTATTGTGAGTTGTTTGAGTTTAAGTGTGCTGCTGACCGTACTTGTTCTGCATGGCTTGTTGGAGGCCCGATTACTAAGCCGATGACTGAGAAGCAGAAGAATATGCTCAGAATGGCAAAAATGGAGATGAAGGAAGAATATGGCAGCAGCATGGACGAAGAAGGCGGGGAAGAATCCTAAAGGTGGATTGAACGAGAAGGGTCGCAAGTCTTACGAGGCT
>Ga0255151_1000082_pt1 | contig 37745 bp, 37 predicted proteins | sample Atl_Yuk_RepB_8h_FD_183612 | JGI IMG/M metagenome (GOLD analysis project Ga0255151, IMG submission 183612) | Freshwater microbial communities from Altamaha River, Georgia, United States - Atl_Yuk_RepB_8h | ecosystem: Environmental > Aquatic > Freshwater > River | place: USA: Georgia | collected... | reverse complement strand
AGGGGTTTCGTAGCGCAATTTTTTCCTAGGCACAGCGTTGATAAGTTGTTTCGTTAGGCGCAAGGGCACACCTACCCCTACCCCTAACAAAATGAAAAACCGGCCATGATACCACGGAAAACAGTCCGTGGGGTACAAGTCACGCTACAATCAGAAACATGGCCCTGATCACAAAAGCAGAAGCCGCTCGGGTGCTTGGAGTAACCAGAGAAGCGGTCTACGCAGCAATACGCACAAACCGCCTATCAGTGGTGCGTACAGGAGATGGTCGTGAACTCGTAAACTCCTCGACCATGCGCGACGAGTGGCAGCGCAACACGCAAAAACGCATCGGCCGTGGCCCTAAGCCTCCTGCAGGTACGCAGGAGTTCACCCCTCTACGTCCTGGCGAAGTCGAAGCTCGCCTAAGTCGCGCCGCCTCCACGTCCTCCTCACCAGCCTCTACGGACGCTCGCTTGGGCCAAACAAGTGAGATCGTCCCTGACTACGACATATCACGTGCCAGAACTGAGCACCTAAAAGCCGAACTTCTTGAGCTGGAACGCCAACAAAAGGAGAAAATCCTAGTAAAAGCCGAGGAAATAGAGACAAAATGGGTAGAAATTATTACCCTAGCCCGTACCAAGCTCTTGGGCATACCAACCAAAGCAAAGCAGCGCATACCCGACCTTGATACCGATGCAATAAGTATCTTAGACGACATCGTAAGAGAGACCTTGGAAGACTTGAGCACAACAACCGCCACCGCAGATCACGCAACCGCATGACCACAACCCTTACACCACCCCTTACAAGCCTTCAACGCCTAGAGCGTTCTGCCTGGTCCGCCTTCAAGCCTCCGCGCAAACTCACCCTAAGCGAGTGGGCCGACTCTTACGCCTATCTAAGCGTAGAAAGTAGCGCCGAAGGTGGCCGCTGGCGCACCCTCCCCTACCAAAAAGGCATTATGGATGCCATTAGCGATCCTCACATCGAACAGGTTTCGCTAATGAAATCAGCTCGCGTCGGGTACAGCAAAATCCTCAACCACGTCATCGCCTATCACATCCACCAAGACCCCTGCCCCATCATGCTGGTGCAGCCCACCATCGAAGATGCGCAGGGCTACTCCAAGGAAGAGATCGCCCCCATGCTCCGCGATACTCCCTGCCTAAGCGGCTTGGTTAGTGATGCTAAGGCCAAAGATGGTGCTAATACGATTCTACAGAAGCACTTTCCAGGTGGAACGCTAAGCCTTGTTGGTGCAAATTCGCCGCGTGGCTTCCGTCGTGTAAGTCGGCGCGTGGTCCTCTTCGACGAAACAGATGGCTACCCACCCTCGGCAGGCACTGAGGGCGACCAGATCAAGCTCGGCATCCGCCGAACCGAGTATTACTGGAACCGCAAGATCGTCGCTGGCTCCACCCCAACCATCAAGGACTTCAGCCGCATCGAACGGCTCTATGCCCAAGGCGATCAGCGGCGTTACTTCGTCCCATGCCCCCACTGCGCCCACATGCAGTACCTCCGCTGGGCACAAATGACCTGGGCCGACAGCGACCCATCCACCGCCGCATACAAATGCGAATCCTGCAACGAACTAATCCCACACGCTAAGAAACGTTGGATGGTGGAACGCGGCGAATGGCGCTCTACCGTCCCCGGCAACGGTAAGCATGTGAGCTTCCACATTTGGGCCGCCTACTCTTATTCGCCTAACGCCACCTGGGCCAACCTAGTCGAAGAGTTCCTTGACTCGAAGAACGACGCCGAGCAACTAAAAACCTTCGTAAACACCGTCTTAGGTGAGGTCTGGGAAGACGAATACGCCTCCAAGATCGGCGCCAATGTTCTACTGGACCGCGCCTCCAAGGAAACCTACGAACACCTCATCGTCCCCGCCGCAGCCCTTGCACTTACCATCGGCTGCGACTGTCAGGACGATCGCCTAAGTCTCAGCGTCTGGGCTTGGGGCCGCGAAGAGGAGGCTTGGCTCATCGACCGCAGCAAGCTCTACGGCGACCCCTCCAGACCTGACGTATGGAAACAGCTCGATGAGATACTGGCACGCCCCTTCCTCAGCGAAGACGGCATCGACCTCCGTGTAAGCATCTGCGCTATCGACTCCGGTGGCCATCACACCGCCGATGTCTATGCCTACGCCCGTGATCGCGCCGCCCAAGGCGTCATCGCCATCAAAGGCATGTCCACCAAGGGCAAGCCCGCGATCGGCAAACCCAGCCGCGTAGACCTCAACCACAAAGGCCAGACACTCCGCAAAGGCGCCCAGGTCTACCCAGTCGGCTCGGACACCGTAAAGTCCCTCCTATTTGGACGCCTAAAGCACAACGAACCCGGCCCCGGCTACATTCACTTCCACGCCAAGACTCCCCTCGACTATTTCGAGGAACTAACCGCCGAAAAACAGGTACTTCGCTACAAAAACGGATTCCCCCAGCGTGTCTGGGTAAAGAAGAGTTCCGCCCCCAACGAAGCACTAGACGAGTTCGTCTACGCCTACGCCTCTCTCCACCGCCTCTACCAGCTCTACGACCGCCGCACGATCTGGGATCAGCTGGAGCGCAAACTCCGCCCCGTAAGCGGCGAAGCCCCAACACCTCAGCCCCGCTCTGCCGCCGCCTTCAACGTCCTAGGCCGCTAAGTAGTTGCGTTTTTCGGTTTAGCCACGCAATTGCCTCACACCAATCACGCAGCTTATTTGCAAAGCAGTACAACCCAAACCACCTACACTTAGACGAAACGCAGCCGTCACATGCCTACTCCAGCTGCACAACGTCTAATCGACCTAGAAACGGTCGAAACAGCAATCCGCACTCTGATCTCGGGAGCGCAAGAATATCGGATCGGTACGCCTACAGGTGGTCGTATGGTCAAACGTGCCGACTTGGCACAGCTGATTCAGTGGCGCGATCAACTCAAGGCCGAGATCGCCCGCGACCGCATGGCCAATAGTCTTAACGCCGGCCGTGGCGACGGTCGCTCCCTCTACATCCGCTTCACCTGATCCACCATGGGCCTCCGCACCTGGCTCCGTCGCCAACTCAGCGCCGTCCGCACCGGCAAACGCGCCTTTGACGCGGCCAGGTGGAATCGCTTTAGCGCCGACTTCGCAGCCCCCAACACCAGTGCCGATGCCGAACTACGCGGCAGCCTCAAGGTGCTGCGCAACCGCAGCCGCGCCCTGGTCCGCGACAACCCCTACGCCCGTCAAGCCAAGCGCACCACCCAGATCAACGTCGTCGGCGCACGCGGCATCCAAATGCAGCCCCAGGTGCTTCGCCTCGACGGCATCGAGAAGGACGAGCGCCGCAACGCTACGCTGCTTGACCACTGGAACCGTTGGTGCCGCGCCGACTCCTGCGACGTAACCGGCCGCCTCAGCTTCCACGGCATCGAACTCGCCGTAACCGGCGCCCTCCCCGAATCCGGCGAAGTCTGCGTCCGCCTGGTCCGCCAAGCCATGGGCCGTAGTCGCGTCCCCCTCGCACTGGAACTAATCGAAGCCGACCAACTCGACGACGATTACACCGGCTATAGCGACCGCCCCAACCACTCATGGCGCATGGGTGTCGAACTCAACGAGTGGGGCCGGCCCACCCGCTACGCCATTCTCCGCAAACACCCAGGCGACGCCGAACTAAGCACCTACCTAGACGGCACCGCTAAGCACATCTTTGTCGATGCTGCCGACCTTATCCATATCTACATTCCAGAGCGCATCGGCCAGACACGCGGCATCCCCTGGTTCAGCTCTGTCATCACCACCAGCTGGAACCTCGGTAAGTACGAAGAGGCCCACTGGACCCGTAAGCGCGTTCAAGCCAACAGCCTCGGCTGGATCCAAACCCCAGAACCCGACACATTCGGCAGCACCAACTCTGACGGCACCCCAGCCCTCGAAGGCGATAAGCGTCTCTGGAACACCGAGCCCGGCTCCTACAACTTCCTGCTTCCCGGCGAAACCGCCATCCCCCCAGCCTTCGGCCCAGACGACAACCAATACGAGGCCGTGGTCCGCTCCCTCGCCCGCCGCTTCGCCTCCGGTTACGGCTGCTCCTACGAAACCCTGAGCCGCGATTTCTCGGAATCCAACTACAGCAGCTCGCGCCTGAGCATCTTGGAAGACCGCGACCACTGGCGCGTAATCCAATCGGTACTCATCCAGCAGCTCCACCAGCGTGTGTTCGAGGAGTGGCTCGCCGCTGCCGCACTGAGCGACCTGCCCATGCCCATGTTCTCGGACGTGTGGACACGGCCCGAGCGCTACAACGCCCCGCATTGGCAAGCCCGCGCCTGGAGCTGGGTCGATCCCGCCAAGGAAATGAAGGCCATGGAAATGGCCCGTGCCCTCCAGCTCCAAACCCACGCCGAACAGATCATGGAGTACACCGGCAACGACTTCATGAGCACAATCAGCACCATTAGTAAAGAGAATCAGCTTAAGCAAGACCTAGGTCTCAGTTCCGCTGCCCCCACCCCCTCAGCCGACTCACCGGCCTCAGGCGATCCAACCGCACCCGCCCGTTCTACCGAAGAGATCCACCTCGACGACGACACCACCATCCGCCTCCGCACCGACCTAAGCAGCCAAGCAGCTAAGCAGCCAGGCAGCTAAGCCGCTAAGCAGCTAAGCCACGCCACTTACGCTGACCACATCGCTTCCCCCTTATGGCTAACGTCAACGGCACTGAAATCGACCTGATGCCTACATCAGGTATGCGTGAGGAGGCAGAACGCTACCGCGCCTGGAAAGAGGAAGGGCGCGATGGTGGCACGGATGTCGCAGCCACCCGCGCATCCCAGATCCTTAGCGGCGACGAACTGAGTCCCGAGACCGTGAAGACCATGAGCGCGTGGTTCGCTCGCCACGAAGTCGATAAGCAGGGTGAAGGCTTCAGCCAAGGAGAGCCCGGCTACCCCTCCCCCGGTCGCGTCGCGTGGGCTGCATGGGGAGGTGACGCCGGTAAGAGCTGGAGCGACGCCCGCGCCGCCCGCATTGACCGCGCCGAGTCCAAGTCCCACACTCCTCCTGATCACGTCACTTACCGCGCTGCCCCCGACGCCCTGAGCGAAGGGGACTTCGTGTCATGGCAATCCAGCGGCGGCACGGCCCGTGGTCGCATCGAGCACATCATGCGCGAAGGCACCCTCGGCGTTCCCGACAGCTCCTTCAGCATCGAAGCCACCGCCGAAGACCCCGCCGCGCTCATCCGCATCTACCGCGCCAAGCAAGACGGTTGGGAGGAAACGGAAACCCTCGTAGGTCACAAGTTCTCCACGCTCCGCAAAATCAACCCCCTGTCCGCGCCCTCATCCAACAATCACGACGAAGACAATCGCTCCGCCCCTTCCTCCACCGAACAGCGCCCCTACCCCAACGAGCACGCCGCTCGTCTCCTCGACCCCGACCAGTTCGAGCGCTTCCGCCGTAAGAACAACGACTTTGCGCAGGGCATCGACTCGATCTATGGAATCAGTGGTGACGACCCCCTCCGCCTACAAGCACTTCGATTCGATGCCGCAGTGTTTACAGTGAGCGAAGCTAAGACGTGGCTTAGCAATCACGACTACACGCCCATTTTGTTCGAGCCCGCAACAGGTAAGGCCATGACTATCGCCATCGACATCAAATCCATCAATAAGGAGGTCCATCGGCGGGAAGCTCCGCAGGGGCTCCGCGTCGAGGAGCGTACCGACGCCGGCCTTACCTTTAGCTTCAGCTCCGAAGCGCCCGTTGAGCGCTGGTGGGGCCGCGAAATCTTGGTCCACGACGCAGACTCGATGGACCTGGCCCGCATGAACGACGGCGGCGCATGGCTCTGGAACCACAACCGCGATGTTGTGCTCGGCGTCGCCGAAAAAGCGTGGCTCGGCGATGACCGCCGCCTCTACGTCAAAACAAAGTGGAGCCCAAACACCACCGAAAAGGGCACCGAAGAGTACAAGCGCCGTAAGGACATCGAAGCGGGCATCACCCCCAACGTATCCTTCGCCTATGAAATCAACGATGTCCGCGAAGCAACCAACGGCGATTTCCACGTAACCCGGTGGAACGTACTGGAAGTATCGTCGGTAAGCGTGCCGGCCGACCAAACAGTTGGCCTTGGTCGCGCCCAAGGTGACAACGAAAACACTGCCACTCCAGCTACGAGTCCAGCAGCAATTCAAGCGTCAACCACTACACTTGAAGCTAAGCAGACCGCCGAGCGCGGAGCTGACACCCCCCAAGATCCTCCTCCTATGGACACCAACATCAACGTTCAGGAGGTCCAAACCGCCGCTCGGCAATCCGAGCGTGAGCGCGTTTCGGCCATCCGTGCCATGTGCGACCAGCACCAAGTCGGTAACGACCTGGCTGAGCGCCTGATCAACGAAGACGCCACGCTCGATCAAGCCCGCGAGGCCGTCCTCGGGCAGCTGGGTCGCACCCGCAAGGAGTTTCAAGGTCGCGTCCACGACGATGGCGCTGCCTCTATCGGCCTGACCTCTGCTGAGGTCAAGCGCTACAGCCTGATGAACGTGATCCGCCATCTGGCCGATCCGTCCGATCGCGGCCTTCGCGAAGCCGCCTCCTTCGAGCTGGAGTGCTCCAAAGCCGCCGAGTCCAAGCTCGGCCGCGCCGCCAAAGGCATCGTCATGCCTTGGGATGTGATGGCCGCCCCCGCCCAACGCGCCCCTCAGTCGGTCGGCACCGCCTCCTCCGGCGGCTACGTGGTCGACACCCAGCTGCTGACTGGCAGCTTTATCGACCTCGTGCGCAACCGCTCCGCACTGCTCGGCCTCAACGTCACCACCCTCACCGGCCTGGTCGGCAACGTTGACATCCCCAAGAAGACCGGCAGCACCACCGCCTACTGGGTGGGTGAGGACGTGGCGGTCAGCGAGACCAACATCACGCTGGGCCAGCTGTCCATGACCCCCAAGTCGCTCGGCGGCTACGTGGACATCACCCGCCGGCTGATGCTGCAGCAGTCCATGGACGTGGAAGCCATGGTCCGCGCTGACCTCGCCGAGTCGATCGCCCTGGCCATCGACTACTCCGGCGTCTACGGCACCGGTGGCTCCTCCGCCCTCCTCGGCATCAAGAACGTCACCGGCGTGGGTACCGAGACCCTCACCAGCGACGCCAACACCAACAAGTCGATCGGCGGCACCACGTACTACTTCGGCAACTTCGCCGACTACGTGAACATGGAGACCACCGTTTCCGTGGCCAACCTCGACGTGGCCTCGATGTTCTACGTGGGCAACGCTCACGTGCGCGGTGCTCTCAAGCAGACCCTGCGCAACGCGAACAGCGAAATGATGATCTGGGAGAACAACGAAGTCAACGGCTACGGCGCCCGCGTCAGCAACCAGCTGATCGGCTCCAACGTCCTCTTCGGCGACTTCTCGCAGGCCATCTTCGGCTTCTGGAGCGGCGTCGACATCACCGTCGATCCCTACACCAACTCCACCAAGGGCACGACCCGCATCGTGGCCTTCCAGGACGTGGACTTCGGGCTGCGCAATCCCGCCGCCTTCGTGTTCGGCTCCGGTAACGCCTGATGAACTGGTACGAGCTGACAACTGACGTGATGGTTCGTGGCACTCCCCGGTCCACCGGCGAGATCCTCGACCTGAGCGAAGCAGAAGGGCAGCTCCTGGTGGGTCTGGGTCGGGCTAAGCCCGCCCAGGCTCCCCAAGCCTCCGCCCCCAGCCCGGCTGCTCCCGCCGTGGCCGATTCCACGGACGCGCAGGCCATCGCCCCCTCCCCCAAGCCGGCGACGCGCCGCCGTTCACCCGCCCCCACCGCTCCTGACTGACCATGGCCCTCAACCAGCGCAACTTCGAGGCGCTGCAGCACTTCGCTGCTTACGCCCCCGCCACCGTGACCGCCACGGGCGCGGCCACCAGTGTTGACCTCCTCGGCTACGACGGCGACGTGGTTTTCGTCATGCAAGCCACCGCCGCTGGCGCCTCTGCCGGCTTCAAGGTCCGCCTTGAGCACAGCGACGAGAGCGCCAACAACTTCACCGCCATCACCGGCGGCGCCTTCGACGACATCGGCAACGCTGCCTACCTCGGCAAAGCGACCATCTCCAAGGACGACGTGAAGCGCTACGTCCGCGTCAACGTCTACGAAAAAGTGGGCACCGCCAGCTCCGTGATCTCCGTGGTCGGCCTCGGCGTCAAGAAGTACCAGTAAGCTGCGTCGCTTCCGTCCTCAGCCGCTAAGCCTCCTCTTTTGCGAGGCCTAGCGGCTTTTTCATTCCTACCGCCATGCTCACTGACGACCCCTCCATCTACCTAGCCGACTTCGGCGTGGATGTCGTCGCCGGTTCCACCACCGGCCAGGGCATCCTCGACATGCCCAGCGAGTTGATCCTCGACGGCCAGGTAATCAGTACCGATTACACCCTTACTTGTGAAGCGTCTAAGTTTGGTGGTTTACTGTACGGAGCACAACTAAGCGTAAATGGTGTTCCATACACCGTAAGAACCACCACTCTACTTACCGATGGTGCGTGGGTACAAATCTGCCTACAGCGCGATCTCGAAACGCCACACACCACTTCTCTTACGTCTATCGACGCTAATGGTGCCGCTGGCACAATCACCAATCTTGGCCTAGTTCAGCTCGACCCAGACATCGACGGGGGTAGCGCTCCTACCACCTACATTGATGGAAACACAGTCGATGGTGGAGCGGCATGAGTAGCATCGCCCGAGTGCGGCCACGCGGCGATACCGCCGCCAATTGGGCCTCTACCAACCCCGTCCTCGCCTTACGCGAACTAGCTATCGAGACTGATACCCGTCGCATCAAGGTTGGCGATGGCACCACCACCTGGAACGCCCTCCCCTACTACCTAAGCGGCGCCGACGTTCGCGGCCAAGCCAGTCGCATGACCTCCGGCACTATCGCCATCGCCACCGCTGGCGCCTACGTCTCGACCGGCCTCACCGCCACCTTTGACAGCACCACCGCCAGCGGTATGACGCTTGGCACCACTGACCTCTTTGCCCTCAAGAACACCAGTGGCGCTACCAAGCTGCTGCGCTTCTACGCCAGCATCGACGCCACTGCTGGTAACAACCACGTCCTCGGCATCAAACTTGCCAAAAACGGCACCCTCATCGACGCCTCCGAGTGTCGCGCCTACTCCGCCAGCGGAAACGCCATTGCCAAACTGGCCACCAGCTGGATGATCTCTGTAGCCGCCAACGAGGAAGTCAGCGTCCGCATCGCCAACATCAGCGACACCACTACCATCGACTTCCAACGCGGTCGAATCGTGGCCACCGAAGTCAGGAGCTAAGTGTCGTGACTACCAAGCGTGAGCAGATCCTAAGCGCATTGCACACTGCGCTTGCTGGTACTACTGGCGTGGATACACGCATCTACCGCAGCCGTGTCGAACCTCTTACCCGCGCCGAATCCCCTGCACTCGTCATCGAGCCCGATACCGACACACCTACCCAGAACACATCCCTCCCCACTCTCGACCATTCCCTCAACGTCCGCATCGTCATCATCATCCGAGCCACAGTTCCCGATCAAGCCGCCGATCCCATCATCGAATCGCTCCATGCCAAACTCATGGCCGACCTGAGCCTGGGCGGTCTGACCATCGACATCCAACCAGGCCCCACCAAGTTCACCTTGGAGGCAGCCGATACCCCTGTAGGCGTCATCTACTGCACCTACCGCGTCCTTTACCGCACCTCCGTAAGTAGCTTGGCGGCCTAAGTTGCGGTGGTGCGCTGCTATTCGTCCTAGTTAGTGACTTAGCAGTACCGCGAAGCAGTACAACCCTCACCGCCTACCATACACTTACCTGCCAAAGGCTTATGCCGCGCTCTACGGCACCCACGTCTGCAGACGATTCAACATTTTCTGCTGACGACGAATCGCTTGATTCTCCCGTGCTCACCGACACCACACCTAGCGTCTCTGCTAAGCGTGAGGCTAAGGATGTTGCAACCACGCCTCTTACACTTGAAGAGGACTACAGCGGCCAAGGTGGCACCTACATCTTGGACTCGGCTACAGGCATCCGCACCCTTGTCGAGCGGACGCTGCCCCATTCCCCTCAGCGGTGATTCACGATGCCCCTCCTTACACGCAAACGCCTGATTCTGGCGAAAACGGAATCCACCTACGGGACGGACAGCACCCCCGGCGGTGCCGACGCCATCCTGGTGCGCAACCTGGAAATCACTCCGATGCAGAGTGATGTGGTGGGCCGTGATCTGGTTCGCCCCTACCTGGGCGCATCTGAGCAGCTTCTGGCCAACACTCGCGTTCAATGCACGTTCAGCGTTGAGATGGCAGGTTCCGGCACCGCCGGCACCGCTCCGCGCTACGACTCCGTGCTGAAAGCGTGCGGCCTGGCTGCGACCACGATTACCCCCGCCGTAACTGGCACCGCCACCGCAGGCGCCAGCAACAGCATCACCCTTGCTGCTGGGGCCAGCGCCACCAACGACTTCTACAAAGGTCAGATCATTCGCATCACTGCCGGCTCCGGCGCCGGCACGATCGCACTGATCACCGCCTACGTCGGCTCGACCAAAGTTGCCACGGTTCGCCCCCTTAGCGGCGCGGTCACGTTCAGCAACACCAGCGTCTACAGCATCGACGCTCAGGTGGTCTACACCCCAGTAAGCAGCTCGTTTGGCTCGGCCACCATCTACTACAACATTGATGGTGTGCTTCACAAGCTGACCGGTTGCCGGGGTACCTTCACCCTCAACCCCCAAGTTGGTCAGATCCCGTCCATCGACTTCACGATGACCGGCATCTACAACGCCCCCACCGACACCGCTGCCCCAACCGTCACCTACGCGGACCAAGCCACCCCGCAAATCTTCAAGGCAGGCAACAGCGGCGCTTTCACCCTGCTGGGCTACAGCGGTTGCCTCCAGTCCGTCTCGATGGACCTTGGCGTCACCACCGTCTACCGCGAACTGGTGAACTGCACTAAGCAGGTGCTGATCACCGACCGTGCTACCACCGGTACCGTCGTCATCGAAGCTCCGACCATCGCTGAGAAGGACTATTTCACCGCCGCCCTCACGGACGGCACCCTTGGTGAGTTGTCCTTCATCCACGGCAACACTGGCGGCAACATTGTCGCTCTGCAATCCAGCCGCCTCGACATCGGCGACCCGTCCTACTCCGACCAGGACGGCATCCACATGCTGTCCCTGCCCGCCACCTTCGTCCCCTCGACCGCTGGTAACGACGAGTTCCGCCTCGTCTTCGCCTAAGCCGCGCTGCAGCCACGCAGCGCTGCAGCCACGCAACTTAGCCACGTAGTTACGCAGCCCCTTAGAGCTGCTTGCCTACGTGGCTTTTTCATGCCTACACTGAACTTACCCACATTTCAACGCAACCCCTTATGGCGTTTGTTCGCAAGAAGGTCAGCACCTTCAAGTGGCCTGTCACTGTTCAAGAGCCTGCCGATGGTGGTGCTTTCGATCCCAGCACGTTTGAGGCCACCTTCAAACGCATGGGCCGTAAGGAGTTCACCAAGCTCAGCACCAAGGGCGATCTGCCGCTGCTGAAAGCACTCGTCCTCGACTGGTCCGGCATCAAGGAAGAAGACGGCACCGAAATCCCCTTCTCCACCGAGACCCTCACCGAGTTTGTTGACGACCCTTACTGGGTGCGCGGGGTCCTGTCTGCCTACACCGACACCTTTGAGGGAGCCCGCGAGGGAAACTGAGAGGCGCCGCTGAGTTCTGGGCCGGCGGTAAGCAGGTCGAAGACAAGACCGTAGATGACGCGGCTGCCTTCGGCCTCGACCCCGCCTTACTTTCCTCGTCGGCCTCCTCCCCCTCCGATTCCGCTACTACCTACGAGGTCTGGGACGAAAACTGGGACACGGTGCTTATGTTCTTGCGTATGCAAACGCAGTGGAACACCACCATGGCGGGCTACCTCGGCCTCAAGTACGAGATCCTGCTTATGCCTGGCGGTTTCTTCGATCTATACTGCGTTGAGGACCGCGTTGCCATGCTTGAGGATCTCCGACTCATGGAAGGCGCCGCGCTGAGCACGCTCAACAAGAAGGAGGAGGACTAGGTGGCCCAGACTGTTGAGGATATTGTCTTACGCCTTGGTATCAAGGGCTTCGACAGTCTCGACAGTGTTCGCGGTGCTTTTCGGCAGCTTAGTCGCGTTACTCAAGCCTCCGAGCGTGACATTACACTCGCCCGCGAGGCTATTCTTAATTACGCCGATGCAGGTAAAGTTACTACTCGTATAATTGATGCACAAATTGCTGGCCTTAAATCCCTACAAGGCCAGGCTGTAATAAACAGTCGTACCTACACGCAACTAGGTGCCGACATTAGCACGCTTAAAGCCCGGTTTACCGAAGCCACGCAAGAAGTGGCTCGTCAAACAACAGTCCTCGACCGCCAGGGCAGTCGCGTATTCGGCAGCAGCGTCGCCTCGGTCAAGCGCTACACCGAATCCCTCCGCTCCACTCGCACAGAACTGGCTGCCACATCCCGCAGCATCAACGCCACCACGGCTGACGTTGACCGGCTCAACACCAGCCTCAAAGCCGTAGACAACTTCAAGCTCGACATCAACGTCGATACCACCCAAGTAACGCAAGCACGCGGCAAAGTCGCCTCCGCCTTCGCTTTCTTTAAGCGTATGACCGAACAGGCGGGTACGCCTGTCGGAGCCACGGGGCGGATATTTGAAGGTATTACTGCTGGTGTTCTTGCGGGACAGGCTACTGGCATCGGTACGGCCGCGTTCGGCGGCGGCGCATCTGCTCTTGCCGGCCTTAGCGGACGGGTGGCCGAGCTGCAGACTGGACTTAACAAACTCAGTGGTCTATTTGGCGGCGACCTGGGGAATAAGGTACTTGGTGGTCTATCTAAGAATCTTGCCGAAAGTTCTGCGCAGTTCGCTAATTTTCAGAACCGTATAGAGTCACTTAGCGAGATTGCTAATAGCTTTACCTCAGCGCTTAGCGGTATAAGCCCCACCGCTGCTGTAGCCACAGGATCCGTAATCACGGCCATGGCGTTTATGCGTCAACGCGTAGGCAACGAGCTGGACGCTGTACGTGCCGACATCGACGCATCGTTTACCGCAATCACAGACGACATACAAAAGCTAATCGTCGAACTTTCCCGCCTAGGCGACTACATCGGTCGCATGTCGATGGCGGAAATCGGGCAGCAGCTGAACCGCGCCCGCGAAGCCTTTGCAAGTGTTCCGGCAGGTAGCCCTCGCAGCCGTAGCTTTGCCTCTCAGATCGCCGGCCTGGAATCCGTGCAGCGCGGTGAGGCCCGCGCTCAGGCCACTGTCCTTGAAGAATACCGCGATCGTGTGCGCGGCTCCTCCGTAACCGTCGAGGGGCTCAACGAGCGTCTGCAGTACCTCCAACAGCGCATGGCCGGCGTCAACCGTGCCACCGCCGAGGGTACCGAGGAGTTCCGCAGTCTGGCCGCCGAGGCCACACGCCTCCAGACCCGCATCACCGAGCTGGGCCGTATGCCCACCAACTACGCGGTCTTCGCCATCCGGCAACGCATGGCAGCGCAGCGCGAAACCTTAGCGCAAAGTGGCTTCGGTGCCTTCTCCAGCGAAGTTCGCCAACGCTACGAAGGTATCGGTGGTGTGACTGGCGAGCGCCAGGCCGCCGCTGTGCGCGAAGTTCAGGAAGCCTTCGGCAAGTGGGAAGAAGCCTACGACCAGATGTTGCAAGTGGTCCGCGACCACGAAACTGCTAAACGTGCCATCGAAGAGCAGGCTAATCGCGAACATCAAGCTCGCCTAGATCACAACGCTGTAGTTGAGCTGGCTAAGAAGAAAGCCGCAAACGATGCACTCTTAGCGCAGTTTGACGCAAGCCTAAAGCAACGCGATCTTGTTGCCCGCCGCCACAGCCTTATGGCCGAGGCGCTTGGCGTAGACGGTGGGCGTGAGCTGTCACCTCTTTACGAACGGGTTGTGGGGCTGTCCTCCTCCAGCCTACGCCGCCAACAAGCCTTCATGGGCAAATCGCCCGCCGAGGTCTACAACGACATTGTTGCCTCGTTCGAGACGGGCTCCCGCACCAATCTGCTTGACAATCGCAGTCAGCAGGTTGGCGAAGGTATAGCTCAGGGCATCGTCAAGGGCGCCACAGACAGTGATACACTTAAGAAAGGAAGTAAGTCGCTTGTTGATAAGTACCTTGACTTTATCTTCGGTGATTGGGATATTCATAGTCCTTCGGGCGTAAGTAGGCGTGAGGTCGGTGAACCTATTGGGCAAGGCATCGTCAAGGGAACCGTAGATGCCATCAAGGCTGGCCGTAAGCAGATCCAAGCTGCCATTCAGTTTGCGCTGGGTAGTCCTGCCAAGGCTCCGCTGCCTGGCGGCCTAGGTGGTCCGGTATCAGACGTAGCGGACAAGCTGCAGAACTTCCTTATTCGTTCGAGTGCCCGCCCCTCTGCCACTCTGCCCTTTGCCCGTCTTCTCGGCGAGGGCGTTACCAACTCAGCGGCACTACCCCTCGCCACCTACCGGCGTGCTTACGAGCGTGGTGGCATTGTTCCTCCAACGTTCCTACCTGTAGAGCAGCGTCGCGGGTTGCGCGGCACCGCCGGGATCCCCGGCGCAGGCTTGGAGGAGGTGATTCGCGCCGAAGCCATGCGAGCCGTAGGCCGCACCGGTGCGTTCGTTGGTCCCTTGGCTTCCGCCCTTCGTCGTGAGGTGCTGCAGCCCGTCACGCGGCTTAGCGGCGCCGTGCCTGGCATTTCGCGCCCGTCCAGCGGCGCCACCGCGCTTCCTGTATTCGGAACGCAAGCGCCTGCGCTGCGCCAAGCTCCAGGCATTTTCGCCCCCTATGACCTTGGCAGGTTCCAGACAGATGGACCGCTTACCCGAGGCGGGCAAACCTTTGGTCGTGCAGCCGCCTCGTCTTCTCTGCGCGAGGCGCTCATCAAGTACCGAGCCGCCACCGACAACTTCTGGAACGGCGAGACCGGAACCTACGAAACGCTGCGGCGCATCATCAGCGCTTCGGCTCAGGTCGGCGCCAGCAAGCTCGCCCGGAACCTAAGCGAGTCGCGTTCCCGTAGTGCCGCCCTAAGCAGCGCTGCAAGCACCCTTATTGATCGTGTGACCAGCCCGCTCGTCACACTGCGCACCAGCATCCAGACCACCGCGCAGCAGGCCGGCACCAAACTGCGCAGCCTCGACATCGAAGCAGTCAAGAGCGTAGTCCCCACGGCTAAACAGCTTGTTGACCAGACCTTGGCACCTATCAAGACGCTGCGCACCAGCCTGAGTACCGCTCTGCAGCAAAGCACCACCAACCTCAGGGAGCTTGGCAGCCTGGGCCTTAGTGGCCTGTCCTTTGGGATGCGTGGCCGTGGTGGTACACCTCCCGCAGGCGGCGGCGGCAACTTGCCGCCCACGCCGCCTAGTGGTCCTGGCGACAGTGGTGCCGATCGCGGCATGGACCGCTTGAACACTCGCCTGCGTGAGTTCGGCCCGCTTAGCCGGCGGTCGATCAGCGACCTGCAGGATCTGCGCTCGGTGCTTGACGAGCTACAGGCCTCGCTTTCCCCCCTCGATTCCGACTACGCCGCGCTCAATCGCCAGATCGACAAGCAGACGGCTGCAATCGACAGGCAATTGGAACGCCGCGACCGAACCCGCCGCCGTCCCCTAAGCGGTATGCAAATGGCCCAAGGCGTCGGCGCCGCACTCAGCGGGGGGATCTTCGGCGGTCCCGAGGGTCTTATCGGCGGTCTTGGCGGCTTGGCCTTTGGCGGTGTCGGCGGCGCGTTTGCGGGTGCCGCCGCCGGTGCGCAGGTCGGTATGTTCCGTCAGCAGCTGGCGGGCTTTGCGGACTATGCCGCGTCGCTCGACAAGATGAAGATCGCCCTGCGTGGCATCGTCAAGGACCAGGCCTCCTATAACACGGTGCTCGCTGCCGCGAACGCCGCTACCCGCGAACTCAACGTCCCCCAAGAAGCCGCAATCGGCGGCCTGACCCGCCTTAGCGCCGCCATCCTCGGCGCCGGTGGCACGGTCAACCAGTCCACCTTCGCCTTCCGCGCTCTTACCGAGGCCGTCACCGCCACCGGAGGCAAGGCCGAGCAGGTAGATGGCGCCATGCTCGCCCTCACGCAGGTCTTCTCCAAAGGCAAGGTAAGCGCCGAAGAACTGAACCAGATCGCTGAACGCCTCCCCGGCACCTACACCCTCTTTGCCGAGGCCACCGGCCGCACCGGTCCTCAACTGGCCAAGGGCCTCGAACAGGGCAAGATCGGCCTCAACGATCTGATGAAGTTCCTTGAACTTCTCCGCACCAAGCACGGTCAAACCGCCCTGGAGATCGCTGCCTCCAGCGAAAACGCAGGCGAACGCCTCAAAGTCGCCTACGACAAGATGCGCGAAGACGTAGGCCGCGCCCTGCAGCCGCTTGGTGCGCAGTTCCAGTCCGTCTTCGCCAAGGCCCTTAAGGACGCCACCCCCGCACTCATCAACCTGGCTCAAGGTCTGGCCAAGGTCATTCAAGCCCTTGGCGCCAACGCCGGTGCAATCGCCTTGGTTGCCAAGTTCGGTGTCGTCCTCACCTCCACGATCTATGCCGGTCGCGCTTTCGCCGCACTAGGCCCCCTGGTCAGCGGCGCTGCTGCGCTTATGGGCGCTGCCTTTGGCCGTACCACAGCACAAGCAATCATGGCAGAGCGGCAACTTAAACTATTTGCCGCTACAGCAAGGGCTACCGCCGCAGCACTAGCTGGCCCGATTATTATTTCGGTCGCTATTGTTGGTGCTGATCTTGTTATCGACTACTTTAACCGGATTAAGCGGGCGAAAGACCGCCTTATACAGGTTAGATCGGAAGCAACGGGTGAACAGTTCCTGCGCGATATAGGCGGTTTCGCTCTGGACAGAGCGAGTGTACTACGTGTTGCTAACGACGTAGGCAGGCGCTACCAAGTCGTACAGGACTTGGTTGTTAAGCTACAGCGAGAAAGAGAACAACTAAAGAAGGACTTTGAGGCGTCCCCCAGTATGGCTACATACTTCGGGGCTAAGCTTAATGAACTCGAACCTCGCCTACAAGCGGCTATAGCAGAGAGTGCATTACTGGAGTCACGGTACAAAACACTTGTTCGTCGTGCCCCTAACGCTCCCACTGCGCCTTCTATGCCCGGCTTCGCCGAGCCCCCAGGGACTGCCGCCGGCGCTGCGGGTGCAGGCGCTGATGCAGCCAAACAACAACGCGACCTATTCCAGCAGGCTAACGAATATGTAAACGCCAACATCGAGCTGCTCAAAGCTCGCGGTCAGCTCTCCGAGGAACAAGCTGCCACTGAGTTTGACCGCGCTAATCTTGCTAAGAAGTTCGCTATTGACGAACTTACTCTGCGTAAGCAGGCACTCGATCTGCAGAAAAAATACAATCAAATTACGCCCGACATCTACACTAAGTCTCTACAGACACTGGACGTAGAGCGCCAGAAGATCGAAACAGCCTACAACAAAACGGTTGCTCAGATCGGCGAAGACATAAGCAAGATAAACGAGGAAATCTTCGCCGGCCTAGGTGCCCCCTTCGACCAGCGGAACGTAAACGAGTTTGAACGCACACTTGATGACCTGCAGATCCGCGTACAAAGAGCCGTAGTAGATGTATCCAAGAGAGGCGGCCCAGCGGCTACCGCTTTCTTGAAACGAGCCGGCGAACTCACCACGGCCGACTATCAACGTGCTGCCTCTCGCTCCACCGTCGAGACACTTACCAAGCAGATCACCGAACTGCAGCGCGGTAAGGGGGAAGTTACGACACTCGACACCCTCATCGCCGACTACGGCGATTCTTGGCAAAAGCTCGAAGAACCGGTACGCAAGCACCTGGAACAACTGGCCACTACGGTCGATCACCTCAAGGAAATCCAACGCTACAAGCAGGATCCAAACACCTACGCCGGCCTGCGCGAAGGCGCCCTTGCCTACGTCGAATCCATCGGCACCATCCGCTCCAACGTTGCCGACCTCGCCCAGACTGGCTTCAAAGGCGTCGAAGACTCCATCACCAGCCTGATGACCACTGGCACAGCCAACTTCCGCGAGTTCGCCACCAGCCTGGTTGCTGACATGACCCGCATCATTGTCCGGCAATTCATCATGCGCTCACTGATGCAGGCAATAGGTTTCTTGGCCCCGTCACCCGCCGCATCTGGCGCCTCCGGGCTAAGCGCACCGCAACTCAACTTCAGTGCGGCTACTGCCAACCCACTAGCGTTTGATCCCGGCACGCGCCTGTTTGCCTACGGCGGCGCCTTCGATGCAGCCAACCGCATCGTCCCATTCGCCTATGGCGGCGTCGTCAACAAGCCCACGATGTTCAAGTTCGCCGATGGCGGGCTTATGCGTAACGGCGTGGCCGGCGAGGCCGGCCCCGAGGCGATCATGCCCCTCCGCCGCCTCCCCAGCGGCAGGCTGGGCGTCGAGTCCTCCGGCGGTGGTGCGGCCCCAATCACGATCCAAGTCAACGTGGATGCCAGCGGCAACCAGCAGATGTCTGGCGACGCCGGCCAAGGACAAGCGCTTGGCCGAGTGATCGCTGCTGTTGTGCAACAGGAGCTGGTCAATCAGAAACGCCCCGGTGGCCTCTTGGCTTCGTAAGCTGGTTGTATCTGCTCTGCTAAGTCTCGCTGTCGCGCTGCGCCAATGGCCACGTTTACCTGGACCGCCTCTTACGACGTAAGCGAATCGCACAAGCCGCGTGTTCGCAAGACGCAGTTCGGCGATGGCTATGAGCAGCGCACGCGCTTCGGCCTGAACACCGATCCCGAGGAGTGGCAGCTATCCTTTTCCGAGCGCACCGCCGCTGAACGCGACGAGATACGCGCCTTCTTGGCTGCCCGTGGTGGTGTCGAGTCCTTCGACTGGACCCCTCCCTGGGGAACACCCGGTAAGTTTGTCTGCGAGCAGTGGGATGTGTCTGCTAGCAACTGTGTAAGTAACACGGCACGCGCCACATTTAGGCGTGTCTTCGAGCCCTAAGCTGCGCAGCTGATGACCGTACCAGTCTCCGATCTACAGGCGATTGCGCCTAGCGCCATTATCGAGCTGTTTGAGCTTGATCTAAATACAGCGCAGCATGGTATAACGCAAACGTACCGTTTCCACGCTGGCAGCTCACTCAACGCTAATGGCGAAGTGGCATGGAACGGCAATAGTTACATGCGTTTTCCAATCGAAGCGACGGGGTTTGAATACAGCGGCAACGGTCAACTGCCGCGTCCCAAGGTGCAGGTCAGCAATATCATGGGCACCATCACCGCGCTGCTGCTCAGCTTGCCAAGTGGCCTGGAAGGCGCCAAGTTTACTCGGGTGCGTACACTAGCCCGTTACATCGACGGCGCTAACTTCCCCGGCAACACCAACCCATACGGCGCACCGGATCCGACCGCTGAATTACCGCGTGAAATCTACTATGTCGATCGCAAGGTAGTAGAAACACGCGACATTGTAGAGTTTGAACTAGCGGCGGCGTTTGACCTAGCGGGCATCCGCGCACCGAAGCGGCAGTGCATCGCGAACGTGTGCCAATGGGTCTACAAATCAACCGAGTGCGGTTACACCGGCGGCTTGGCAACATGCGATAAGACACTAGCGGCGTGCAAGGCGCACTTCGGCACTTACGCTGAGCTGCCATTTGGATCATTCCCTGGTGTGGGGGCCTTCAACGCATGACATGGCAAGATGCGGCGCTGCAGCACGCACAGGCCGAGGACCCACGCGAGGCGTGCGGTCTGTTGGTGGTTGTCAAAGGTCGCCGTCGTTACTGGCACTGCCGCAACCTATCCACCGACGCGGATCAGTTCATCCTCGATCCCGAGGATTATGCTGCCGCTGAGGATGCCGGCGAGATCATCGCCATCATCCACAGTCACCCGGCAATGCCGCCGGTGCCAAGCGCTGCAGACCTTGCCGGCATCGAGCGCTCCAGCCTGCCGTGGTACATCTGCAACCCGAAATCCGGCGCGTGGAGCGCAGAGCTGCTCCCAACCGGCTACAAGCCGCCGCTGGTTGGCAGGCCGTGGGTGTGGTCGCTGATGGATTGCTGGACACTAACTCGCGACTGGTACGCCGAGCATGGTTTGCAGCTGCTGGACTGGGATCGACCGCTAACACCAGAAGCGTTTGAGGCGGATCCGTTGTTCGACCGCTACTGGCACTCTGCAGGCTTCCGCGAGCTGCTAGAAGATGAACCGCTACAGGCTGGTGATGCACTGCTGATGGCGATCGACAACAACAAGCTTAATCATGTTGGCGTCTACGTCGGTGATCAGCTGATACTGCACCACCTACGCGGTCGGCTTAGCAGTCGTGATCTCTACGGTGGCTGGCTGATGAAATGCACCGGCCGAAGGCTGCGGCATTACGATGCGGGCAGGCTAAGGCTTCGATGATGCTGCGCAAAATCCGCGTTTATGGCAAGCTGGCATCCTTCCTCGGGCAGCGCACCTTTGAGGCCGCAGTCGATAGCGCAGCCGAGGCTGTGCGCTTCCTGGCGGTCAACTTCCCCGGCCTGGAGCGCCACATGGCAGACCAGCACTACCGTGTCACTGTCGGCGGTTACGATCTCGGCGAGGATGAACTAGCAGATCCAGTAGGGCAGCAGGTAATCAAGATCATGCCGGTGATCAGCGGTGCTGGCGGTGGCGTTGGCAAGATAATTGCAGGGGTGGCATTATTTGCTAGTGCTTTTTTCACCGGCGGCGCCACTATCGGACTGCTTGGACTTGCTGCACCGTTGGCTGTTAGCACTGCATTGGCTGGTGTTGGCATTAGTCTTGCCCTTACTGGTGTTGCGCAATTGCTATCGCCAACTCCACGCCTGTCAGGCCCAGGCACAAGCGGCAACCGCGAAGCGGACCCACGCGAAAGCTTTAGCTTTAGCGGCATCCAAAACACCAGCCGGCAAGGTTTGCCAGTGCCGATTGTCTATGGTGAAACTATCGTCGGCAGCGTTGTCATCAGCGCTGGTATCGACACCGTAAGGGTGCGCGGCTGATGGGCAAACTGATTGCCGGTGCTGGTGGTGGAGGAAGTGGCGGCGGAGCCTCACGATCTGAGCCGCAACGCACTCCAACGGTCGCAGGTGACAGCCTTGACTCGCGCCAATATGCCACCATCGTTGATCTCATCAGCGAAGGCGAGATCGAAGGCCTGAAGGCCGGCCAGCAGTCAATCATCCTGAACGACACACCGCTTCAAAATCCAGACGGCTCATACAATTTTCAAGGTATCACGGTTGATACGCGCACCGGCACACAAGCACAGTCCTACATAGCCATTGCGCCTGACGTAGAAGAAGAGGTATCTGTCAGCGTTGAGGTGCAATATGGCACGCCAGTAACGCGGCAAATTGCAGACCCTAATGTCAATGCAGTACGGGTTACGCTCACAATTCCACAGCTGCAGCAGAGCGCAAAAGACGGCAACGTTTACGGGTTATCCGTAACCTATTCTATCGCTGTTCAGTATGACGGCGGTGGCTTTACCACAGTGATTACAGACGCAATCTCTGGGCGCACGTCTGATCCATTTCAAACCGATTACATCGTCAACCTAACCGATGGCTTTACCACCGCTGATATTCGTGTAACACGTATCTCAGTGTCGGATAGCACACGCATTGAGCAAGACTCCAATGTTATCGAGTCCTCTAGCGCAATCCAATGGACCTCATACACTGAGATTATTTACGCCAAACTGCGGTATCCAAACAGCGCACTGGTAGCGCTACGGCTTGACGCAGAGCAGTTCAATAACATCCCATCACGCGCCTACCACATCCGGGGCATCAAGGTACAAATCCCTAGCAATGCCACCGTTGATAGCGCAACCGGCCGTTTGACCTATGCCGGCATCTGGAATGGCACCTTTGGCGCTGCGCAGTGGTGTAGCGATCCAGCTTGGATCCTGTGGGATCTGCTCACCAGCACACGTTACGGATTCGGCGATCACATCAAAGCAGCGCAGCTTGATAAGTGGGCGTTCTTGGCAGCTTCGCAATACGCCAGCGAGTTGGTGCCTAATGGCTTCGGCGGGACGGAGCCACGCTTTAGCTGTAATGTCAACATCCAGACGCAAACTGAGGCATACAAGCTGATCAATGATCTGTGCAGCGTTATGCGTGTGATGCCCTACTGGGGCATTGGTACGCTAACAATCAGCCAGGACAAGCCAACTGACAGCGCATACCTATTCACGCTAGCCAATGTCACAGCAGAGGGCTTTAGTTATCAAGGCAGCAGCCGTAAGGCACGACCTACTGTTGCCGTGGTCAGTTACCTTGACCTTGAAACACGTGAGAAGGCTTACGAGGTAGTTGAGGATCAAGATGGCATAAGCAAATACGGTGTTGTCAAGGAAGAAGTAGACGCTTTTGCCTGCACTAGCCGTGGACAGGCGCATCGCCTAGGCGAATGGCTACTCTACTCCGAGCGCTACGAATCTGAGGTGATCAGCTTCACCACCAGCATCGACGCCGGTGTGGTTGTACGCCCTGGCCAAGTGATCGAGGTGGCAGATCCGCTACGCGCTGGGGTACGTCGTGGTGGACGCATAGCAGCCGCCTCCGCCTCCACTATCACCGTAGACGATGCTACCGGCCTATCAGCCGTAGCCGGCGCTGAGTTATCGGTCATCTTGCCAACCGGCGCCGTTGAATCACGCGCTATCCAATCCATTGTTGGCAATAGCATCGTCGTTACCAGTAATTTCAGTGCCGCACCTAATGCAAACAGCGTATGGGTGTATCAAACCAGCAATATACAAGCATCAACATGGCGGGTGCTGTCTATTACTGAAACAGACGAAGGCAATCAGTATGGCGTTACCGCACTGGCCTATAACGCCAGTAAGTACGCCTACGTTGAACGTGACATCGCGCTGCAGCAACGGGACATCACAGACCTAAACATCGTCCCGCCACCGCCGATCGACCTGACAGGAAATGAAGTGCTCTATGACGCTGGTGGTATCGCCAAGGCAAAGCTGATCATTAGCTGGCGGGCGGTTACTGGTGTCACGCAATATCAAGTGCAGTGGCGTCGCGATAGCGATAACTGGAATACCCGCACAGTCAGCAGCCCGGACTATGAGATCCTTGACACCACACCAGGCACCTATGCGGTGCGTGTTTACAGCCTCAGCGCATCACTGCTGCCGTCAACACAACCGGCAGAGCTAACTAAGGTAACCGCTGGTAAGACGGCACCGCCTGCCACTGTAACTGGACTGTCGCTAATCCCTATCGACACGGCAAGCGCTATCCTCAGCTGGGATCGTGCTACTGAGCTTGATGTGTTGCTGGGCGGCAAGGTACTGATCCGCCATAACATCGCTAGCACTGGTGCGTTATGGGAGGATAGCCAAGAGATCGTATCAGCAGCAGCCGGAAGCCAGACGCAAAAGCAAGTGCCATTACTGACCGGCACCTATCTGGTCAAGTTTGAGGATGACGGTGGCCGACGTTCTGCCACCGCTGCCACCGCTGTAGTACAACTGCCGGCGCCGCAACCGCGCCTACTGGTGCAGTCCTACCGTGAAGATCAAGAGACGCCGCCATTCTCGGGCAATGTCACCGACATGATCTACAGCGCTGAGCTAGATGGCCTGATCCTCGCCACCGGTACCAAGATCGACGCATTAGCAACGGATGGCAACTGGGACGCACTAGGTACCATCGACGCCGTAAGCGGCAGCCTGGGCTCTGGGGAATACGAGTTCGGCAGTACCTTTGATCTAGGTGGCGTATATGACCTTGACATGCGCCGGTATTTTGTCACACGGCCTTATGCGCCTGGCGATCTGTTCGATGACAATACCGCATTGATTGATACGTGGCCCACCTTTGATGGCACGCTTTATGATGCTGTCAACGCTGCGCTTTATGTACGTTCTACCAACGACGATCCTGGCGCGTCGCCCGCGTGGACGGCATGGCGCGAGTTTGCTAATGCGTTGACCCGTGGCCGCGCATTTCAGTTCAAGACCATTGCTACCAGCACCAGCAACGATCAAAACATCGTCATCGACGAGCTTGGTTGTGAGCTTGAGTTACAGCAACGCAGCGCCAGCGCTGGCCCGCTGACGACAGCTGCAGCAGCCTATGCGGTCACGTTCGCTAACCGCTTCTACCAGGCCCCGCAGCTTGGCATCACCGCATACAACATGGCAACGGGTGATTACTATGTGATCAGCAGCCCCACCCGGTCTGGGTTCTCGATCACCTTCTACAACGCAGCTAATAGCATGATCTCGCGCCAGTTCAGCTACACTGCCATCGGCTACGGCCGGGAGGTCATCTGATGGCGCAGCACGACTACGCGATTGCCAACCAATCCGGGGCCGCCTTCCGCGCTGACCTGAACAACGCCCTGGCTGCGATCGTCAGCCAGAACAGTGGCGCCGCTGAGCCCAGCACCACCTTCGCATACATGCGCTGGGCCGATACCACGGCCGGCGTGATGAAGATGCGCAATGGCGCAAACTCAGCCTGGATCACGCTCTACCAACTGGATGGAGAGTGGACAAGCATTGCCCTTGAGAACGGCACTGCTGCAGCGCCATCGCTGTATTTCAAGGACTCCGGTATTGACACCGGCATCTACAGCAGCGGTACTGATGCGCTTGACTTTGCCACTGGCGGCACGCGCCGCGTTGGCATCAGCAGCGCCGGTGATGTCACCATCTACGGTCAAGGTGACCTGCGCCTGGCTGATAGCGACAGCAGCAACTGGGTAGCCTTCCAAGCGCCGGCTACAGTATCGAGCAATGTTACGTGGACGCTGCCGGCTACTGATGGCACCAACGGACAGGCGCTGAAGACCAACGGCAGTGGCACGCTCACATGGGGTGATGCTGGCGCCGCTGTGGCCACCCGCACCGACATCAATGGCATCCACACCACTGGCACCATCACCAGCGGCACCGCCAGCCTGACGGTCGCCAGCGCCACCGGCATCGTTGCTGGCATGGTGGTGACCGGCGAAGGCATCACACCCGGCACGACGGTCGCCAGCATCAGCGGCACCACCGTCACACTCAGCGCCAATGCAGGCGCCACACTCAGCAGCGATCCGGTTGGGTTCTACGACAACACCAAGGCACTCAGCCCTGGCAGTGTTGGCGGGCAACTGTGCCGCGCCTGGGTCAACTTCGACGGCACCGGCATCGTGGCGATCCGCGCCAGCTACAACGTCAGCAGCATCACTGACAATGGCGTGGGTGACTATACGGTGAACTTCACGACGGCGATGCCGGATGCAAGCTACTGTGTAAACTCGACTATCCATCGTGGTGACGGCACTACCGGCAACCCTGGCTATTCCGGTGTGTGGCCAACCAGCGGCAACGCTTATACAAGCATTGCCGCAAACTCAGTCCGTATTCAGACAAATAACAGTGCAACTGGCCTTCAAGACATGCCTTACGTTGGCGTGTCTATCTTCCGCTGACCCATGACCTACATCATCCATCCCACCGCTACCGGCGTCGCGATCACCACTCCCACCGGAGAGGTGCCGATCGAGCAGGTCGCCCAGCAGGTCGCACCAGACGGCATCTACGCCATCGTCACCGCTGACCAGATCCCCTCCGACCGCACCTTCCGCGCTGCGTGGGTCTACTCCCCCGATGGCATCGAGATCGACCTGGACCGCGCCAAGGCCATCGCGCACGACATTCGCCGCCGCCGCCGCGCTGATGAGCTGGCGCCGCATGACCGCATGATCAGCCTGAAGATCCCCGGCGCCAGCGCCGACCAGGCCGAAGCCGCTCGCGCTGCTATCCGCGCCCGGTACGTCATCATCGAATCTGCCATTGATGCAGCCACTACCACGGATGAGATCAAGGAGGCGCTTAGTGCCTAAGTATCTTCCCTTGATCGACGCTTTGCCTATGCCGCTGACCGCCGCCGAGCGCTTGAAAGCCGCAGGTTTCGACCTTGATGAGTTGCGAGCGCTGCTTCTGGGAGGTGCAGTCTGATGGCAGTCCGCAGCAAAACCGGCACTGCCGCCGTCCAGCACCAGCCCGGCAAGCCGAAAACTACACGGGATGGCTACGGCAAAAACTCTCGCCCTCGGCGAAGAGGCAAAAAACCTCTTCGGGGTCAAGGGCGATAGGGGCAAATTTTCCGTAAGTGAATTTTTCAGCAACTTCTCTAGCGGCAATCGCCGCTTCTTTGGTCGCGTATGATCCAAGATGAAGCTGCCTACCCTTGACAACTACATAAGCCTTCCAATATTCGATGCCTCCAACTACGGCGTACAGTACGCCTGATCGGCCAGACGTATTGTTTCTGCGCAGTCTTCTGCAGTTCCGCAAATTCTCTGTTGCAGTAGCCATTCGTAAATTACTAGGACAGTTGTTAGACGGGTTTCCGTCTATATGATCTATAAAGTAATTGCCAGGATTTTCCTTGGTGGCAATATAGTAAGCGATTCTATGTGCAAGCATTTTATTATTTTGTTTCCTAATCTCGATGTATCCGTCTGGTCGCAAATATCCAGCGCGCTTGCCTATGAGTTCCTTGAAATAGCTAGTACGCCAAACAAGGTCTGATCCGTCAATGGCAAACCACGTCTCTAATTCGTGCAAAGGGGGCAGTGGTTTGATACCGCGAGTGGTGGCCATGAAACACGTCAAAATCAGGGTCAGCTTAGCGCAGGTCAAGGGCATGGCCGCCATAGCAGGCCAAGCCACAACCGCAAAAAGCTGCGCGGCCAGGGTCGCTAAGCTGGAGCCATGGCAGTCTCTCCGGGCACGTACAACATCACGCTCCAGCGCCGAGCGGATTACAGCGTCACGCTGCGGTTCAAGGACAGCAACAACGCCGTAATCAACCTCACCGGTTGGACTGCCGCCGCTCAGGTCTGGAATCAAAATCGCACCACTAAGTACGCTGACTTTACCGTTACCTACACCGACCGCAGCACCGGCACCATTGAAATCGCACTTAGCGATACCGACACCGCCACCTTCCCCAACGAAGCCTATTACGACGTACTACTTACCAACCCAAGCGGCCTGAAAGAGTATTACCTCGAAGGCATCATCTACGTCAGCGAGGGGTACACCGCATGACATCCGTAAACGTTACCGCTGTAAATAATACGGTTACTTTTATCGAAGGTGATGGAACAACGACCGTTGTAACCACGCCGCTTACCACTACAGTCACAGCATTTACAGCCGGTCCACAAGGTCCCGTAGGTGCGCAAGGTCCTGAAGGCCCTCAAGGTCCTGAAGGTCCTCAAGGTCCTGAAGGCCCTCAAGGCCCAGCCGGCGGTTCTGCCTATGTTCACACACAATCCATACCCGCAACAACTTGGACTATTAACCATAATCTTGGCTATAAGCCATCGGTTGAATTGCTGGATAGCGGCAGCCAAGAAATCGACGGTGACATAGCGCATCCAAGCGCCAACCAGACTGTGGTTACACTGAATCCAGCATCTGCTGGCCTCGCCCGCCTGATCTGATATGGCTCGCAAGTTCTTCACCGACCTCGACCTGCAGTCGGTCTCGAAGGTCATTAACCTGCCGTCGCCTACGGCAAGCGGCGACGCTGCAAACAAAGCGTATGTCGATTCAGCCATCGAGGGCTTGGCATGGAAGGACAGCTGTCGTGTCGCCACGCAAAGCAACGTCAACCTGAGCAGCCCTGGCGCCACGATTGATGGCGTCACGATGGCGTCGCAGGATCGCGTGCTGGTGCGCAACCAGACCGCGCAGAGCGCTAACGGCATCTATGTGTGGAACGGCGCTGCTGTCGCGATGACGCGGGCGCTGGATGCCAGCACCTTTGCCGAGCTTGAGCAGGCCGTCACGACAGTCGAGGAAGGTACCGATGCCGGTGCAACCTTCCGACAGACGCAGGTGAATGGCACGCTGGAGAGCAGCAACGTCATTTGGTCATCGTTTGGTACTGTTGCGCCAGCTGCAAGCGAGACTACCGCTGGCATCGCCGAGATCGCCACGCAGGCAGAAACGGACGCTGGAACGGACGACGCTCGCATTGTCACCCCAGCCAAACTGGCGAACTGGTCCGGCCGGCTGCGGAAGTACAGCACCAGCATTGGCGATGGCAGCGCCACAAGCTACACGATCACGCATAGCTTGAACACCCGCGACGTGATCATCCGCGTGTTCCCCAACTCCGGCAACTACGACGACGTGGAGGTTGATGTCTACCGCCCCACGACGACAACATGCCAGCTGGTGTTTGCCACGGCCCCAGCGGCTAATGCCTACCGCGTGGTGGTGATGGGCTGATGGCAAGGGTTTTTGAAACCGACATAACGCTAAACGCGCGACGCGAGCTGCGGCTGGCTGATGCGGATTCGTCTGCTTATGTCGGCCTCAAGGCTCCTACCACTATTGCCACCAACTGCATCTGGACACTGCCTTCTGCTGATGGCGCCAGCGGTCAAGTGCTGAGCACAAACGGATCTGGTGTGCTGTCGTGGGCAACAGCAGGTGGTGGCGGCGGCGGCGGCCTGACCCACTTCGTCGAGTCCGAGAGCACCGCATCGCCCAATGCGACCGTGCCGGTCGATGCGCTGACGGCGACGGATGCGAGCTACACGAACATCGACGTGGCCATCGTCGCCAAGGGCACAGGCGCAACACTCGCAGCGGTGCCGGATGGCACGGCGTTTGGGGGGAATAAGCGGGGAGCGTATGCAGTCGATTGGCAGCGTTTTCGTGCAGACCCACTACAAGTTGCAAGTGGCGACAAATCTGTAATTGCTGGAGGCGATCAAAACAGGGCCACTGCTTTATACAGTGCCGTCGGCGGAGGTAGTGCTAATAGGGCCACCGCCCAGGCAACTGCTGTTTCAGGAGGCGACAGCAATACGGCGATCAGCGCCTACAGCTTCATCGGCGGCGGCCAAAGCAATACCGCCCAAACCAACACCCACGCCACGGTTTGTGGGGGTAATGGCAATACGGCGTCGGGGCTGTATGCGTTTGTGGGGGGTGGAAATGCAAATAGCGCCACAGCTTCAAGAGCTGTCGTTATTGGTGGCGATACCAATTCATGCTCCGGCTCACATACCTTAATTGGTGGCGGTTACAACCACAACGCAAGCGGCTCCTACTCATTCATGGGTGGCGGCGTTAGCAACGTCATTAGCAGCAATTATTCCGGGATTTGTGGAGGCAGCAACAACACCGCCAATGGCGAGAACTCCTTTATCTCCGGTGGCTCCTACGGCAACACACGGAGTATCACCGGGTATCACGTCTTCCCGGCATGTAGTGCCCCCATCTCCAGTGCGGCTGGCCGCACCCAGTCCGCCCTCCTACTCCTAGGTCGCCAAACCACCGACGCCACCGCCACCGTCCTCACCAGCAACACCAGCGCCGCAGGCACCACCAACCAAGTCATCCTCCCCAACAACGCCGCATACAGCTTCTCTGGCGAAGTGATCGCAGGCGTCACCGGCGCAGGCAACACCGCCCGCTGGACAATCTCAGGCGCCATCAAGCGCGGCGCCAGCGCAGCCACCACCGCCATGGTCGGCACACCCACCGTCACGATGACCCACAACGATGCCGGTGCAGCCGCCTGGACCGTGGCCGTCACCGCCGACACCACCAACGGTGGCATTGCCGTCACAGTCACCGGCGCGGCATCCACCACCATCAGGTGGGTGTGCAAGATCAACACTACCGAGATGACCTACTGATGGCCCTGATCACCGACCTCGCCGAGACTCCGTTCGGCATCGCCATCCCCGGCGCCTACGCCAGGATCTCCCTGCTCCGTGCCGACAAGCACGGCTTGCTGCTGCAGGTCAGCCACTACGCCACTGAGGCAGCCGCCAAGGCCGGCGCCAGCCCCATCCTCGACCGCACCGAGTTCGCCCCCACCGAGGAGCTGGCCCCCGGCCCCAACCCGCTGGCGATCGGTTACGCCTGGCTCAAGCAGCAGCCTGCCTACGTCGACAGCAAGGACACCTGATCATGGCCTCCCGCAGCGAGCAGATCCTTGCTCACATCGCAACCACCCTGGCGGCCACCGCCGGCATCGGCACCGTCTACCGCTCCAGGGTGGAGGCCTTCTCTCGTGATGAAGCGCCCGCCATGGTGATCGAGCCCGGTGGTGAAACCGCTCGCGAGATGAGCACCTGCAAACTCGACTGGACGTTGCCGGTGCTCATCGCCATCCACACCCGTGGCAGCATCCCTGATCAGCTGGCCGATCCGATCCGCGTCTCAGCTCACAGCCTGCTCATGGCTGACCGCACCCTCGGCGGACTGGCGCTGGACATCATCCCGCTCGGCACCGATCCACAGCGCGACAAGGCCGATCTCACCTCCCTCTGGCTGGTCTGCACCTATCAGGTGCGCTACCGCACCCTGGCCAACAACCTGGAATCTGCATAGCACAGGCCAAGCTAGGCTGGTCACAGATCATGTCTGCGTCAATGGCTCGCACCCAGATCAAGCCGCAGGCTGAGGATGCACCTCTGCCGCCACCGCCCGCCGAAGGTGGCAGCTACATCCTCTCCGGCGGCTCCTGGCTGTGCGTGCAGCAGACGGCGCCCGCCGCCGCCGCTGCAGACACCGCCCCCGAATCTGAGGACTGACCCATGGCCCTGTGGCGCAATCGCCTGGCCCTCGTCAAGACCGAGGCCACCTATGGCACCAGCAGCAGCCCCGCTGCCACCGATGCTCTGCTGTTCACCGAGCTCGACATCGAGCCCCTGGCGCTTGAGCTGGTTGAGCGCGAAACCATTCAGGCATACATGGGCAACCGCGCCAGCGTGGTTGCTCAGCGATCGGTGCCGCTCAAGGCCACGGTTGAACTGGCCGGCTCCGGCACGGCTGGCACCGCCCCCCGCTGGGCGCCGCTGATGATGGCCTCGGCCTGCAGCGAGACGGTCGTCGCCAGTACCAGCGTCACCTACGCCCCGGCATCCTCCAGCCACAGCTCCTACACCTGCGACTTCTACGCCGACAACGGCAGCCGTCAGGCGATCACCGGCATCCGTGGCACTGCAGAGATCAGCCTCACCGTGGGTGAGATCCCGACGATCGCGTTTGAGCACATGGGGCTGTATGCCGCCCCCGGCGCCCTGAGCCGTCCGTCGGAGACCTACTCCGCCCAAGCTGCGCCCGTGGTGGTCAATGCCGACAACACCGCCAGCGTCAGCGTGCATGGCTTCAGCGCCTGCCTGCAGTCCTTCACCCTGTCCCTAGGCGTCGAGACTGTGTTCCGCCAGCTGGCCGGCTGCACCAAACAGGTGCTGGTCACCGATCGCAAGGCCACCGGTTCGATCACGATCGAGCTGCCTGCCTTCGCCACGAAGGATTTCCTCACGCTGGCCAGCAACCAGACCACCGGCGCGATCAGCTGGGTGCATGGCGCCACCGCAGGCAACATCATCACCTTCAACGCCAGCACCTGTGCATTCGATGCGCCGACCATTGAGGATGGTGACAGCGTGACGATGATCACCCTGCCGTTCCGTCTGCTGCCCAGCGGCAGCGGTAACAACGACTTCTCCCTCGCTCTGACCTGATGGCCTTCATCCTCGAACAATCGCCCACCTTCTCCTGGCCGATCGTGATCCGGGAGCTGGTGGACGGTGGCCGCTACCGCACCCATCAGTTCGAGGCGGTGTTCAACCGCCTGCCGCAGGATCGGATGGAGGAGGTGCAGCTGGCCTACCACCGCATCAAGACCGAGGTGCAACGCGATGAGCTGATCGACGCGCTGCCCACCCGCGAGATCGCATCTGAGATCCTGGCCGGCTGGAAGGGCATCACCAACCCTGACGGCACCGATGTGGAATGCACGCCCGCCACAAAGGAGCAGCTGCTGAAGGTGGCCACCGTGGCCGACGTGCTGGTGGCCACGTTCTTCGAGGCGCACGAGAAGGCGCGAGCAAAAAACTGACGGGCGCCGTGGATCACCTCATGCGTGCTGGCAAGGGTGACACGGCGCAGCTGCAGAGCGATGCCGCTGCTTATGGGGTGATCCTGGAATCGCATCATCTGGCGCCCGCGCACTTCACGCTGTGGCATGATCTTTGGCCGGCAGTGCATCTGTTCATGCGATGTCTGACTCAATGGCGCACCAGCATCGACGGTGTGGTCGGGTTGGATTATGGGGTGATGCTGCAGCTGGCCAGTCTGCTCGGGGTGACAGTGACCGAGCAGGTGCTTGATGATGTGCAAGTGATGGAAGCCCACGCGATCGCCAAGGCGAAACGGAGGAAGTGAAATGGCGGTGATGCAAGCGCTGCTGCAGGTCAAGGCTGATGTCACCGGCGAGGGCCAGGTCAACGCACTGGGTCGGGCGATCGGTGGCATCAAGCAGAAGGCCACTGAAGCCAGCGTGGGGCTCAAGGGTCTGACGGCTGCCGCTGGCATGGGCGGCCTGGCCGGATCATTCAGCATGCTGGCACCGCTGCTCAGCGTCGGCGGCCTGGTGGCCATGACCAAGAAGACGCTCGATGCTGGCAATGAAATGTTCAACCTGTCACAGAAGACAGGCGTGAGCGTTGAGGCATTGGCGCGATTCAAGAAAGCAGCATCAACATCCGGCACAGATGTTGAGACGGTGGCCAAGGCGATCACCAAACTTTCCAAGGGAATGTTTGAAGCAACGCAGACTGGGACCGGCCCAACAGCAAACGCATTGAAAACCCTTGGTGTCAGCGCAACTGATGCAACCGGCAAGCTGCGCAGCGCTGATGCCGTCATGCTCGACATCGCGACGAAGTTCAAGGGCATGCCTGATGGTGCGCAGAAAACTGCTCTTGCGATGCAGTTGTTCGGCAAGTCTGGCGCTGAACTGGTGCCAATGCTGAATCTTGGCGGCGAAGCGATCGACAAGATGAAGGTGAAGATGACAACCGCCTTCGCAGAGAAAGCTGATCAATACTCCGACAAGCTGACCATGCTCGGCGGCAAGGTTGGTTCTCTCGGCGCTGACATCGCAATCGTCCTGCTGCCTGTGCTGGACAAGATGGCTGATGGCATCACGGCTGTTGTCGACTGGTTCAACAAGCTGGATCCAGGTATCCGCAACGCGATCGTTGCGGTGTCGCTGTTCGCCATCAGCTTCGGCGCCATCGCTACGGTCATTGGCACGGTCGTTGGTGCGCTGGGCACGATCGGCACAGCCGTCGCCGGCCTGGGTGCTGCATTCGCCGGCACCGGCATTGCTGCCACGATCGCCGGCTGGTTGCCTGCGATCATCGGCGCCACCAGTGGGATCGTGGCGGCCCTCGGCGGCATCCTGACCTTCGTCACCGGCACGCTGATCCCTGGCCTGCTGGCGGTGGTGACTGGCCCTGTCGGTCTGACCGTGCTGCTGGTGGCCGCGATCGTGGCGTTGTTCATCGCCTTCCGTGAGCCGATCATGAACTTCCTGACCTGGGTATGGGAGAACCTGGTGGGAGGCTTTCAAAAGATCGCTGATTGGTATATGAATGTCTATGTTAAGTTCTGGGTTGATCTGTGGGCCAACTACATCGTCAAGCCAATTACAGATTTTCTGTCCTGGTTTGGCAATGTGTTTATGAAAGGCTGGGAAGCCTACGTCAAGAGCATCCGAGGCATATGGGATGCAGCTGCTGGGTTCTTCACACAGGCATGGCAAAATGCTGGCAACTTTATTACCGGAATATGGGGTGGCATCATCAATGGATTGCGAGGGATTGTCAATAGTTTCTTTGGAGCCTTCTTTGGCCAGATCAATTCAGCAGTTCGTGCCATCAATGTATTGATCGCCGGCTTCAATAAACTGCCTGGCCCTGATATTTCGTTTATTCCTCAGGTGCCTGTTCCTCGATTCGCCGAGGGCGGCGTCGTTGATCGCCCCACTCTGGCCATGGTTGGCGAAGGTGGCGAGCGCGAGTACATCATCCCTGAGTCGAAGATGGCAGGCGCTGCCGCGGCCTACCTCGGCGGCGCCCGCGGCGCGTCGGTGGTTGGCCCCAGCACCATCAACGTGACCACCGGCCCGGTGCTGCAGCAGCAGGGTCAGAACTGGGTCACGATGGCTGACCTGCAGCAGGCGATGCGTGCCACCGAGGCCGCCACCCTGCAGCGCATTCGCACCCCTGCCGGCCGCGCTGCCTTGGGCATCCGATGACGGTCGTCTCTCAGAGCCAGTTCCTCAGGGTCTACACCAGCGCCGGTGCAACCCTCCACCGCTGGCAGTCGTACTACGCCCACACCACGCAGCAGCACGCTGGAGCGCTGTGGTCCTACCTGCCGTTCGATGCGTCTGGCATCACAGCCGGCCAGACAGGTGACGAATCTGGCGTGACCATTACGCTGCCAGCGGTGCCAGCGGTGGTGGATGCGATCGAGCTGGCGATCACCCAGTCGCATCGGTGGGAGCTGACCATCTACCAGTTCACGCCAGGGCGCGAGCAGCAGCAGATTTTGGTGGAGACCTTCACCGGCGAGATCGTTCGCGCAGTGGCAACACTCGGCGCGATACGAATCGACCTTGGCTCTACCCTGTCACCAGTGGGTGCGCAAATCCCACCTCGGACGCTGACCAGTAACCTGATCGGCAAAGGCTGCAGACTATGAGCGGGCTGATCTCTAGCGATCCACTGGCGACCCTGGCCATGGAGTCAGGCATGGTCCGGGCGCCACTGGCCGAGGGTGCAGCGCAGGGCGACACACAGCTCGACAGCAAGCAGCGTGCAGCGGCCATCGGCGAACCGGTGCCGATCGTGTTCTGTCGCCGTGATGAGACAGCAGGCACGGGTGGTGTCCTGATCTCTCCAGCCGCCACTGAGGCACGGTTCAGCAACGATGCCAGCAATGCCGTCACGGCGTCCTACCACCTGGTGCTGAGCGAGGGGCGCATCGGTTCGATCCAAGTGCGTGATGTCTTCCAGCGATCCTGCCGGGTTGGATCCCACAGCCAGACGTATGACCGTCGAGCTGGCACGTGGGAGCCCGGCAACTACATCACGGCGCACGCTGGCTACACAACACCGGAATGCCCGTACTATTGCGGGACGATTGGTGTATATACCGGCATGTCAACGCTGTCGTTTACTGTTACGATCCCGGATGGATTTGATCAATGGGATCGACAAGTGCATTGCTTCATCCGAAACGGAATGGAAGTAACGCGGCTGTTGGATAACGTAACAGGATCCAGCAACAACTTCGCCGATCTATACAACTGGTCTCTGAGTAATTGCGCCAAGCTGAGCGCCGATCAGATTGATTACAGCAGCCTGGCAAGCGCAGCGCAATTCCTGCATGTCAATGGTTTTAACTGCGACATCAATATCACCAAGAGTCAGAACCTTGGCGACATGGTGGCCGACATGGCGCCATATTTCTTGCTGACCGAAACCCGCGTTGCGGGTCGTCGCGGCTTACGGCCGGTGCTGCCAGTCAACAGCGATGGCACAATCAAGACAACACCAATCGAGTGGGCCTATACGTTTACAGAAGATCATATTTTGCCGGATCAGTTGCAGATCAGCTATGTGCCGCCAGCCGATCGCAAGCCATTCGCCGTGCGTGCAATCTGGCGGCAACAGCTTGATGATGATCATGGCATCATCCGCTCCAGTGAAGTGCGCCTGGCTGGAGAGGCAGAGGAAGGGCCGTACGAACAGCATGACCTTTCGCAATTCTGCACACGCGAAAACCATGCAGTGAAGATCGCCGCATACATTCGTGCGCGACGGAAATACACAACGCACACAGCCAGCGTGTCATGCCGGACGATCGACTTCCCGCAGACCCTGCAGGCAGGCGACATCGTGCGACTAAAGCTGTACCGCTCTAGCGACATTGCAGCATCGGGGTTGTGGGATTACCTTTACCAAATCGAGCGCATCACCAAGACAGCAGCCGGTGATGTCAGCATGGATCTGGTTCATTTTCCGATCAACAGTTCAGGCGTGAGCCCTATTGCGTTAGCAGTGGCTGAAACGTTTGGGACTGGCATTATGCTGACCAGTAATCGCACGGGAGTGAGCTGCGACGCAAGTCCTTCTAGAGCAAGCGATACGAGCGTACCAGCGGAGACGTATCAGTCTGGAACATACGTTGCTCCAGTCAGCTACATATACGGCGGAGGCATCTGGGAGGAATGGTCGCAGGTCCCACCTGACATTGATGAAGAGGTGCCGCCAAACGTAATTCTCAACGAGCCGAAAGACCCGCCACCGGAGGAACCGCCAGAAGAAAAACCTGAGCCAGCGCCTGAGGCAGAGACTGAACCGCAACCACCACCGCAACAGGTTTCAGGATTTCAAGGTCCTTTTGCTCCGGAAAATTGGATAGAACATAAAATAATCTTCTATGATAACGAATGGCGAGAGCCAGGTTTTTACAACCCAGGATTGTATGGAGGATATGTTGTCTACGGATACACCAATGGCGTACCGACCGAAGCGACGCTATACGCTCCTAGGGTCGGGGTGCCGGGCCACCCATTTCTCGGCCCTTACTGGCGCACATTTATTCTATCAATTCCAATTTCTTATCCCTGCACAATTTCGTTCAATTGGTCTTTTATTCCACAATCTTATGACATGCAATGGGAAGATGATTTTCCGTTCATAAATTATCCTTTTGATGATGCGACCTTCTCGCAAGAAACATTAGTTTTTCCTAACGGTTTTAATAATACCGCGGGGCCATTCAATCAAAGTGGAACGCATACTGTTACAGCCACTGTTTCCACTAAGTTTGCATTTCAGATTGATTCAGTGGATTCTGATCTACAAAGAGGCAGATTCATAATCAGCAATTTCGTCGTAACCCCCTTGTAGCCATGGCCCTGTTCCCCGCCCTCGCCCCCAGCACCAGAACCTTCACGCCAGGCAGTCATCCCTTCACCGCCTACACATCCATGTCCGGCCAGCAGAGCCGGGTGCGGCATTCATCCATCACTCTGAGCGGTCAGCTTGATCTGACATTCATCCGCCTAAGCCCTGCTGATCGGCAGGCGATCGAGGATCACTACCGCGGGCAGTTCGGCGAGTTCGTGCCGTTCTACCTGCCAGCTCAGACGTTCTCAGGGTTCACCCCATTGGACGTTGATCCCTCTGGTCTCTGGCGCTATGCGCAGCCGCCCGAGTTTGAGGACCATTGCGGTCCGACCGCAACGGCTACCGTCAAGCTGATCTCTGTGCCAGGCGGTGCAGCCGGCGCCCAGCTGGAGCCTGTCACCGTCTCGATCACAACCGCGTCCTGATCATGGCCACCTTTCCAGCGCTGGAACCTGCCACACGCTCATACAGCATGGGGCGCTATCCGATGGTGACGCAGCAGGTATTCGCCGCCGAGCCGGTGCGATTCCTGCAAAGTGCTGTTTCGATTGGCTATGTGCTCAAGCTGGGTTACACCTTCCTGACCGCAGCCGAGGCGAAGCTGATTCGTGATCACTGGCGTGAGCAGTTCGGCGGCATCGAGCCATTCTTGCTAAGCGATGAGGTGATGCTGAATCACGGCGACGCGAACATCGTCAGCGCCACCAAACGATGGCGCTACAGTTCACCGCCGCAGGAACAGCAGCTGACCGGTGGTCTGGTCAACATCACGCTGGAACTGGAGACCGTCGAGGGCACCTTTGTCCTGGGTGCTGCCATGGCCATCGCCGTTGCGATCGTGGTCGGCAAGGCCAATGCTGGCGGCCCGGCCATGGTCATCGGGATCGTTGTCTCCTTCGCACCAGGCTCGGCCGAGGGGC
>Ga0255151_1000080_pt1 | contig 38076 bp, 74 predicted proteins | sample Atl_Yuk_RepB_8h_FD_183612 | JGI IMG/M metagenome (GOLD analysis project Ga0255151, IMG submission 183612) | Freshwater microbial communities from Altamaha River, Georgia, United States - Atl_Yuk_RepB_8h | ecosystem: Environmental > Aquatic > Freshwater > River | place: USA: Georgia | collected... | reverse complement strand
GCTTTGTCTCCGTCTGCGATGATTTGAGCAATAAGTCTGAGAACCTCTGTGTCAGATTCGCTTCCCGCTTTTGCGCTATCTCCGCTGGAAGGGGTGGAACTTGCATTGGTTTGTGGGCAACTTGGGGTCGGGAGGCGCACCCTACCAGCACGAATAGCCCGATCAAGAGAAGACTGTTTTTCATTGATGACATTATTTGCCTCCAAAAGTTTAGATGACTGTTCATTTAACTGTTTAGCAAGTTCCTGTTCCTTTACCCTTGCTTCCTCATTCTTGACCGCAATCTCGGCTTGCATCTCAATATCCCTATCGTCCCACCCTCTATGGTGTCCATAGCCATAGAAACCAGCCAAAGCAAGTAAAACGCCCAAAATTACCCAAGGATTTGGAATCATTGTTCAGCCCTCGCTAAAGCCCTCTCATTGGCTATTTTCTCCTTCTCAGGGTCAATATAGTCAGGTGGAGTGCTAGGTGGTGGTGGTGCTCGCCATTCCTCATCCAAAGGAGGATTTACCCATGTCGGCATAGCACCAGAAGGGGCAGTCCAAGTCGATAAACCACTAGGATTGGGTGGTGGTGGTGTTGTAGGCGTAGAAACAGGGGTTGTGGGCGTTGTAGGGGTGCTAGGAGGGCTTGAAATCTTATCTGATACCGCTTGGACACCCTTCCTAGACATAACGCCACCAATGCCACCAACAATCAGCAAAACAATGTCGTTTAACATCTTTAGGTAGCCTTGATCTATCGGTGCAATGCTCTTGATGGGTTGTGTCACAAATGTCACGCTATACAGCATGAAGAAGACAATTCCCGTCAAGATGCAAGTTACGAGTAGGACAACAACTGCCCAAACATAGGATTCAACGAGTAAAACTTGGTCATGTACGGGGTGATTCTCTAGTTTCATCTTACTTCCCATCTGAGGCAGGTTGAACTGGTGGGGTGACTTGTTTTTCAAGAATAGGGGCTACAAGGTAATCAGGACAATCTTGGGTGAATTGGCAATCAGGTCTTTGGCATCTTTTGGCAGAAAAGTTCTTGGGATTCTGGCAATAATACCTGTACCTATCTTCGCATCCAACTAAGAGCATAAGCACCAATAAATATTTCATTTCTTCTCTCTCAGTTCTTCTTTTAACTTACGCAATTCTTTCATTTCCCGCTTCAATTGGGCTTTCATGTAGAGTGTTTCTACGTATGCCATCGAGGTTGCTCCTACAACTACGCAAAGCATCACTCCCATCAGAATCCACCAGACAAGACGTGCAGTTGCCACATTAGCCACCCAAAAATCAAAGATATAAACATCACAGCAATCACTCCTGTTGTAATCTCAATGCACCGTATCTCATACAACTCTTTCCTTTGCCGAGCCAATCGTGCCTTTCTGATCATCTCAGACCTAGCCCACTCTTGCTCTTGCTCGATCTTGGAATACATCTTCAGAAACCGACTATACAAGTCCTTCAACTCAGGAGGCGCATATACCATCGCTTCCCTGACTTGCTCCATCAACTTCTCAATCTGTAACTCAATCAAAGCCCTCTCAATCGCCTTCTTACTGCTGTTTTGCTCAGGATCGTATACAGTTTTTGATTCTTCTTCTAATGCCCGATAGTGATTTGTGATCTGTTGTTGCGTGTCAAACAAGATACCCAACTTCTCACCAATGTCCTTGATGAGCAAGAGTTCCATTTCTTCATAGGATTGCTGTTTGGCAAGGGTTTTGGCTTTCTTTTGCGCCACAGGCTTGGGGGCTTCTGTGGGCTTGTCTTTGGGCTTAGAGGGCTTAAAAAGACCCAGAAACCACTCAAATATGCCTTTGATAGCCTTGACATCTGCCAAGACACCTTCAACAGTCTTCTTAGCACCCTCCAACTCCATTCGCCCCTCGTGGAGCATGGCGCATCCCTGCTTAATAAAGCCAACTGCACCTTGCGCCAGCATGAGAAGGGAGAAAGGATCAATGAGACTCTCCTATTTGTATCTTGCTTCAAGTTCAGAAAGTTCTTTTTGTTCTTCAGGCGTAAGTCCAACACCTACATTTGCAGATTTTGGTGGCATAAAGTCATCTTGGGTTATGCCAACCCTATCGTATGCTTGATTTAGCAAACCAATGGTTTTTAGCAATTGAGGTTTTTGGCTTGGCACAGGCAAATCAGCAATCTTGGCATAAGAACTTTCTGCCTTCAATATGTCCTTAATTGCATCGCGATTGGTTGCCATTTTTGCCAACACTCTAGGAGTCATTAGCAAACCACCACCAGCCAATACTGCGCCAACAGTACCTAGTTCGCTATACGCATATCCTGCACCACCTGCGGCTAAGATTGCTTGTATAGCACCACTAATCTGGTTTGCTTGAGCAGAGTTAATTGCCAAACTAAATGTGTTTTGTGGCTTTGTCTGGCTAAGTTTTGCGGCATTAGCAAGAATCTCGACATTTGACCTAACCTCTGGAGAAACTGCTTCATTGAATGTTCTATTAAATTTCTTATCTGTTTGGAGTTTTTTCTGTAAATTTATTAAACTTGTAACAGAAACATCTGTTCCCTCTTCTCCAAGAATACTACTTAAATATCCCTTTTGAACGGCTGTTTTAACAAGATTTACATCTAAATCAGGATTAAGTTTCTTTGCCCTATCCAAAGATGTATAAAAGTCCTTGATTTCAGACACATTTCCAGATTGAAATATTGTTTCTCCAACTCTTTCTGCCGTTTTGTTGTTTAATTTTGCTAATGTTGTTGGGAACAACTCAGTAATACTAGACCTATAAAACGCAGAATTTTCATCGTATGCTTTTTTAAGCGCAGGACTTAATTTGGTGGCGGCAGTATCCATTGCTTCTTCAATAGATTTAACTGCTTGTGTCAAAGTGGCAACTTTTGGAGAATTTGCTCCAAATTCAGACTTAGCCTCTCGCAACTGTTTATTTAAGTTTGATCTAAATTCATGTGCATCTGCAAAAGATATTTCATCTTTAAGGTCAGCAATTGCTCTTAACTGAGATGTAACTTCATTTCCAAGACTTGTAGATGGATCGCCTGTTTTAGATATTTTTGCGGCATTATCTAATTGTTGTTGCGCCCTATTTGCCAAAGAAGAAGAATTTACTAAAACATCTTTTCCACGCTCGTTTATTTGTGCGTATGCTTCCCTTGCGGCAAGACTTAACTTATCTTGGGCATTTCCAATTACATCTTTGTATAAAGCACCAGCCTCTAGATCAGTCAATGTTCTACTAGAAATGTCATCTAAAACTTCATTTCTTTTAGTAGTTAAGGCTTGTAAATTTGCTTTCTCTAGTTCGTCAAATATGCCTCTACCAGATATGCCAGCACGACCAACCGATTCAGTTAAACCTCTTGTTGCAGTTGGTTCTACTTGATACTTTGTTAAAGACCCGCCTTCACGCTCTAACAACTTTTGTATTTGTAGTTTCATCTGAGCATCTTTTGGCAAGGTAGAACTAAATATGCCAATGTCAGGAATCATGTTTTTAGCAACCTTAAATGCTTTTCCACCAAGATTGAAAACTACATTTCCTGCGGCATCAAACGCCATGTTTGTAGCAACATTGCTTAATTGTTCTGCCAACTGAGCCTCTAAACCCATTGGCTTACCCATAATTTCATCAACTTTTTGTTTGGCAACAGTCCCAGTTAAAGCACCAGCACCACTACCCAACATACTTCTAATAGCCAATGTTCCAGTAGTTCTTCCAGCAGTTGCCCCTAAAGGCGTTTTAGTGGTTGCTACGCCAGCAATTCCTCCAACCAAACCACCTATATCTGGTAAACTTTCTTTTAGAGCAGTACCAAACTCTTGAGCAAAAGTCCTTGGCTCATATTTAGGACTTAGAACAGAAGTAGTAGAGCCATAAGTGGACTCTAGCCTATCAAGTTCTGCCTGTTCTTCTGCTGTAAGTGCCATAATTTATTCCTAAATATTGGTTATTGTTGACCTGCCTTTTGACGCAATTCACGCAATCTATCTAAGTCTTTTTGAACATCTTTTCCTGCTTGCGATCTTTCATCAGCAAAATCTATCATGTTTAAGTTTTTACCTGACGCAATATAATTATTTACCCTAGAGTTCAATCTTCTATCTATGCTTGCTCTACGTTCAATTTCATCTGCAACATAATTCAATGTTTTTATTGATAAACCACGAGTACCAATAGTTGCTTTTAAAAATTCTCTATCTTTGTCAGACAAAGCACCCTTTAGTTCTCCTGCTTTTCCAACAGTCATTTCATTCAATATAGTGTCAATAATTTGCGATGGAGCAACTCCTTTAACATCAATTCCAAACGCTTCCGCAACCTTGCCCGCTTGCAAGGCAACATCAGAGCCAACGCCAACAAATGCTCGTGGCAATAAGTTACGCAGGTTTTGAGCCAATGTAATGCGATCAGAAGAAGAATACGCGTCTTTTTCTATTTGAGCGGCAAGATCAGTTTTGTTTTTAGATATTTCTATTGGTTGTCTAACATCAACATTAAGAGATGTTGCGCCAGCCTTAGCAATACCAGCCTTATGTTTGAAAACACCACTTTCCATTGCTTGAATTTGCTCTGGTGTATAGTCCTTCAAAAATGGTTTTACCTCAAATCCAAGTGCTCTTGCTTGAACAGCATATTCGGCAGGGGTTGCAATGTTTCGTGCGGCAACAAAATCTGCAAATGCTTTATCGTTAGAGGCAATACCTTTAGCCAATGATTCTGGTGTACCTGCATCAACTAATGCCTGAACTCGTGAATTTAATGATTCTCTTTTAGCCGCAATTTCTCCTGTTTCTGCCATAGCCTTGGTTGCTTGAGCAATTTTTTGTGTTGCTTCTGCTTGTTTCCCTTGGGCTTCACGAGCCAAATTAGCCAAAGCACTTGCGCCTTGTGGATCAAATTGACTTAATGTTCGTGCGCCTTGCATAATTGAACTAACATCATTTAGATCAATACCTTGCATAACAGCATTACGCTTACTTAACAATTGCAATTGTGGGTCTTGTGCGCCCAAAATACCCGCCAATTGACGACCGCCATAGATAAGACTTGTCCTAGCAGATGAGAAAGGATCAAGTTGACCTAACTGAGCCGCTTGTGCAAGTGCTTGTTGATTTTGCTGTGCTTGATACGCCTCTGGAGTACCAAATAATCCACCTACGATTGAATCTGCCATTTGGTTACTCCTTAAAGATTTGCGTATCCTAATGGCAAGGCTTGACCTCCACCATAAGGAATATAAGTAGGTGCTTGCATTGCCGCACTCGTTATTCCACCACCAGCACCACCATAATTTATTTGGGGATTCATCCAACTATTAATTGCCTGTGGCAAATATGGCATTGTTCCAATTCCTTGTAATACATTTGCCATTGGACTAAACGCATTAGCCGCTTGTGCTGTTCTTGCCGCACTTATGCCACCTGCTAACAATGATTGACCAACATTAGCACCTGCCGTAGCAGATCGCCCACCAAGTTCTGCGCCTATCTGCAATGGCGTTTGCCCCATTTGTTCAATAGTTCCACCAAGTCCCAAAGAGGTCTGGAATGGAGACAATGCACCAACTTGACCTTGCTGATACTGTCCAAGCAAACCTGCCCCTTGACCAAATAATCCTGCTCCAAATAGTGCCTGTTGCTGACCTGCTTGCGTAGCCTGTGCCGCCAAAGCCAAGTCTTGCATAGCCCTAGCGTTTGCCAAAGCCGCTTGTTCAGGATTGGCAGACAATAAACCACCACCTTGCGCTACTGCCAAGCCCGTCCTACCCGTGTTTGCCAATTGGTTTGCCAATAAAGCAGATTCACGCTCACGGGCAGGTGCTAGTAAAGCCTGTTGGCTTGCCATGTACTTCTGAGCCGCTTGTTCAGGAGACTGAGCCAAATAACCTTGACCAAGATTAAACAGACCACCTGCCGCAGTTTGCAAAGGTGCATACTGTTGTGGTGCAAATAATCCTTGTTGTATTTGCTGTTGCGATAACGCTCTTAACTGATCTTGATATTGTTGTAGTTCTGGGGATACTGTGTATCCTGCGCTACTTACATATCCTTCAGGAGTGAATTGAAACTGAGATGTTCCATAACGGGTTGTAACGCCAACAGGACGAAACTTTGCCGCATCTGCCGCAATACGTGCCGCCTCTAATTGCGCTTGAGCAGAGATATTTGCCGCATTTTGTGCGGCTTTTCCTTGCATATAGCCTCCTAAAAGGCTTGCTCCACCCATAATTGCCGCAGGTGCTATATAAGGCATACTATTTTCCTTTTATCAAAACTTCGTCCACTTTAGACGGGTCTTTCTCGTCTGTGGCATGAACACAATACCAAACACAATCTGTAATAGCCTTAACTCCATGAGTCAGACCAGACTTAATCTCAATACACGCTGGCGCATCAACAATATCAATCTCATCACCTCTCAAAACTGCCACTTTCCCCTTTGCCAATATAGACAAATGGCTGTAATCGTGAGTATGTTTAAGGATGGCTTGACCTGCTTCAAAAACCATCTCTTTTGCATACAAACCATCACTAAAGTGGTGCGTAATCATGCTGTCCGTTTCCATAAATAGACAACGACATAAGGTGGCAAGTTAGCGTTTGTTGCGCTAGAACCTGTTGTAGAGATTGCCACACTAATGCCTGTCGTTGCAGAACCAGTATTGTGTGATCCATTAAATGTTTGTGTATTATTTGAGCCAGAAGAACTATCTGTTTGTTGCACTCCAGTATCAGTATGCGTGTGACCAGGGTCGGTAACTGTTGCCGTGTGAGTGTGACTTACAACAATTGCATCCTTAGAACCACCTGTATTGCCAACTGTGCTGAAAGTAGCATCGCCACTATCCAAACCAATCATTACCTTACCAGCACCAAATGCAGTCCAAGTACCAAATCCCAACAAAGTCGCAGGGTTGGTGCTAGATGTAGCATTTGTATACACAGTTCCCACAGGATATAACGCTTGTAAAACAGTCTGTACAAACGCAGTAGTCGCTAACTTAGTAGAACTATCCGTAGAGGTTTGGGTAGTTGCCGTAGTTCCCGTAGGCAAGACAGGAGAACCCGTAAAGGTAGGGCTTGCCAAGTCTGCTTTGCTTGCCACAGCCGTAGCAATGCTATTGAACTCGGTATCAATCTCAGTTCCCTTGACAATCTTCAATGGGTTGCCAGAGGAAAGACTATCCTTACTAGCGAAATTCGTGGCCTTGGTGTAATCAGACAATCTAATTCTCCTTAATAAACTCTGCCTTCTTTGGCAAAAATCTCAATTTTTTGGATGCTCAAAGGGAAAGCATTGATGTCTGCTTCATAACCTGTTTGCACAATCTTTCCAGAACCTGTTGGATAAACACTCAATGTTTGCATCGTAATTCCACCAGAGTATTCTGCGGTGGTATTGTATTCCGCTACACCATAATATGAAACCACTTGAGTAGGAACTTTTGCAGAAGCAGAGTAATAATTACCCGAAAAGTCGTAACCCCACTTAAAGGTCACATACTGGTTACTTCCCCCAATCACAACCGCCCTCAACTTCTTCAGAATGGATGTAACAGATGGATTACCCAAATCAGCATTATTCGTAAAATACTGAAAACGATATGTAGATGTGTCATCGTTATAACCAGAATAGGTAGCAAGATAGCCCCCTTTCCCTATGTATAACGTCCCATCTTGCTTTGTCAACAAGGATTTAGGTTCAATAGAGTCCCAAGTCGTTACCCTTGCCGCACCATCTTGTAGCGTGGCTTTCATGTCAAAGCAATAAACTGACTTCAAAACAGGCAAAGTCAGCAGATAAAACGCTTCCTTACTGTTGTATACAGACTTAATGTTTGCCAATGTCTCACTTGCAACGGCAGAAATCAAGTCATTTCGCACATTCTTAGATAAGTCACGCAATGGCATGGACTTCTCTTGGATCGTCCGCAAAGCACTCCTGACACCCGTAGAAGATAGAAATATCAGGTCTGAACCCGTGTAAGCCACAGAATCCCTTGCCACACACCCAATTCCCGTGATCACATCTTGCAATGTCATCGTAGAAGGGGTGGTTGCTCCCTGATATACAAGAATATTGTTCTTGCCAAAGATAAACAAAAAGCCGTTATGTGCGCCTAAAGCGACAATTACATCGCCACCTTTAGGCCAAACCGTAGTGGTATCAAGCGTCCCCGCAGTTCCACTATTCCACTTGTTTGCCAACTTGGTGTCGCACCATTGGACAGTCAACTTATCTGACGATACATCTGCCGTCCAAAGCCTTCCATAGGCACTCAAAGCCGTGTTTGCTAACTGAGCCGTCCCTGCATAGCCAGACAACTCGCTAATCCGCCTATAAGTCGTGGTAGACAAGGCAGGGTCAAACACCAAAGGATCATGCCCTGATTGGAACAAATAAAGTGCGCCAGCCAAGGAAACCATCTGCCAATTGCTTGCAGATATAGTCGGAGCAGTTCCACCACCACCATAAGTCAGCGTCACCAAGGAAGAACCGCTTAATTTGAATAGATAGTTATTCCCTGCCAAAATTGTGTAGGAAGTGGCATCCGCAGTCACCACCTCACCAATAGAGGTAATGTCATTGGTAGACAAGTCCGTATTTACAGAGGAATTAACCTTTGTCCAACCTTTTCTAGCCCCAATGCGTCCATATTGGTCAATCACACAATTGTTGGCAACCAAAGCGAACCCTTGTGCCAAGTCCAAAGACGAGTCTTGCGTGTTTAATCCGAAGAAGCCTGGGGCTGTTATCGCAAAGGCTGAGATTGCTTCTGCCATTATGTCGCCTCAAATGTGTCGTTCTCAGGCGATCTAGCCAACTCTAGGGAAATCAGGTCTGCCAACGCTGACTTATACAAGGCATAAGCCTCAGAACTACTCAGTCCACCATCCTCACCACGCTCCACCAATGCTCTAGCAAATGCACCCAAAACGATAGGTTCTTTTGCCAACAAGGTAGTTCCTGTGTCAGAAGTAAAGTCATTCTCAGGCACAACTAGACTAAAACGGATGTTGTATACAGCATCGGGGACAGGCCAAAACACGACTTTAATATCGCCATTGGTGTCTACTCCCTTGACTGTGTAATACAAAGGCAAACCCGTTGTAGGGGTAGGAATGGTGTAGTAGAAGGAGTCATACTGTTGGTGAGACAGAGGTGACAAGACATAGTAATTGGTGGTGTTGATGACATCTATGGTCTTGGAACGAACACCCGCCCCTGTGATGCTATAAGGGCCTGTACTCCCTGCGGTGGTGGTGACAGTTATAGCCGTATTAAAGGCATCCCAATCATAGGCATCAGAGACTTGACGCTTGGCATCATTGATGTATTTGCCAACCAACGAGGAGACTGTATTCTCAGATACGGAGGTGACTTGAGGTTCACGCATCCGAATCAAGACATCATTGACTAACTCTAAGTAGGTAGGTAAAGCCATTACTTCTTCCCTTTATTTCTCGCAGAAATCGCTTTTGCTTTTGCCTTTGCGTCAGCCTTGGAGGATGCCCCCCATGCCTTTAGAGAAAGAAGCAGTCTTGTCGGTTCACCATTCTTGTACTCAGGGCCACTCATGTTGCCCATGCGAGCCAAGAAACTTGCTCTTCGGGGGTTGTCCCCAGATTTAACTGGTGCTTTCAGGTGTCCACCAGTTTCCGCATTATAGGATGCTCTCCCTTTGGCGTTCAAACCGCCCTTCTTGTTTTGTCCTTCAGAGCGTTGCCAAGCGGGAGTCTTCATACTATTTCACCTTTTTTGGTTTCTTTGCTGTTTTAGCCGATTCAATAAATGCTTTGGCAGTTGGCGCACCTTTGCTACCAACTCTACGCATCTTTTCACCAGAGCCTTCAGCAATCCGTTTACGTTTTGCCCAAATATTTGCATATAGTCCTTGTTTAGCCACTTTAGTAGCCCTTTTTCTTTGGTTTAGGCATCTTGGCTTCACTCATAGCAATAGCCAAGGCTTGCTTGCGTGAGGTCACGACAGGCCCTTTCTTAGAGCCTGAGTGCAGTTTCCCTGCCTTGTATTCGTGCAAAACCTTACCAATTTTCGCCATTTTTGGTGCTTTTGCTTTCATGCCGACTCCTTATTGAAGGGTGAGTTGATAGAGGGTATTTTGGTATAAACCAACGATTTCATCAATCTTGTTTTGCAAAGCAGTCTCAGTCCTTGGGACGATCTGTTGGCGGTTCGCCTCAATCCAATCCATCTGTTGACGCAAAACCTCTGAAACAGTCCCTTTGTACTTGTTGGTGACATAAGGGACATCTATCCTCATTGCATAACGCCCCATGTACTGTTGGGCAAACTCGTCTGCCAAGGGAATAATCGCCTCATAAAACTCATTTAATGTCTTGTGTTCGGCAAAAGATAGGGTTTTGAGGTGGATTCTGTGGGTAATCTCTCTAGCAAGAAACAGTAAACCTACAAATTCGCCACAAGCATGAGTAGCCATATAAATCCCTTACTTTATAAACTTTCCACCAACAAAGGTAATAAATCCACCAATAGTCGAGGCAATCATCATCCCCGTCCAAAAGCCACCTTTGCCCTTGTTTGCCAACTCTAGCAAAGCCTTGACATCCTTGGATAATTGGTGAACTTCGTTCTGGAGAGCCTCTACTTGGGCTTCCAACTTGCCAAACTCTCTTGCACTTATATCGTCACTCATAACATCACCTGTTCCCTACGGGGTCTGCCAATAGGTTTTTTAAGAGTAATTGTGTGCCTTGTTCCATCGTCTTTGACATCTTCCACCACAATAGAGTTATCCACATACTCATATTCGGGATGACGTTTCATCTCGTCAATGTCGTGTTGCGCTGAGAATTCAATCACAGTTCCGCTACGCTTACATTTGAACAAAGCCATAGGTATTCCTTAATAGAAGAAAGGGGAGATAAACCCCCCTTCCTTTTAGACCATGCGAACTACAACTAGTCGCAATGTGGTTGACGCTAAGTCAACAGTAGCAGTTGATTCGTTTTGGATACGGAACTTGACTGTGTTTGCGGCAGAGACATACCCTGTCACAGTTAAACCAACCAAATCCACGCCCAAAGATGCACCAATCACCATGTCGCCCAAGGCTACGCCTGGTACTGTGATGTCATCAGTCTCACCTGCCCCGTCAGCCAATGAACCTGCGTTCAGCGTTGCTGTCACAGCCCATGTATCAGAGAAAAGACCACGGAATGAGTCATTACCTCTGCGAGTCGTTACGGAAGAAGCCGTTGCCATTTATTTCTCCTAATTAAAGTTTAAAAAGACCCCCCAGTTACGGGGGGAGCAACTGCAATTAGGCTGGTACTGCCAAAGCAAATGCAGATGAGGACTTAGCCGCACCAGTAGATGCCAAGGTACGCAAGGCGGCTACGCCATACAGAGTGTCAGATGTAAACAATGTACCGAGGTACTCTTGTTTGTACTGAGTCTGTGAGCGAACTGCTTGCTGTTCAACCAAGACCATAGCCTCTTTGTGACCCATCAAGCAAATGCGGTCAGCACCAGAGTTACCTGCGCCCGTATCAGCGTTAGAGGAAACAAATACGGGGATACCGTACAAGTTACCAATCTCGCCATTGCGGATTGCATCGCCATTACCCACGAAAGCCTGTTCGGTGTAACGAGCCAAGCCCATCAAGGTGTTACGGCTTGAGGGTGGGATGACGAAGAAACGACCGTCCATAGGAACATCGTTGTCGTCAAGGCGTTGAATGGTTCTACGGATAGCGGCATCTGTCAGAGCAGAAGCGTTAGAGGTAGAACTGTTGTATGCAGTCGTTCCGTCACCACCAATGTATGCCTTGGTAGAAGAGGAAGAGGTTGCATAGTCGTCTGTACCGATGGTTGCACCATTGAAGGCACGACCTAACTGTACTAAGTCAGTATCGACTTGTTTAGCCAAAGCGTAACCTGCGTCACCTGTGTAGAAACTACGTAGGCTATTCAAGGCTTGTGCTTCAACGATGTCTTCGATCAAACGGCTATATTCATAGTGTTTGTTGATAGACACTTGGACTTCAGACTCGGTGTTAACAATCAAAGTCACAGCGTTGGTTGCACCCTTGGCAGACGCAGAACCACGAACAGGTGCTGGAATGTGAACTGTGTCACCCTTCTTGCCCTTGAAGTTCATACGCATGACTAGGTTAGCCAAAACGAGGTTTTTCTTATAAGACGCAATAATCTCGTCTGACCAAATTTCAGGGATGAAATTAGCCGCAGACGTTACTGTTACGTTATTTGCGGGGGAAAATGCTGTCGCCATGTTAATTCTCCTTAAGAATCAATAACTTACTTCACCCGTCCTTCAGCATACGCTTGCATGATTTCCGCAGAAAGTGCCTCGTATCTGTCAGGATCGGTCATTTTTAGCCGAATTAGGTCAGCCCTCCTGTAAGTACGCTTGCCTGATTCACCCGATCCACCTACATCCACAGATGCCGCCTTGAGACTATTCTTGCGATTTGACTCTGCGTCAGAAGTCACTTGTTTAGTCTTAACGCCACGCAACTGTTTGAAGGTAGATAACAATTCATTAGCACTATCGTAGTCAAATTCACCATCAGCCTTCGCATACAACGCCATCCGTACATTGGAGGATTTAACCCAATTTACGAACTCTGGATCAGCAGATATTTGCTGATAATCAGGGTGTTCTTGCGCTAACTTTTGCTGAATCTGCATCCTTTTGAAGTCACTAGCCGCTTGTTTAGCCGCCAAGACATCGGGATGTCTATCCACCGTACTCTGAATCGCCTTCTGAGGATTCTCAAAAAAGTCTACTTCAGGTTCAACTTCAGCGTGTTGGACTTTCTGACCGAGATTTTGCTTAATGAGTTCATCAGCAAGTTTGCGAACTTCTCCAACCTCTTGAGCCTGTTTACCAATCAACTTTTCAGCCTCTTGGTGCATTTTGATGATGTCTTCTAAGTTTTTATTCCTATATTTCTCAGGAATCTTAGTATCATCTACTTCAATTTGGTCTTGAATCTTCGCTTCTTCTGCCTCTAACTCGCTAGACATCTCGTCTGGATTGTCAATCAACATACTGTTTCCTTTTCCTGCCACCAATGGGTTCTAGGAGATTACACATGAACTCGACAAGTGTTTATGAGTTCGCCTTTTGCTCCGCTCTCAGTTTTTCACGATGGATGCGGTCAAATTGGTTTGCCGCACTAGGGAAATTCCCAGACCACCCTTCTAACTTGAACTTCGGAGCAGAGATTGCTTTGAGTGCTACCTCTCCGCAACCCCCACACGGAACTTGAGTTGTCTCATAACCAACCAATTTCTCCGTGAGTTGTCCACAAACGCAGACAAAATCATACATTTTCAACATTTAATTCCTCATAAGCCCGTTTACTGACCTCTCTCAAGGTTTTTAGCCAAACAAGTATGGAAAGTTCGCCTTTTTTGAATTGTAGGCTTTTTTCGTCAGGGATTGTACTAATATTGTTCAACGATTCCATCATGTTGTCAATATCCTCCATCAAATCCTTCCACCCGTCCGTAGCCATCATGGAAAAGCGGCTTTCATAGTACCTTTGAAGTTCTGGTGTCATGCGCCCACCTTTGCTTTCAGTTCTGCAATCTCTGTGGCTTGTAAATCTACAAGGGCTTTGAGTTCTTGGATGGACTTAATGCACAAGGAAACCATGTTGCCGTATGCCAAAGCGTCTGGTGTTCCATCTTCTGCGTATTGCACAAACTCTGTTAAGCCAGCATCGTGGACTTCTTCTGCAATCAAACCACCAAAGGTCTTTCCAACATCGGTTTCTGCTTTGCCCTCGTATGTGACTGCTCGTAGTTTCAACACATCGGCAAGACCATGTGTTGCATCTTGAACATTCTTTTTGTATTTAAGAGATGATGTAGAGCGTTGCAAATCTCCAGCACTAGTAACAACCATGTTTGCGGCAGAAGCAGTTGTATTGTTATATGGAGAACTTGTTGCTGTTCCAGTATTTATAAGTCCATTTCCTGTTACTTTGAATAAGTTCGTAGGACTAGTAAAAGAAGTTCCTTGGGCGCATTGAAAAACTTCATTTGATGAATTTTGACCAACAACAACTTGTAAACCTTGGGGAGTTCCAGAACCCGCAGATTGAAGTAGTCTTGCCCCCCATCCAGAAGTTGCAGAACCGCTAACAACAAATTTAGCATCTGCACTTGTAGTCCCCACTAGCAAGTTACCGCTAGAGTCGATACGCATACGCTCATTTAAACCACTTTGGTAGGTGTAAAAACGCATTGAATAAGAATTAGCCCCATCAATAGCACCTTCAACTTTTCCAGTTAAAAGACCGCTTGATGTGTGATTTGCAAACCCTAAAGCACTTCCTGTTCCTGTTGTGTTATCTGCATTTTGCAACACCAGTTGCGTTAAAGAAGAAGCGGCAGATGTTTGCTGAATATGAAGTTTTTGTGCTGGTGTAGTAGTACCAATCCCCACATTCTGTGAGGTATCAATAGTCATAGCAGTTGTACCGCCAGAACCCGTGTCATTTGTCTTGAAAACAAGTGAGCCTGTCGTGTCACCACTATGGACTAATGTGGTGGTAGAGGTTGTTCCTGATGATATGGTACTCATTCTGTTGCCTGTGCTTCAACTTGTGCTTGGTATGCAGAAATAACTTCTGGTGTCCACACTACATTGCAAATAGACACGACTTGCTCTGGTTGACCAGTCAAGTCTTGCCCAGGCGCAAGGCTACTGCGGTGGAATGTCTTGCTTATCTCGTTGCCATCTTCCATGATGCGTGTGGCTTCACGATATAGAACGAAACCGTTTTCTGTAACTGTAATTTGGTCAACTGTGGTTGTTTTGGTTAGTGACATGGTGTGTTCCTTATACAAAATAAATCATATTTAGTGACAAAGACATATTATTTGAATATGTTGGGGCAGACCCAGTTAAAGTTTGAACCGTAACCGTAGTGCCACCACCATCAATATATCCTTGGTAGATATTTCCAGTTAAACCACCCTCTCTTACTATAGAAGGCAATTGAAATGTGCTACCAGCGGTAAACGGCAACCCTGAAATTGTTAAATATGATGATGCCGTTCCAACATTGGTGATTGTTACTCTAGCGGTTGCTTGAACAAAACGACCAATTTTTGTATAAGAAGTATTTGCTGTTGTATAAGAAGTAATTGAACCTGAAACTGGGGCTGGTACTGGTGTCCAAGTCCCTTCCTCATAATCATCTAGTGTGTTTGCGTCAGATGATGCAGATTGAGTTGCGGGGAAAGATATACCAGCACCACTAGCCGATGCAGTAGCACCTCCAACACCAATGGTTGTTGCAAACGATGGAGTAGTTAGTGTGGCTAAAGTTGCTGTCTGTGCTGGAAGTGTTAGTGTATTTGTACCAGCAACTGCGGGTGCGCTGATTGTGATAGCACCTGATGTGTTTCCTGAGAGAACTAAATCTGCCATGCTTATCCTTTATAAGACCAACCAGCGTTGGCCTGATGCGACAGTTACCGCCACCCCCGACCCCAAAGTTACAGGCCCAACCGAGTGTCCGTTGTATCCACTAGCAATTGTGTAACTTGTCCCAACTGTTGCATTGTTTACAAATATGCCATTGCTTGCCACAGGCGCATTAACACTCAACTCACCCGTACTTGGCTTATACAAATACTTGGCATTGCTTGTGTAAATAGTCGTTGGCGTTCCTGTTGTTGCACTTGCAAACAAAGGATACAAATTGCTTGATGTAGATGTGTCGTTACTTAGCGATGCACCTGCATTGACTGTCGCCCAACTTGTGTTCGTTCCATCAGTCGTGAGGTATTTGCCTGAATTGCTTGTCTGACTTGGAGCAAGTGCATTGAAGGCAGATGTTGCAGTAGTTTGTCCTGTTCCACCATTGGCAATTGCCACAGTTCCTGTCACATTGCTTGCAGTTCCCGTAGTGTTTTGGTTCAGCGTAGGAATATCTGCGGCAACTATCGCCCTAAATGTCGGTACTCCTGCGCTTCCATTGGGCGAGGCTAAAACATAGTTAGCAGTCTTAGACGCATAGGGATTCTGAGTATCTCCATAGCCACTTGATAGGCTAATCGCTGGAGTAGCACCCCCACTAGACGCTAATGGAGATGTTCCTGTGACAGAAGTAACTGTTCCTTGAGGATTAGACGCAGTTGTGATGCTTGTTACCCGTCCATAAGTGTCAACTGTGATGACAGGAATCAAGGTAGAAGAACCAGTAGTCCCTGCGGTCACAATTCCGCTTGCCAAGTCTATGGTAGGGGTTGCGCCACCAGAAGAAGTAATCCTTCCCGTACTTCCCGATACAGAAGTCACCCCCGTATTGGCAACAGTAATCGACCCTGCACCATTGGTGACACTTATGCCTGTTCCTGCGGTTAAGTTTGCCTTTTCCCACAAAGAGGTAGAAGTGTTATAGATCAGCGTTTGTCCGTTGCTTGGGGACTGAGCCGAGACATTGTGGAGTTCTTCTAACTCGTAACCATTTTGAATCTTGACCTCAATTGACCCTTGATTAACATGGCTACGGCTAACTACACCTATGTAAACAAGGTGATTTGGGGCATATTGCTTGGTGGATGTGTATGTACCAGCCGTTGTAGAACTTAGATATAACTGAGTCCCTGCGGTAAACGCAGAGGTATCCAATCCTGAAATGTCACCAGAGAGGATGGCACTTCCATTGTTGTTATTGGCAATGTCAGCAAAGATAAGTCCATAAGTCTGGGCAGATGTTGGGTCGCCAGAAGCAATGGCTTTTGTGACAGTTGGTTTGTTTCCTGATGCGCCATTTATGTAGACAACAGTTCCCTTGGTAAGCGTAGCACCTGTCTCATTACGAACAGTCGCAATCACTCTTGGGGAAGAATAAACCGCCAAATCATCATTGGAATTGGTGGTGGTAATCGTGACACTTGCATCATTGGATGTAAGAGTCTGTAATGTTTCCGATTGGTCAATCTTTTGCCAAGTAGAACCATTAAATATCAGCCAATCGCCTACTTTCCAATCCGTAATGCCATCAAGGTTGGTAGAACCAGCAACAGATACTACATAGTAGTAACCATTTGTACCTGTGCTAGATGCTAGGGTTGGAGTATTGGTGGTTGCGTTCCATGTTCCTTGGTAAGACAAACCACCAGCCACAGAAGCCCAAGAAAGTGCGCTTCCATTGGTTGTCAAGAACTTGCCTGAATTCCCTGTTTGGCTAGGAATCAGGTTGTTTATCTGAGTTTGTAGGGAGGCTAGAGTATCAAGTACAGACTGAGAAGTACCACCGCCATTGGTAATAACTTTGATTGATTCCGCAAGGTCAGGAGCAACAACTTCACCAACATTGAGTTCAACACCACTAGACAACCCAATAATAAGGCTACCATCAAAATCGATACGAGCAGAGGTGACACTAACACCATCAACCCCGTCCACCCCATCACGCCCATCTCTGCCATCTTTGCCACTATTTCCTTGAACACCTTGCTTTCCGTCACGCCCGTCCCTGCCATTGCGTCCGTCCTTTCCGTCTTTGCCGTCTTTACCATCTTTGATAGAGGCAACCCGTTGTTCAATGGCATTTCCAACTTCATCGTACCTAGCACGAATGTCTGATTCAATGCGTTTTAGTGCATCTACGACTAAACCCACATTTTCGCCAATGCGTTGCTTTTGAACTTCTTTGGCTTGGGCAACAGAAGCCTTAATCCCATCCAAAACAGCCAATTGCTGTTCAGGATTCATGTTTTTGAGGATTAACTCCTTGGCTAGGCTTTCAATATCCATTATTCACCCTTTGATTGGGTTGAAGATAGTTGTTTTGTCAGTTGATCAAGGAAGTCTTGCTCCATTCCTTGCACTTTGTTTTGCTTGTCTGCCATCTGCATTTCAACAATCTTGGATTTGTTCTTGATGTCTGCTTCTTTGAGCATCAATTCGGCTATCTTAACCCTCTTATCAAACTCACGACTTGCCGCTTCATCTGAGTTTGGCAAATTTTGAGTCATAGAGTTAGTCACTTTTGCCTGAACTTCCTGTGGCAACAACTGTGCTTCTATCATTGTCTTAGTCGCATCAGCCCTATTTTGCTCTGCTTGAGTCGTACTGACCGCAATCTGAGCCTGTGCCGCTTGTAACGCCAATTGTTGTTGGGCTTGTTGCAATTGTTGGGCTTGTGGATCGGGTTGGCTCATCTTGTCCAACGCATCCATCAGTTCATACCTATTAGTAAACGAACTATTGCCAATAATTCCCTTGAGAATCAGAGGCATCACAGGGGTGTTTGGCCCTAAAGTCTGCAATAGACCAATAAATTGCTGTTGTTCGTACTCACGGGCAATGATTCCAAGGCTTGCCGTTGGTACAAAGTTCATGTCCACAGAAGGGTAACGCTCTGGATCGAATTGCATATAGCGGAAAGCCGCCTTTTTGATGAACGGCATCAAGAAATCTTCTTGGAAGTTCACCAAAGTGCGCTTGTACTTCTTGATAATGGAGGCAATCGCCATAGACATACCGCCTTGACCACCATCACGGGCTACGGCAGAGACTAATCCTTGGGAATCTAACGTTCCAGTAGCCTGTAAGAGCATGGTTTGGAAGGAAGTAGCGGTGGCAATGTTGCCTTGATCGGTTGTACCGAACTTGAAAGGCATCAAAATATCGTTAGGTGCGCCATTGGTGAGGATTGCCTTGCCAGGCTTGACCTCAAACTTAGCACCCCGTGGCAATCTAGTCGCATCCATCGCTATCATGGGGCTAGTTGTCAGGGCTAGGGAGTCCAAATGACTACGGATTTGGGCATCCGTTGCCTTTTGCATATTGTAGGCTTTCTCTACTGTTCCTCTTCCCACAATCCTGTTTGGCACAGTATCGGCTTGGAAGGTGATGATAGGACGATCCTTCATCATGTAGGGGTTTGGTTCTGCCTTTAGGAGTAATGACTCGTTGGCAATGACCACAATCGCTTCAACTAAGTCTGTGTATTCCTCTGCCACAGAGTTTTCTGGGAAAAGTTCAACAATATCCTTCTGTTCTTCTGTGTTTTCAAGGTATTCCCTTGGGACAAGTCCATAGTAAGTCAACAAACGGACTTTTTGATCCTTGTATTGGGTGGATTCTTGGGTTGGCTCTAAGTCGGCATCTTCAGGATCGGTATTGATGTCTACTTTCCTGTAAACACCTGCCTCTATGCCTTGGACAATCTTGTGGATAGAGACAAACTTCTCTACTGCCACACCCATACAGTCTTCTACGCTTGTTCCATTGGGGTCAAACAGGAAGTTCTTTGGGTTGATTGGGTTAATCCGCACAGAAATGCGGTCTTTTTCCATCACTCCGATTGCCGCCTGTGTGGGCATCCCCATAATTGGCTGAGTGGCAGGGTAATACTCTTTTTCAGTCTTGACAATGATTTCACCTATGCCAATGCCATAGATTTCTCCCATCAAAACCGCTTGGTCGATAGATTTTCTTACCTTGTCCTTGGCAAAATCCTCCATGAGTTGCTCACGCAGTTTGCCAACATCTAGGGGGTTGCCGTCTAAGTCTTGAATATCGTCTTTGATGTCAAAGAACTCGCCTTGACCAAAGATGGCTTCCATGATTTCAGCGTGACGGGTTTCCACGGCTTGCTGAGTGCCTGGGGTGATCAGACGACTTCTCTCAGATTCCCGTGTAGCGTCTTGTTCTGCCCATTCTCCACGGAAGATGCGCTCATATTCTGTCCAAGCGTCTAGGTAGTTGCTATCTCGGTAGTCACGCCATCTGTCGCAATGGTCAACCACGAAAGAGACTAATTCTTTGTCTGATTCTGTGGGTTCTACAAAGTCGTTTTGTTCCATATTTTGTTCGTTTGCCATAGGTTACCTTGTTGAGTCTACAAAAGGGTCACGATACATTGGATTTGCTTCTGGTAATGGGAAACGAACATCTTGCGTTGTAGCAAATGGGTTTTCTCCCTTATTTAACCTTTGAATTGCCCATGCTTGTGCTTTGTCATAAATGCTTTGAGTTGGTTCTTTTCCCGATTGTAGAAGGGAAATCTCTTCTGCTGTCAATGTTGGAACAACCAATGGATGTCTAATTACTTGTCCATTTAATTCAAATGCAGAGGAAAGTTCTGTAATTGGCAATCCTTCTGCGCTTTGTATTGCACCAAAATATCCATGTCTTTTGGGAGAAAAAGGGTCTTTAACTGTTTCGCTATATCTAACACCATAGGGCGCAATTCCCAATCCCCTAGAAGGGAGCATATCTGAAAATAAGCCCAAAATCGTGCTATCTGCCATACCTATACACCTGCGATTATGTCAATCGGTTGCCAATCTTCGTCTTCATCTCCTTCAAAGTAGGAGGTGACAGCCAATTGGTCAAGGTAACTCAATGAGTCAGGCAAATCATCGTGAACGCCTTGCGATGGAAATAGTAGAAGTTGGTCAAGGAAAACGTCCCAATCTCCATCCTGATTTAAGATGATGCGCCCATGCTCAAAACGCCCTTGGAGACCCCAAATAATTCGGTCAGCCTTTTTCCTGTTGCCATGCGTCAAGTCAACTATGTGCGAATATACATTATTTTTACGCATTAAGTCACTCAAATACGGCAAAACTGCATTTTTTAATGCTCCACGCTCTATCCCCACCGCAATAGGACGATAATCCCTCATCGCCAACAGTATCTTAGATGCCGTTTCCCTGATGTCCCACCTACCGTGAACTATCTCTTTTACCCACCATTTCCCGTCTTCAGTCACTTTGACCACGGAAATAGCCGATTCATCTAGGCGTTTCTTGGCGTTTCCTGCCTGTTTTGCCACTTCTTCAAAGCCAGCCAAGTCAATCGCAATGTAGTAACTTCCCTGTTGTGGTTCTTCCCCGTATCTGATCCATTCTTCCTTGAATATGTTGCTCCCTGCGTTGGTGAAGGATGCCATGTATTCTTGCTTGAAAGCAAAGGTGGAGAGGGTCTTTTTGGCAGACTCAATCTCAGTTGGGTCGATCAGGGGGTTGTCTTTTGTTGTGAAATGCCAAGACTTCCAGTCTTTGTCCTCTGCGCTCTCGCCCAATCTAAACAAATCGTAAAACCAGTTTCTTCCTTTGGGCGTTCCGATGAACATGGCTCTTCCTTTTTTGTCGGAGAGGGAGGCTCGGATAACTTGTTCCCATGCTTCGGGCTTGATGTCTGCGACTTCATCGAGGACTGCATAGGTGAGTGAAACGCCACGTAGCGTGTCTGGTCTGTCTGCTCCTCGGACATAGATGGTTGCTCCGTTGATGGTGGTAATGTCTTGGTTGTTGATGTGGGCATTTTGGATAACCTCCCTTCCTAATTCCATTAAAACTTGCCAAATAATCTGCCTAGCCTGACCATTGGTGGGGGCGACATACAAGACAGCCGAACCAGCAGGGCAACGCAAGGCTTCAATAAGTAGGGTGATTGCCGCCATCCTAGACTTACCGCATCTACGCCCTGCGGCAATGACTTTGAACCTAGTCGGGTCTTCAAAAACAGTCTTTTGCCAAGGTAGAAGGGAGAAATTGAGGTCAGACATTACTTTTTCATTGACTGCATGATTTGTTCTTGCAGTTTTTGCGCCTCAAGTGTTTGATCTAATGTGGCATCTTTTGCAGACGGATCGCCCGAAAGAATCCTTGCCAGAATGGTTTGTTTGGCAGAAAGAGGGTCTTTTTCGTACTCTGTCCCTATAAACATGGACTTTTGGGCTTTTGTTAAGTCAAAGGTAGGGTTTACATCGTTTAGGCGCATATAGATACGCAAGGCTTCATTCTTAGCAACCGCCATCTTTTCTTGCGGAGAAAGCGAGGAAAAGGGGTTCAAAATGATCTTGTTATCCTCAGTCGCCATTCCAGCAACCTCTGGTCTTCCTTTGAAGAAATCTAACTCTGATTTGTAAGGAGTTCTCATTCCATACATTTTTACTAGGTTATCCATTTTTATCCTCTACATCTTCTGCGTCTATGGTTTGGGCATGGGAAACCTCCCCAATACCTGTGATTAGATCAGTCATATTGTGCAACCTTCATGGTATTTTCTTTTAGCCAAAAGGTATGCTTCATGTGCCTCGTCTTCGTTTGAGAATGTGCCTAAGTGTATTTCTTTATGGTCTACAACAATTCTTGCCCGAAATGGTTTGTCAATGTTTTTACCTTTATTGGCAAAACTTACACCAAGTTTATTTGAAGAAACACTTGATTTTCTTGCTTTTTTTAAATTCTGAACATTGGTTACTTGTTTTACATCCCTAAGATTTTCAATCCTATTGTCATTTTTTATCCCATTGATATGGTCAATATTGTTTTTTGGAAGTTCACCATAAACATATAGCCAAGCAAGTCTATGAGCAAGGAACAACTTACCTTCAATCATTATTTGGACATATCCATCTGGCCTAGAAACACCAGTTACTGATCCAGCCAAATACTTTCTTTTTGGATGAGTCTTTGTCCTTATAAAAATGCCAGTATCTTTATCGTATGTAACATTGTTTTTTAAAACATCTAGGCTGAGAGTTGCTTTCATTGCTATTCCTGTTCACTATTCTTCATAGTGTAACTAGCATCCTCTACATTGTCAACAGGTGGTTGTTCTATTTCTAAGCCACCAATTCCTGTAATCGTAATATTAACAGCCGATCTTTGCTTACCTTCTTTCTCAAACATGGAGACAGGGAGCATCCTATCCATGCAGAGTTTGATGGCGGCTAGTTGGGCAGGGTGATCGTCATTCAAGGCGATTTCCACGGCTTTGTGGACAACTCTAGTTCCTGCGCTGTTTATCAGTAGATTCTTGAGTTCTTTGAGTTGGGCAGTCTCAGTCTTTGGGAGGGTAATGAGTTCTGGCTTATCAGCAAAACTGGTAAGGGAGAATTTCTTGTTGGAAGAACCTTTAGGTCTACCACGGGGTTTTTTCTCTTGAATCATTACTTTTGTCCACAATGGGGAAGTCCCGACACAATTATCAACTATTTTGTATTGTTGAACAATAGGGAAAACCCTGATACAATGAAACAACTTGATCGCACCAAGTGAAGCCTTTTAGAAGTGGTATAGCCTCTGAGTTTTCGGGGGGTGCGACTATGCCACACCTAAAGGGCTTTTTTTATGTCCATAGAGTTAACCAAGGAAGAACAGGCAACTGTCCGCAGACGGGAACGCCTAGCCATAGCCATCCACCATTGGAAAGGCTCAATCTCTGACGAGGCATTAGGTCTGGCAATAGAGAAGAAGAATCTGTCCAATCCCCTGACCATTCGCAAGGAAAAGCGCAAACAAAAGAAAAAGGTCAAAAAGATGATGAAGGCTCTTGATACGGGTTTCATTTTCTAATATCATTTGCTCGTCAATAGGTGTTAACCATAAAGGAGTGTCAGTTCCGCTACCCGACTCCACAGAGGGCAATCCTGTAAACCCCTGTGATGACCGCTTAGAACGCTGGCTTGAACCCCAGACATAGCCTAGAAGTAGGCTCTCTAAGTGGCAGAACACTCCAATCAGCCTACTGTTAATCTTTATTTTTTTACCCAAGAAAACCCTCGGGTAGCCGTCCTACGCCCAAATGAAACTTAAGTCACTTCCTTACCCCTTACCTACCACCACCTGTCAAGCCTTTTCCTAAATTGGCTTTTCGTGTGGAAGTGAAGTACCCACAAATATTCCACCACCGCCTACCCCCTCCCCCCCCATACAAAAGTAAGCACACCTGTATGCAAACACAGTCTGTATGCACTTACAGCATAGGGTTTACCCTGAGTTAATTAACCGACTGGTCGGTCGGGAAATGATGTAAAGGCTTAATGCATCATCCTGCATACACCTAGAAAATCCCCTAAAATATCAGAACTATAATTCACAATAATACTTTATAGGTAGTTTAGGTTTAGGCTATCAATAATGGTAAGCCGATAGAAAATATTGTTGAAAACATAGGGTTTATCCTGATAGCAAAAATGTAGGCTAACCCGATAATATAGTTACTGACTAGGCAGTTTCCTAGGTGTTTTTTAATAGGTGTAACAATGAAACAATTTCCAAATTATGAGTCAATCCCTAGTGATGCAGTTTACTTGGGTAGTGAACACGGTGACGGCACAATGGGGGAAACTCTAGCGGATATCATTTTAGAAGCCGTCAACCCTGCCACTTTTAAGGATAGTGACGGTATTCGTCATTATTTTGACCTAGTAAACGATTGATAGATTCTAGGTTATTAGCCCTTAACTCTAGGGGCTAATGCCCTAGTAATTTTGCTAGGTTTTTAATAGGTGTAACTTATGGATAAACAAACTATTTCCCTAGAATCCCTTAATCGTGCAAAGCAAGGGGATTCACTAGTCAACTATCCCGCAATAATTAAGGGCTTTATTGAAAAGGGCGTTAACCCTTTGGATATCAAGCCAAGGGAAAACATTTTCACCTATAACGCTTGGCAAGCCCTAAAACGCCAAGTGCGTAAGGGTGAAACGGGCGTAAAGTGCGTTACATGGATTGATACCGAAACCAAGGATACGGGCAAACCTAGCAAATTAGTGCGCCCTGTATCGGTTTTCCATATATCGCAAACCGATCCTATACATTAAAACATAGACTGCAAGCCCTTAGATTCTTTTAGGGGCTTGTGGCCTAAGTTTTCCAATGACTTAGGGATTTTCTTAACTTTTTTTAATAGGTGTAATTATGGCGTTTTCTACTTTTGCAAAGGCGGCACAAGCCGCAGTTACTCTATCCAATAAAAACTGTGATGATTATTGGGTTGTATTTGAGGATAATCAATACCATGTTGCTAGTGATTATGACCTAGAGACATGGTTTTCAGGGGCTGAAACCCTTGGTTATGCGGGATACGGTTTAGGCTTTGAATCACTATAAACATAGGGAAAATCCCTATTCTCTAGGGGCTTTTTAGCCCTTAGAGTATCAATTCAATCACTTTGAAAGGCGTAAATATGGATTTTGGATATCACGAGTTTTACTTAAAAGGCAATAAATTCTCTGTGTTTGTCACAAGCGGAAAATTTATTACTGTTACACAAAGGCGATGGCTCTCAGGCGGGGCATTTGGCTCTCAGGGGCGCACAAATACACAAGCATGGTTTCACAATGTAAGCAAGGAAAATCGTCAACTTGCAATTAAAACTTTCAAATTATTGCAAGCAGAGGTGTCAGCATGAAACAAACCCTGTTAGATATTTCCCTTGCAATCGTGTTAGGTTTGTGCTTTGCAACCCTAGCATTATCATATTTTGATGTTTTAACTTATTGAGAGGTGTTACATGAAATACATTGTCAATCAAATTATCAATTTGCCTATTTTCGGTAAAGTGCAACCCGTGAAAATCCTTGCAGTTCACCCTTTCGGCACTATTGACATAGAAACCGCATCGGGTAAATGCTTTCGCATTACTGGTTTACCCCTCTAATCCCTAGACTGCTAACCCTTAACTTTAGGGGTTAGTGGCCTAGAGATTTCCTCTAGGGTTTTAACTTTTAAAAGGTGTTACATGGAACATTTAGACAATTTAAAAGCCCTTACTCGCTGGACAATGCCCGATAGTTACTATGGTGCGACATGGCCTGATTACTTTGTTTTTCTCAGCCAAACTAGGGATTCAGACGCATTGACCCGTTCAAACTTTGAATGTGGGCTTGAGGCTTTAGGTGGTGAATCTGACACTATCCATGTGGTGCGGGAAAAACATTGGGCTGTGGGGTGGGTGGAATGGATTGCAATCCATGAGGCAGACGCTGAGGCAATATTAAAAGCAGATGATATGCTTTGTGCATTGTCTGATTACCCTGTTTTGAATGAATCCCACTTCAGCGAATTAGAGTATTCAGAGGCGGAAAACTATTGGCAACAGATGCCCATTAAATATAGGGTTGAATTGTGTCAAGATGCGGGAATCTCTATATTTTCAGCCCGTCACGATTACATCCCACAGCAAGATAATGGGTTTATATACGAACGATTAACCGCCTAATTTCAGCCTGTAAAGCCTTAAATCTAGGGCTTTATGGCCTGAATTTGTCCAAATTCGGGGTTTTCTATTCAAGGAGTTAATACATGAAAACATTTGATGTTTACGCCAGCCAGTTGGTGTTTTACAAAAAAACCATAATTGCCAATTCAATCGAAGAGGCCGAAGAGTTAGCATGGGAGTATTCCGATGAAAACGGATGGGAAGAGGTGCAATTCGGGGAGTGGCAACTAGAGGATATCAAAGCCGTCACAAACTCAAATGAAGAGGTGACAGCATGAAAACTACTGTATCACTTGAGGATTTTAGATACGCTTTCAAACTTGCAAGGCGTGAAGATTTTAGTTATCACGGGCTAAAAGAATTATTTAATTACTTAGAGGAATACGAAGATTCTACGGGCGAAGAGGTAGAGTTAGACGTTATTGCCCTTTGTTGCGATTTTTCAGAGGATACATGGCAGGAAATAGAGTCAGCCTATGTCATTGACATGGATGATCTTGAGGATAGCGATGATGACGCTAAAAAGCAGAGGGTTATCGACTATTTGATCGAAGAGGGCGCATTTGTCGGGCAAACCGATGACACCATTGTTTACCGCCAACATTAAGGGGTAGACAATGAAAAAATACATCGTTTCCAATGGTGACATTTCCAAGGGTTTCCGCTTTTACGGGGCTTTTGATACCTATGAGCAAGCCTTCGATTGGGGGCTTACTAACTTTGAATCAGGTTTCATTGTCTCTGAACTATGGGAGACAACATGAGAAAAACGACAGAACTAGACCAAATTAAAGCCTTTGTTCGGGGCTTAATTGAGGGCATAAAAGACACCCACAGGGGCGAAGATGCAGATTTTTACCTTGAGGATTACTGGAATTCTTGGGATGACACCCTTGATATCAACATTTGGATTGATGAATCTGACCCTCAAAAATACATTTGCACCCTTTATAGGGTTGTTGATGGTGAAAGAGACGATGAAACCTTCCAAAGACTAGATTACCTGCTGGGTGACGCATGATTTATGCAACCCTTGCACTTATCTTACAAATTATTCTCAAACGAAAATGAAAGGTAATTTATGACTTACTATGACCACGAATTCAAGCAAATTATTGGGGCTGATTATGCTGATATGCAAATAATTGGCGAAAATGGAAAAACTAGATGGATGCGAATCACGCCAGACGAAATAGAGCAAATTCTCCAAGTGTTAAACAAAAAAGAAGAAACAGAGACAGAATAAGTTAGTTGGTACTCACTAAAGCCCGCTTTATGCGGGTTTTTTATTGCCCTTTTTTAAGCCCTTGCGCCTATCTAGGGTCTATCTAAACTCGGGGAAGTCTTCAGCCCTAAATTGCAGTTCCTGAGCAAACCAAAGGCGTTCTAAGAGCATATTTTGTATCGATTGACGTGCCAGTATGGTTTTCTGAAATCGGGGACTCATTTCCTTGATTTCCTCTTTTGTCCACAGAACGATTTTCTCCGCCTTGTTTTCTAGCCTTTTGCGAATGAAATCCGCCCGTTCTTGTAAGGTAAAAAGCCCTCTATCGGATAACGCCCTATTGCAGTCTGAACAAGAATTAACCAAATAAAAGCCAATTTTGCGTTCTTTAAACCATTTATGGTTTTTTGTATCGCACCATGAAAGGGGCGGGCAATGGTCTAATTCTGCCCATTTGTCACCACAATAAAAACAACCCACACGGCTAGACCAATGCCGTTCGTATCTATGCCCGTATTTTTTGAGCATTATTTGCCGATTTTTATAGGTTTGCGACCTACTTACCATGTCTTACCCTTCAATTCTGTCTACCCGAAACAAAATAACGCCTAAAAAGCCCGTTTTAATGCGTTCTTACCCTACTCGTGCGGATAGTTGTCTGTGCTGGAAACAGTCACCAAGCCGATATGCTGTAAATTCATTTCAGTATTCAACCCCAAATTCCAAAAATGTGCGCCCCACATAACGCAAATTCTTGCACCCTCTGAGATGTTACCGCCACCAATAGTTCGCATGATTTCCCGTTCTGCTGGCGAAAACCTGATTAAGTTAAATTTTGTCTCTTGTTTTTCCATTGATGCAATCCCGCCAGTATTCGGCTATGAGTAGGGCTTCAGCGATATTTATATCCTTTTTGCGCTTTAACGGGGCTTCAGGCCATAGCATCCTTGCTATATCTAACGCTTCGCCTTTGTCGCTACTGAGGTGAAAATGCTTTTTCCACTTTTGAGGGCTAACCATGTGAAGCGGGTAATTAGTCAGTTCACAGACGGCAGTTATAACGCCCACAGCCCGTCCAAATTGGAAAGTGCTTGCCACACCCTGATTAGGCATTGAATGGACTAATTCACAGCATATCTCTGCCCCTTCCTTGGGGTCTATTACCCTCAGAATCATGTTTTTAAACACCATAGGCAAAATGTGCTTGTCTTGGTGTTCAATCATGAATGAATCCAAATAATCCCCGTTTGAGTGCAAAGCACCCACAGCACCCGAAACGCTACCTGGGTCTATACCGATAAACACAGTCATTTCCAAAACCTTTTTAATAAATCGGTAGAGAATGACTTTTGGAATTCTTTTTCTACGGGTTTGGTTAGCCTCTTTTTCCTTGGAATTGAGCCAACATAAAGGATTTCCTGAGTTTTAAAGGTGTGAAAGCAGATATTGCACATTCGCCTACGAAAGTTTGTCTCATCGGTTTTTGTGGTTTCTAGCGTAACTGTCTTGTCAGATTGACATTTTGGGCATTTCATGTGTTTTTCTCCTTGAGTTTGGCTTCGGTTAATTCAACCGCTTGTTCGTAACAAGTGCTGATTTTTTGTATTTCTTCACTTTCCTCACAAGTCAGCCCAACCCATTCACGCTTTGTTTGTGGGTAAATGCACTTACCACCAAAACATTCTCCATGTACCATGCACTGCGCCACAGGCTCTTGCTTCTCTGCCTCTGCGATGGCTTGGCGTAAAGAAATGCTGGCTTCGTCAATCTGTTTTTGCGCTCTAGGGTCATCAACAAAATCTTCTAAAACTTCAAGCGCCTGTTTCATTGCTTCTATCATTTTTCATCTCCTGTATTCTTTGGGCTATCAAGGTAGGCAGAGTAGGAAAAGTCCCTTTTAACTCCCTTGCTCTCCATCTCGACTGCTCTATCGTGGCTGGATTCATCGCCATGAGGCTGTAATGGCTTATCAGATAGTCTAGAAATGTCTCCTGTCCGCTGTAGGGCTTGAGTTGTGACAAGTAAGGACATTGGGTAGCCTTCTCTGATTCTGTCAAGGATTCTGTTTGCGTCATTTATGGTCATAAATTTATAAGTTCCATTCCATAATTGTTGATTTTTGGCATTAGGCTTGTATCAACAACTTTAATTAACTTATTGCTTTTGAATTGAGAATAGTCAACATGATGATGCCAACGATTGAATTTAAAAACAACTTTAGCCACATCTGGGTGTAGTTTTTCAAGCATTTGACTCTTAGGTAAAGTTCCTTCATCATCATAAAATTCTTCAGTATTGCCGCCTTTCATTCTTTGAGTTGTTATTTTTCCACACAAAAAAGCGTTGAATTGGATAGTGCATAGGCCATCTTTCAGCACTCTAAGGCTTAAATCTGTATCTTCGTTGTATCTGCCACGCCATCTGTATCCTGCTTTGTTGTCAATCAGCAAACAGGAATAAATGCGAGTATTCAGGACATAAGGGGGAACGGCATCGTTTTTTTTGCAGAATGAATAGTAATTAAAGCCAGCCACAGGGACATTTGAATAGCGACATACAAAGTCTTCTGCGGCTTTAAATGTTGCGCCAGTTCGTATCTCAAACTTTTCGTTGCGATTCAGATAGTGAAAAGCATCAATGTTGTCGTCAAGCACCCAATGGCGGTTAAAGCCTTTCCATATGGAGTGGTCTATGCAGAAGTTTCGGGCGGGGCCTGGCCCCGTTCCCTTGCTAAACCCTAAGTCATCACACAATTCGTATTCTGCTTTGTAGATATGTGGCATAACCAATATTTCCCCAAAGCATCTGCCCTCTTTGTATAAATCCATTTCGTCTTCTTCAACGACCAAATAGTGAGGAACGCCCATTTCATGTAATGCACGAGTAGTCAATCCATTGTTTGCTCTACCTTTGGAGACAATGTAAATTGGGAATTTAGGCAACATCTTTGTAAACCTTTTTATCTAATCCCCAATGAGATTTGAAAGGATGCCAAATACTTTTAGTTTTTACTGTTAGTTTTTGGTTAATCAACTGCTGAAATTCTTTGTAATCATCTTCTGTCTCAAATCTAACGATAAGTTCCTTGTAAGGTTCTTTCTTTTCCTGAACAAACTCAGGCATACCCACCCATTCTGGATACTTGTCAAACAAGTCGGTATTCATCTCAGGGCTTCCCTTGCAAATTCCAAGGCTATTTTGCTCACAGGTCGGCCTTCGTTGTGTTTGTCCATTATCCTTTTTGCCCACGCCTTTTTGTCGTTTTCATGGTATTTGTTAGGTTCGGCAATAAAAGGTGGTGCAGTTCTGCAATAGATGTCGTAGCACTTCCAGCACCTTGCGCCATAGGTCATCAAGTCGGCATGAGCCGTTATTTCTTTGCAAACTGTGCATGGTTTTGGTGGTGGAGGCGGGTCATTATCATCATTGATTTTCCCGCCACGATAGTTTTCTGTATTTGGTTTAGCAAAGGTCATTTGTTGTATTTCCCATCTATGATTTTCTGAAAATTAGTGGCGTTGACCACCCACTCTAAGTCTGGTCGCCAAGTCCTGCCTTTGGTGTCAAACCCTTTTGGCAAGGAAGTATCTGTGGCTATGTAGCCAAAGAACGAGTCCCACCAGCGCAACCCGTCTTCTGTGGTTTTGTAGCCATCAGGTGAATATGAGGATGGTTTTCCAGCCTGAATCCACCTTTGCCTCATATTGGCCTGTCTGTTTCCTTCCCAAGTTCTAGGTTGGGTTAGATGTGGCAAATGCTTATTCCATAGTTTCAATAACTCTGTATGTGGACATGGCGGGAACGTAGTTCCAGACAAAGAAGGTTTACCTTCTTTAATAACTGGTTCTTGGTTATTGGTTATTGGTTCTTGGTTATTGGTTAGTTGCACATCCGTTGAACGCCCGTTCAACACCTGTTCAACATCCGTTAAACGCTTGTTCCTCCTCTGTTCAGCAGATGCTTTACCAGCAGTAGACTTTTTGGTTAACAAATCCCTATATTCTTGGATTTCCTTGTCGCATCTTGTTTGAGTCCAGCCAACGTCACAAAGCACAAAATAACTGTCCAAAAGCAGTTGAGTATCTTCTTGTGAAGCGCCTATTTGAAAAGCAAGAATTTTTGTATCGGGTTTAAGTGGCTTTTCGCTGTCGTAATACATCCACAAGAGCCGTAAATAAGCCATTGCCTGAGAATCAGACAGCCTAGCGGTGGCCTTGATGAAGTCACCAATATGGTGGGGGTAATAATGCATTGTTTTTACCTTTTTCAAGCACCTTTGAGAGAAACCTCGGCAGGGGAAGGTGTAACCCTTTTCAATACGCTCATGACTTCGTATCTAGCCGTGTTTCAAACTATTATAGGGAAACTCTTGGATAAACCAAATACTCTCCAAATTTACTCGGGTATTTTAAGAAATCATAAGCCCCAGTTCTCCAGCAAGACTGCTTTAAGTCAGCCCCATCATAGAGTTCTGTGGTTGTTCCTGCGCTAATCTTGGTCTTAACTGGTTTAACAGCCATCCTTTTCTCTTCCAGTTTGGCAACCCCAAATCCTGTGATGTGATAGTAATCTCCTATCAAAACTGCATATCCATAGTTTTCTAAATCACTTAAGTATTTCTCAAAGTGGTATCCTTGATTGCCTACTGCTTGAGTTGCATGAGTGAAGTCTTTAAGTGAGCAAGACGAGTGTTCTAGCCTTTTAAGCAAGGTTACGTGCGATTGTTTAAGTTCCATCATCATTCTCCATAGATTCAGTTATTAACTGTTGCTTCACCAACTCCAAGCAACCAATCACAGTTGCCATATAAAGCGTTTCATCATATTTATGGACTGTTTCCAGCAAGTCATCAATCAACCCGCCAGCCACTTTTCCTTGATTTAATATCATTTAAATCTCCTTTGACAAGCAATCCTAATCTAAAAATAAGTTTGTCAATATAGGGTTTGTCCTAGTATTCAATCCATAAAAACTATCCAATAATCCTTTCACCACAAATGAAAAGGAGTTGATATGTGCGTTAAACCTAGTGACTTTAAACATGAAATCTGCGTCTACTTAGAAGGCATTGGAGAGTGCTTAGTATGCTTTGACATCCTGTCGCCAGGCGAGGAGTTAGACCCAGATCACGCTGATGACTACGAAATTGACTTTGCCGTGTTTGATGAGGATGGCAAGCACATAACCTATGACTTGGAACGCAAGCAATACAATTTTTGCGAGAACAAAGCGATGGACGAGATGCGAGACATAACAACCCAATGGAAAAAAGAATGGGAGGAATCTTTTGACTAAAACTGAGATGATTCAGCACCTGCGAATGGCGGCTTGTGACGAGCAAGTCATCAATGGAATGTCCAATGCTTACGACTTGGGTGCTGAACACGAAAGAGACATCATTTGCACTTTGATCTTCAATATGGTAAAAGATCACCATTTGGCACAGAACTTAGTGGACACAATTAGGGTGCGTGAATGACAAAACTTGATGATGCCTTTGATGACTTGGAGTTCAATGTAAGTGAACAGATTAAGAAGTCCACTTATTTTGACGAACAACGAAAAGTCGCCACAGGTGTCACAGATGGAACGGCTCAGAGGGAATTGGTCAGAGACTTGACTGAAAACCTTAGAGCGATTGATCCAGAGATCATCAGAAATGATGTTTTGGAAGAAGTGGCAAGCGAGATTGCTAAGTTGCCTTTTGGTGATACAGCATCTAGTTTTGCCCAATTTGTGAGAGCAATGAAGCGTTAATAAACAAGATAGGAGTTAATATGGATAGAACAGTAGTGGGGTTAACAGCCCCATACCGCAAGAGCGACTACACATATCAGAATATGCTGTTAGATCGCATTAAAGACCTCGAAGCAATCGTTAAGAAACTTGAACAACGGATTGCACAACTGGAGGGCAAGAAATGAAACTCAAGAACGAACTAGAGGACATCTACGAAGACTTGTGGAATGTCTATTTTTGTTGCTATTGCTTGCAACCACAAGACGGCAAATTAGTTTGTTGCCATGAGAATCACTTTGTGGAATTTAAATACTTGGACGCAGATTGCAGACAAGAGATTGCTCAGGAGGTATGGAATGGATAACGAATTGATGGGGACAACAAGAATGTTTCCAAGGACACTAGAGACAGCCTTTCCAAAGCAATATGTCAACGAAGGCGTATTTGAAGGGCCGTATTACTCAGCACCTCATATTGGGGATGTTCCAGTTTTATTGGGCTTGATTGCAACAATAAGCATGATTGCATATGTTGTTTGGAACTATTTATGAACGACTACTCAACCATACTTATGCGGATTGAACAATCGGTGAAATCCCTAGATAAAAAGTGCATGAACAAGAGTTATGATGGGTTTGTGTTGGACATAAACAGAATCAACAACGATCTGGTTATGCTGGCACATTGGATAGGTGAACAACAGATCAAACAGAGTCAACAAAATAGGAGTTAAGAATGGATACGAAATACGATAAAGAGGCGTTAGTTTTGTCACCAAGACCTGAGCAAAAAGGATATTTGGTGGATCGTGCAGAGTTAATAGGCGAACTTTTAAAGAAGAACGTCAACGAGCATACAGAGAAGAAAAACAATCTTACATACCTATCATGGGCATGGGCTTGGGCAGAGGCTCTCAAAGCAGATGCAAATGCCTCATACAAGATTGAGATGTTTGGTGACAAGTGTTACATGGACATCAACGGCACAGCAATGGTGTTTGTAACAGTCACCATGTTTGGCAAACCAATGACCTGCCAATTGCCCGTGATGGACTACCGCAACAAAGCAATCCCCAACCCAGACGCATTTGCAGTCAATACAGCCATCATGCGTTGTATGACAAAGGCATTGTCGTTGCATGGCTTAGGCTTGTATATCTACGCTGGTGAAGACTTACCTGAAGGCGAAGATGAGTCATCTGTGGACGAAAACATGATGTTGGACTACTTGTCTGCCATTGAAGTTACTTCATCCCTTGATCAACTCAAGGACATCTACATCGAAGCATTTGCGGCTTGCCAAGGCAACAAAGCATGGCAGACCAAGATGATTGCCGCCAAAGATGCTCGTAAGAAGGAGTTGAAATGAAGAACATTCCAGCCTTCCCAAACAACTTCACCATTGAGAAGTATCAAGGGCTAACAATTCGTGATTACTTTGCCGCCAAAGCAATGCAAGCGTTGATTTCAGAACCATCTTTAACGGCAACTATGGATGAATTTGCTAATAGGGCTTATCAAATAGCAGATGCAATGATGCAAGAGAGGTTGAAATGAGTGAAGAAATCATCCAAGGTAGCGATGCTTGGAAGCAATTGCGTCTAGGAAAAGTTACGGCTAGTCGGGTTAAGGACATTGTTGCCACCACAAAGACAGGCTATTCCACTAGCAGAGACAAATACATGACTCAGTTGCTACTTGAACGTCTGACAAACACAGTAGCAGAGTCATACACCAACGATGCTATGAACTGGGGAACTGAGCAAGAACCCTTTGCTAGAGCCGCTTATGAGGCCAAGATGGGCGTTTTAGTAGATCAAGTAGCCTTTGTTAACCATCCTACGATTGAGATGGCTGGCGCGTCTCCTGACGGGCTTGTTTTTGAAGGTGGAGGCTTGGTGGAACTGAAATGCCCAATGTCTCACACGCACTTAGAAAGCATCTTAGGTGGTATTGACGATCAATATAAGGTGCAAGTTCAATGGCAAATGGCTTGCACAAAGGCCAAATGGACAGATTTGTGTTCATTTGATCCAAGGTTTCCCGCAGAATTGCAATTAGTAATCAAGCGTTTCGAGCGTGATGATGCCTACATTGCAACGCTGGAAAAAGAGGTTATCAAGTTCTTGGGTGAACTAGATGACAAGTTAAACAAAGTTAAGGAATTACGAGGTTAATATGGAAAATGTACAACGTGAAATGTCTTATGGTGAAAAGGCTTGTGGCGTAAGTTTCAACCCTGGAAATCGTGAGGATGTTGATTTAATCAAGCGTAAATATGCTGAGATTATTGATTTGCTTGCAGAACATAGAGTCGATGCAAGTCCTGAAATTGCAAGAATGTTAAGTATTGCAATTACAGAAACGCAGACTGCACAAATGTGGGCTGTTAAGGCAGTTACTTGGCAATTTTAATAAGAGGTTAATATGGAACAGCAGAAACGCGACAACTCAGGAGTGTTGTTTAAGAACGATAAGAAAGAACAGGAGAAACATCCTGACTATAAGGGTTCGATCATGGTAGATGGCACAGAATACTGGTTGTCTGCTTGGATCAAGGAAGGTAAGTCTGGCAAGTTCATGGGCTTGGCAGTATCTCCAAAAGATGCACAGCCACCAGCAAGCAAGCCATTGCCAAAGAATTTGGAAGATGATTCCATACCATTTTGATGGGGTTAAATAAAGGCATCTTGTATATGTGTTGGTGCAATCTCCCCATTGAGCGATTTGGATTGCATCACTCCTTCTCAAAACAACCGCAGTTTTAATATACAAGGCGGTGACAGTCGGAGAGACGACATCAATTCAATTTAACAGGAGTTCAGATATGAGTAGTTTAGATAAAGCATGGTTTGATGGTCAGGTAGAGAAGTTTTTTGGTTCTCCACCATTTAAGTTGGCAAGAAAAGACTCGCCAAAAACAAGCAAGCAAGCGGCATTGTTGGTCAACACGACTAACCTAGAGCAACTGGTCTACGAGACTATTGCCACATTCCCTAATGGTTGTATTCAAGACGAGGTATTGGCTAAGTTGCCAAACAAGCCTTATTCAAGCGTCACAGCAAGGTTTAAGGGATTGCTAGAAAAGGGTTATATTGAGGATACGGGTCTGACACGGGCAGGAATGTCAGGCAAACAACAACGAATTTTGAAGGTTAAACAATGAGTGAAGTATTGATTTTTGTGGCAGGAATGATTGCTCCTGCCTTTTTAGGGGCTGTATTTACCCTTTTTAGGTGCTTGGAAGATGTCATTAGGAACAGAATCAAATGACCAAAGAAGAAATCATTAGCATGGCGCGTGAGGCTGGATTCATCATTCATGAATTCCAAGGTAGGCAATGGACAAGAGAACCGCATACTGGATGTGATTTAGACCCAAACCTTGAACGCTTTGCCAAACTGGTAACAGAAAAAGAGCGTGAGGAATGTGCTTTGCTTTGTGCTGTTATTTCATTAGATAGCAGAGATGGCTCAAGTGGATATACCGCTAACAGATGTGCCACAAAAATCCGCGCAAGGGGACAACAATGAATAAGATTGTTGTTGTATGCCAAGAAGAACATGAAAAAGGATATGAGGACTATGTAGGCGTTTGCTTGCTTTGTGAGATTGAGCGAGCAGTTTTTGCAGAGCGTGAGGCGTGTGCAAAGGTATGTGAAGAAATTGATATTGAATATGAAGGCGAAGATGTGTTGGCAACATGGTGCGCCTCTGCAATCCGAGCAAGGGGACAACAATGATTGAAAGCATCCTTACCCTATTTGCCCTACTTTTCCTTGGGTTTGTCGTAGGGATAGGGATAATCCTTGCTATTCTCTACATCAATAGCGATTAAGCAAGGACTGCCAAAGCCATCTGAACGTGCTTTATCCTGTCATCCAACCCAATAGTTCCACCATTGATTATCTTGGTGACTTTAGTGTAGTCAAGGGCATCCGCTGGTTGATTGCACTTATGGGTTGACCAGAACCATCCTGCGGTAAGGGCGGCATACTTTGGAGTGCTAACCAAATCAGGATTAGACACAAAATCCACCCCCAAAGCCTGACCAGCATGAAAGTAATTAGCGTGACCAGTAAGTTGAATACAGCCACGCCCACGAAAACGATACCCATCACCACTAGCCTCATCCCTATTGCCCATCCTAGAGGAATAGACCATGTTGGCGATCTTCTTTGGATTCCTGTCATACGCATTGGCAATCTCCTGAGTAGGAAAGCGTTTAGGCCAGAGTTTCATCAGGGTGGCGGCACGATAGTTCAGATTCTCTTCCAATAACTTGAAATTGCCACATTCATGCGAACATTGTCCAATAAACATCGCCTGTTGGTTGTTGGAAGTAATGTCGAAACGAGAAAAAGTCTCATTTAGGGCATCTACCCATTCAGCACCAATATGGAGTTTTTGTAGTTTTTCAGCGGTTAGTGCCATTATTCTTCTCCATTACTGCTTGGTAGGCATCGATACAGGCGTTGAGTTGGTTGATGGCTTTGTCTCCGTCTGCGATGATTTGAGCAATAAGTCGGAGAACCTCTGTGTCAGATTCGCTTCCCGCTTTTGCGCTATCTCCGCTGGAAGGGGCGGTACTTGCATTGGCTTGTGGGCAACTTGGGGTCGGGAGGCGCAACTTACCAGCCCTAATAGCACGATCAAGAGAAGACTGTTTTTCATTGATGACATTGTTTGCCTCCAAAAGTTTAGATGACTGTTCATTTAACTGTTTAGCAAGTTCCTGTTCCTTAGACCTTGCTTCCTCATTCTTAGTTGCAATCTCCGCTTGCATCTCAATATCCCTATCGTCCCACCCTTTATGGTGTCCATAGAAATAGACACTCACAGCAACCAAAATAGCCCCAATAATCACCCAAGGATTAGGAATCATTGCATTTCCTTCGCTAAAGCCCTCTCATTGGCTATTTCTTCCTTGCTAGGGTCAATATAGTCAGGTGGAGTAGTCGGTGGTGGTGGTGCTCTCCATTCCTCATCCAAAGGTGGATTTACCCATGTCGGCATAGCACCCGAAGGGGCAGTCCAAGTCGATAAACCACTAGGATTTGGTGGTGGAGTGGGAGTAGGGGTAGAAACAGGCGCAGAAACAGG
>Ga0255151_1000052_pt1 | contig 49056 bp, 81 predicted proteins | sample Atl_Yuk_RepB_8h_FD_183612 | JGI IMG/M metagenome (GOLD analysis project Ga0255151, IMG submission 183612) | Freshwater microbial communities from Altamaha River, Georgia, United States - Atl_Yuk_RepB_8h | ecosystem: Environmental > Aquatic > Freshwater > River | place: USA: Georgia | collected... | reverse complement strand
CAAACCATTTGGTACAAAGTGGACTTTGGTAAGGATTTAGTTTCGTAACAGAAACGTAATCTTTCTACGTCGATGCTGCGATAAATATGGGTATGATGCCTAAGACTTATCGCAGCATTTTTATTTCGGATGTTCACCTCGGCACTCGTGACTGTAAGGCTGAACAGCTCAACAACTTCCTCAAACACAACACCTGCGAAACGCTCTACATGGTAGGCGACATCATCGATGCTTGGCGCATACAGCAGAACAAGTGGCGCTGGAAGCAGAGCCATACCAATGTGGTGCGCAGAGTCATGGGGCATGCCAAGCGTGGTACCCGTGTGATCTACATCGCAGGCAATCACGATGAGTTTCTAAGACCATTGATGCCCTATGGTATCGGATTTGGACTTATCGAAGTCTGTAATCAATATGAACATGTGGGGCTGGATGGCAAACACTATTTGGTCACACACGGTGATCTCTTCGACGGCATCACTAGGCTGGCACCATGGTTATCATTCCTAGGTGATAAAGCCTATGACTTTGTCTTGGCCGTCAACAGCAAATACAACTGGATACGACATCGTCTAGGCTTTGGCTACTGGAGTCTCAGTAAATATCTCAAAGGACGAGTCAAGAAGGCCGTGGACTTCATGTTCCAGTTTGAACGAAACCTAGCTGCCTACTGTAAGAAGCGAGGCTTTGATGGTGTCATCTGCGGACACATACATCACGCAGAAATCAAAGACATAGATGGTATAACATACATGAACGACGGCGACTGGGTTGAGTCCATGACTGCTCTAGTCGAACATTGGGACGGCCGTTGGGAAATAGTTACATGGACTAAACAGAATGACAAAGACGATACTGATAATAACAGACAACCTGCCGGAACAGATTAATGGCGTGGTTACCACTTACAAAAATATTGAAGCGTGTGCGACTCTGGACGGTTATAACATTGTGGTGCTTCATCCCGGGTGGTTCCGCTACATTGATTGCCCTTTCTATAACGAAGTCAAACTTGCCTATCCCCGGGCGTTGGGCAAGAAGATTGAGGAGATACGTCCGGATCATATCCATATCGCCACAGAGGGTCCTCTTGGTCTGTGGGCTAGAGCATATCTTTCATTGGATACTAGCTATTCTGGGCGTAGGTACAATACTGCTTACCATACTAAGTTCCCTGAAGGTCTAAAGAAACTCTTAGGTATCCCCGAATGGATCACGTGGCTGTACATACGTTGGTTCCATAAACACGCAGGCAAGGTCTTGACCACTACAGATACCATGGTGCGAGAGCTACACGCACACGGATTAGAAATGCCCATAGTGCCTTGGACACGCGGTGTTGATCGTGACATATTCAATCCCAGCTCTAGGACGACCACACAGTGTACCAAACCCTTGATGGTCTGTGTCAGCCGAGTTAGCAAAGAAAAGAATCTAGAAAAGTTCTTTGAACTGGATCATCCTGGCACCAAGATCATGGTAGGCGGCGGTCCTATGTTGGAAACCTACAAACGGAAATATCCTGATGTACATTTCGTAGGGCCAAAAACTGGCAAAGATCTTGCCAAATATTTTGCCAATGCTGATGTGTTTGTGTTCCCTAGTCGTTGGGAAACGTTTGGATTGGTCATGATAGAAGCCATGGCCTGCGGTACACCTGTTGCTGCCTATCCCTGCCAAGGACCACTCGATGTCGTGGAAGAAGGTGTCACGGGCTGTATGAACGAAAGTCTAGAACAGGCCGTACAAGATGCTCTCAAGCTGGATCGCGATCGAGTATTAGAAGGCAGCTATCGTTGGACCTGGGAACGAGCCTGGGAAATCTTTAAGATTAATTTGGTTTAATCGCTCAAAACGTAGTATTGGGTCTTGACAGGTCCACAGTTTATCTATACACTATACAAGCATTAACTAACTTTGAAAGAGCGAAATGACTTACTTCCTTAAATCAGGCAATACCTATCGTGTTTCTAAGAAAGAAGCACTGGATCTACGCGAAAAGCTGCCTGCCGGCAACTATGTCATCAAGAAAAACGAAATGACTGGTGAGCTTTATCTCGAAGCCATCGATAAGTTTGAAATCAAAGGCAAGGTCTACGGTGACACAGTCAAACGTGCCGATCGTATCCTCTATGCATTCAACGACCGCCCAGCTACTACTGGTGTAATGCTCACTGGTGAAAAGGGTTCTGGTAAGACTCTACTTGCCAAAATGCTTTCAGTCAAGGGTTACGATCAAGAGATTCCTACTATCGTCATCAACCAACCTTGGTGTGGCGAAGCATTCAATGCCTTCATCCAAAGCATTGAGCAGCCTGTGATCGTAGTATTCGATGAATACGAAAAGGTCTATGACGAACAAGAGCAAGAAATGATGCTTACACTCTTGGATGGTGTGTACCCAACTAAGAAGTTGTTTGTTCTTACTTGCAACGACAAGTGGCGTGTTAATCAACACATGCGTAACCGTCCGGGTCGTATTTTCTACAGCCTAGAGTACAAAGGTCTTGATGCAGATTTCATCCGTGAATACTGCATGGACAATCTCAAGGCCAAAGAGCACATCGATCGCATCGTTGGCATCGCTGGTACTTTTGATCAGTTCAACTTTGACATGCTCAAAGCACTTGTTGAGGAAATGAATCGTTTCAACGAAACTCCACAAGAAGCTATGACCATGCTCAATACCAAACCTGAGTATGGCAGCGAATCACGATTCAAGATCAAACTCATGGTCAATGGTGAGGAGATCAAGGAAAACAACTTCGAGGACAAGGAATGGCAAGGTAATCCTCTCAACAAGTCAGTTGGAGTATCTTACAAGGCATTCTTTGACCAACAAGAAGATGAATGGGATTGGGAAACTATCCGATTCACTCCTGCCGATCTTAAGAAGATTGATGCTAACGGCACTAAGTACGTTTTCACTAACGATCGTGGCGAGAGCTTGATCCTTACTAAGGTTAAAGAACAAAGCTACCGTTATTGGGATGCTTTTTAATGCGCTAGAGTACCGACGGTCGGTTAGGAGACTCTAAATCTCTGGTTAGCAGGTTCGATTCCTGTCTGGCGCACCAGTATAAATACCACGGGGGTGAAAGGCCCCCGATTTTTAAAGGAAAATAAAATGAAATAGATTGAATATGCTTGTAAGGACGTGGTGTTCCATTTTAATAAAAAACACCTAGAAGATCAGACCATTCCCATGTGGGTCTTAAAATTCCATGGCGAAACTCTGTATGTGAATCATGTGGACTGCTCAGTTCCGTGGAGTACAAAAGAAACTCCAGATAACACACATACCAAAGGCAGCATCAAAGTCAAAGACGTACTGTTACGCATCGACTCCGAAAACTGCGCCCAAATATCCACATTAACTCTCATAGACAAATACAGACTTCGTAATCAGAAGTTGGGTATCACACGAGTCATGTTTAGTGTGGGCAATGTATTTCATAAGGCTCTACAGAAAAACGAGTTCAAACATAGTCCGTTTAAGACTATCATAGGTCGTTGTTCTAGTTCTTTCGTTATCTGTGATCTGTTAAACAAATCCGAAGTTACCATAGCGGCTTTGAAATATACTGACAAGTTCCGTATAGTCAAACCAAACGAAAGTTACTTTGCTGAGTATGATGAGATCAAAGGGGACAACATTCCGGTCGATTATGGACATCCTAGTACACCCTATGAATATTCCTGATATTGACAGGCTAGTCTAATGATATTATAAATAGCTTTATTGTTGTAACTCCTTCAAAGTGAAGGCGTCGTGGACGGCGGTTCGATTCCGCCCAGCTCCACCAGAGAGAGCATTAGAGAACCGTTACTAAGGGCTTCGGCCGCGGTGTAGCAGACGTCATACTAGTGTTCTCCCTAATGGGGCTGACCAGGGTTCGACAGGGCGAGATAGCGGAGACGGCAACAGGGTAGGCGATGACCCTAAATCAAGCAAAACAAGTAAATGCAGAAGATGCAGATACATTTGACTTCGCAGCACTAAGCTTCACAGGTAACACTGTGAAGGGTGGCGTTGCACTAGCAGCCTAAGAAACTGCCAAGGTCGGGGCTGGTAAGCCTGGCAACAGAAACTTCCAAGATAGGCTACTTCGGTAGCCTATCTCTTTTATGACAGAGAAGGAGAAAGAAATGTCATATTGGGGGTATCATCTAATCCTAGATTGTGCTGAATGTAACAGTGAAGCCATCCAGGACTACAACACGATCTATAACTTTACCAAACAACTTGTCAAGGACATCGACATGGTTGCTTTTGGTGAGCCACAGATTGTGAATTTTGGCAGCGGAAATAAGGCTGGTTATACGCTCGTCCAACTAATCGAAACCAGCAACATCTGCGCACACTTCGTGCCCGATGATGGCAAAGGCGGCAATGCAGCCTATATCGATGTGTTTTCATGTAAACAATATGATGATCAGGTAGTAATGGATTTGGTTAAGAAATATTTCGGAGCCAAGAGCATTAGACCATCGTATCTAACAAGACAAGCATAAAAAATCGCCAAAAGACACTTTTTATATCAGTTTTAGTTGCTTTTTTATGCTGATGTAATATATACTGTCTGTATGTCCAAGGACATCAATTTCACTTACAGAGGATTTTTTATGAAGAAAATTGTTTTAGCACTTATGTTTGCTGGTATCGCTTCTGCCGCTAGCGCAGTTGAGCTAGGGGTAACCGCAAACCGAGACTATAGCCAAAGCACAGACCGTAATGGTTTTGGCATCACGCTAGGTCAGAAGTTTGACAAGGTCGGCGTTACCGCAGGCTTTGAGCGTTATACACAAAACACTAACGACCTTGATCGTTACAGCGCAGTGGTTGGCTATGATGTTGCCAAGTTTGGCGACCTTACAGTCACACCAAAGGTTGGCGTTGCATACCTAAACCCACAGACAACCTCTACTGGTTGGCAAGGCCAAGTTGGTCTGGGTGTTAGCTATGCTGTCACCAAGAATGTCGCTGTCACCGCAGACTATCGTTACCAATCTGCTCTACAAACTCGTGTAGACAACTTCAATGGTAGCGTTGTTAGCGCAGGCGTTAAAGTTGGATTCTAAAGAATCCCGACTAGGGAAAGGGCTACCTAGTAGCCCTTTTTCTTTTTTTGCTTATTGATTTTTCCTATAATCGTTATTGAAATATTTTTTGAAAAATCTATTAAAAAGCGTTGACTTATAGTCTAAATAAATGTACAGTTAGAAGTATAGTTTTCAACACACACTAAGGAGATAATATGAAAACAGTTGGTGATAAAATCGAAAAGTTTGCCGTAACAGGCGTTAACCCAGGTAGCGATCAGTTCTTTGACATTACTGATGAGAGCTTTGCTGGCAAGTGGAAAGTAATCGTTTACTATCCAAAGGACTTTACATTTGTATGTCCAACTGAAATCGTTGCCTACGACAAGTTGGCAGGTGATTTCAAAGACCGTGATTCAGTATTGCTAACAGGTTCAACAGACAATGAGTTTTGTAAACTTGCTTGGCAGAAGGCTCATCCCGATCTTGCTAAGATCACACACGTACAGTTCGCAGACACACAGCGTGGTGAACTAAGCCTAATCAATCAGTTAGGTGTGTTCTACGCTCCAGCAGGTGCCGCACTTCGTGCAACATTCATCGTTGACCCAGACAACGTCATCCAACACGTTACTGTCAACAACTTGAACGTTGGTCGTAGCCCAGAAGAAACTCTGCGTATTCTCGATGCGCTACAAACTGGCGAGCTATGTGCATGTAACCGTGCAGTAGGCGGCGAGACTCTGTAATGAGATACCACGCACACATCTACTGGCAGAATGAAGCCCAGAGATTCGAAGCATTGAACTTACGAGAACCTCTTCGAGAGATGGGGTGTAAAGTGGGTTCAATACACGACGAACCTATCGGCCCTCATCCTCACGCTATGTATCAAGTAAACTACAATAGCACTATTGCTAAAGAAGTTGAAAACTTGTTATATAAAGCAAAGTTACACATTTTGCTACATGAAGATACAGGAGATGATGTGCGTGATCATACAGAGGGCACAAGGTGGATAGGAAGGCCGCTAGACTTAAACATCAAATGGCTCGAAGAATACGCAAGGAAACAAAATGCTTGAGACTATTTGCGAAACACTGGTAGAAGCTTACAATCGTAACTGGATTACCAGCCGCGATGGTAATGTAAGCATACGTCATCACGACCGTGATCATTTTTATATCACGCCTAGTGGTGTCCGTAAGCAGACACTACAGCCGGATCAGTTTAAGAAGATCGCTATTAAAAAAAGTACAGGTACAGGTTTTGCTGATATCAAACCAGTCTATGATTGGGAAGTACTACCCTACAGTGATATCAGTGTAGGACTAAGACCCAGTGGAGAGATTCCTCTACATTTTGGACTACAGCGAGAGATGGGGCAACATAAAGATGATGTTCGTGTAGTAGTACATTTACATCCAACTTACTGTGTTGCTGCCATGCATGCCGGTATCGATCTAAGTACCGTAGTAGATGATTTTCCAGAACTGAGCCGTTATACAAAGGTAGCACCAAACGTTCCTGACGTTCCACCTATCAGTCAAGAGCTGGCCGATCGTTGTCATGAAAATCTAAAACTTGACAGTGAAGGCAACATCTCCTATGACATAGTAGGGATCAAAGGACATGGTGTGGTAGCCATCGATACAAGTCCATGGCGTGCCTTTGAACACATAGAAAGACTAGAACACATTTGCAAGATCGTATTATCTTCAGGGAGACAGAGATGAGCTTTATCGAATCTATCAAAGGCGCATTGCCAGACTATGCCAAAGACACAAAACTAAATCTAGATGCTGTGCTAGAACGCAGTACACTAGATAAAGATGTGGCCTATGGTTGTGCTGTAGCTGCTCTAGCTGCCACAGGCAACGGCAAGGTACTTGCTGTCATGTTAGCAGATGCGCCAGTACACGCAGAGTCAGCAATGACTGCCGCAAGCATCATGGCGCAGAACAATGTATGGTATCCATATGTTGAAATGGCAGATGATGAACAGCTAAAAGGCTTGCCAGCACAGTTACGCATGAATGCTATTGCGTCACATGGCGGAACTACAAAGGCAAACTTTGAAGCGTTTAGTCTTGCGGCCAGCATTGTGGGCAAGTGTCATTTCTGTGTTAAGGCACACTACGACACGCTCAAGAAGGAAGGCTACACAGTAGAACAACTTCGTGACATTGGCAGAATAGCCGCAGTGATGAACTCAGTAGCAAAGGTTTTAAACTCTTGAACGTAAAGAGAATCAGAGTATATAGAAGCACAGGCCGTAGTCCGGACTATATCAGTGTAGGCAATCGTTGGCACACATATGGTCCGGGCCAAAGCCCTTTAAAAGAATCTCGCACAGCCGAAGAGCTTCGTCTGGAGCAAGATAAGATCGCTAGAGCCATAGATAGAGCTAGAGCGATTTAAAATAAATAGCTTGTCCAATGCTTAGGACAAGTTATACTAAACCCATAGCAAAATGCTATGCGTGACTAAAGCTGTGAATAACTCACAGTAACCGAAAAGGAAATGTAATGATTAAGAATCTACTACTCTCAGCAGTGGCAGCTATCACGCTGACTACTGCCGCAGGTGCCGGCGATCTTCCTAGCAAGCAGTCAGCACCCGCTCCAACTCCAGTAGCAAGCACACTATCATCAGATACTACACTGTCTTTTGGATTTGCTGCAGAGTCAAACAAGGACGTCTACGATACAGCCAATAAGTATGTCTACACTCTGGGTATTGAGCGTAATATCGGTAATGGTTTTTTCGTAGGCGGTAACTTTGGTACTGATCAAGTTCAGCCCAATAATGGCGCAATCAAGCAGCAACTTGAAGGTGTCGTAGGATATAAGGCTCCGCTAGGACCGATCACAGCCAAAGGTAGTGTTGGGTTTGGTGAGCGTTTCACTGAAGGCAACAACTTCCCATACTATGTTGCAAGACTAGGTGCAGATTATAGGATTTCAGATTCTATCACTTGGAATGCTGCACAATATCGTTACCGTAGTGCATTTGATACTTCTGCAAATGGTTACGAGTCACATCAGTTCGGAACTGGGTTGACCTACAACTTCCTGCAGAATCAAGCGTTGTATGCAAACATCTATCGTAACTTTGACGGTAAGATGGATATCACAGACAACGGATTGTCAATGGGATACAAGGTATCATTCTAAAATAAAAATAGCGCCGAGAGGCGCTATTTTCTTGATGGCATTTCAATGATTTTCACTATGTGATATCAGACATTTTTCCTGTAACATACAGATACATACTATTGCATTGTATGTTTTTCAAAGGAGAAATACTATGTGGACTAAACCAGAAGCAGTTGAAATGCGTTATGGATTCGAAATCACAATGTACGTGATGAATCGATAAAGATCTAAGCCCACTTCGGTGGGCTTTCTCTTGACTTCTCCGCTAACTAGTTTATACTAGGAGTCATGATGTTAGAATGTTTAATACTAGGCGACAGCATCGCCAAAGGCATAAGTGATGTCCGAAAGGAATGTGTAGCTTATGTTAAATCTGGAATCAACAGCACTAACTTTTTGAACAACTACGGTAACATGCCGTTAGATGCTAAAACAGTTATCATCAGTCTCGGATCAAACGACTTTGAAACCCTACACACTTTCGAAGCCATACATATTCTAAGGCAACGAGTCGAAGCTGATCGTGTGATATGGATCATACCCAACATCAAAGACACAAAAAGATCTAATGTTAAAGATGTAGCTAAGATATTCAATGATATGGTCATCGATGCTCGAAACTATTCAACAAGCAGCGACAAAGTTCATCCTACAGGAAAAGGTTACAGAGATATCGCTAAAGATACCAAATGAATATACAACCTATATTTCCTTGTTTTCTAGGCACTGAACAGATCAAAGATCTTGTTGATCTCAAAGCCATAGAAGATTTTTGTTACACAGAAGAAAGACTTGACACGAAACAAAAATGGTTAGGCGGCTGGCAAAGCACAAGACCATTTTTGAACGATCCAATAATGCTTCCTCTTATTAACATCATAAAAGATCGTCTAATCGGTATATCAAGAATGTACGGTCTTAGTGATCAAGCACATCCTACGTTAAAAAACGGTTGGATCAATATAAACAATCCTGGCAACTATTCCTTACATAATAATCCTCCGCACATACACGCCAACTATTTTGTCAGTGTAGTGTTCTATGTCAAGGCAGAACCAAAATCCGGTGATTTGGTTTTGATAGCACCATCTAACACCATAGAACACACAGTTCCATTTTCAGCCATAGATCACAGGACAGTATACAACAGCCCAAGATGGCATATAGCTCCAGAGCCGGGAAATCTCGTCATGTTTCCTAGTTGGGTCATGCATTATGTAGAAGGTAATGTAACCCAAAACGATCGTATATCTATAGCATTCAATACCGTACTTCCTACGATAGAACATCCCGACTATTGACATTACAGAGAAAATATCGTACAATATAGATATTGTATGATTATTGGAGAGCCCTATGTCAATGCATTTGGTTGGACCATATCTAACCACTACTAGCTATCGAAAGCGTCGTGAAAAGGTCACGAAGGCACAGATGGCCTCGTGGCAGGAAGAATATCGCCAAAAGTGCAAACTCTACAAACGAGTAGGTATTCCTAAGATTTCATTCGATGAGTTCCTTGATATGATCCATGGACATGTCAAGAAAGAGCGAACCAAACCAGAAGTTTATCGTTCCAAACCAGAATCGCCTGCAGAGGAACGTATGCGATTACACAGACAGATGTATCCCAGTTTGGCCTTGGATATGAGTGATCCAAATGCCTGTAGTAAGAAAGAGCCTCAGAAGTATACAGGCACATTGATCAAAGGTATCGCGACTATGCATAAGAGCAATGCCGTACCTATCATCAATGATGAACAGGCGGTAGAAATCGCCAAAATGCGTCGATAACACCAAAAAAGGTCAATAATTACCGATTTTGACAGTATAATACATAAACGATGCTATATAAAAATACGTTTCGCAAAGAAACTAAGATAGTAGGTTCGAGAAATATACATTGTATCGTTCTTGGACCCGCGAGTCTTGGCCTGTGAGAAACCCGTGAGATTCGGGTGGTCATTGCTCGCCAAAGGTACTGTGGGTTATGAGACCGCAGTGGCTGATGGAGACAACTCCACGATTTCAGGGTTCTTTCATGAGCCTCGTAGAGTTATTTCCCTTAATGTAATGTTTGGACTTGATGAGGTTTATCTTGCCCAAACACCAAGTGAAAGGAGATATTAAAATGGAAAAAGCAATACGTCTTGCGACTATGGTCGTAGGATTCCTAGTAGTGGCTATATTTGTACAATCTATAACGAATGCAAAGTTTATGAGATTGGAAGCCGCTGGACTAACAAAGTCACCTGATGTTGTATCAATCAAGGTCAGAGAAAAACAACTAGATTGTTTAGCCTTAAACATCTATCGTGAAGCAGGATATGAAAGCTTCGAAGGCAAAGTAGCTGTAGCCCAAGTTACCATGAACCGTGTAAACAACGGCGGGTTTGGTAAAGACGTCTGCGGTGTCGTGTATCAAAAAAATGTTATTATGGAAAAGGTCGTTTGCCAGTTCTCATGGACTTGCGATCATGCCGCACATAACAAACCTAAGAATGCCGCTTACAGTGAAAGCTATGAAGTTGCCAAAAAAGTGTTACTCGAAGGATTCAAACTAGACATCCTTAAGGATGCACTGTATTACCACGCTAACTATGTGAATCCGAAATGGCCTTTGGAAAAAATCGGCTCTATCGGCAATCACATTTTCTATAAACCTAAAACTCAAATCGCATACAACAAACTATGAAACTAAATGAATATCATTTTGATTTAAATCATTTTAAATCATTTGTAATCGAGAAGTTCAGCCATATCTCGGCTGAGACACTAGGTTGGATGGCAGTCATCATTCTCCATGCTGCTACTATCCCTAGTCTACTAGCATATATGAGCGGACTAACTGATCGTCTACCTAGTGTTGATCTTATTTTGATGGTCTGGGGCGGATTGATCCTTATGTTTGTCAAAGCTGCCGTCCAAAGAGACCTGTTAAATCTCATCACTATTGGTGTAGGTTTTATGGCACAGGCTGTTTTGATGGCGGTTATCTTTTTTAGATAAAATGGTAATCACTCTGGTTGACATATGTTAGCCAGAGTGTTACATTATAGTTGTTGCAATCCACACACAGAAAGGCAAATATGAAAAAGGCATTATTGATCGCTCCGTTAGTAGCTACATTAGTTGGCTGTGCCGGAATGAAAGAAGTTGAGAATCGCAAGACTTATGCTCAACCTAGTTGGTATCAAGACTGTGCGCAGTCTGGAACTGAAGGTTGGTTTTGGTGGTCTAAAGATTATGCATACGCCTGCGGCGCTGGTGAATCAATCCACGCACAAGCCGCAGAAGAACAGATGTATGCCATCGCTATGAATAACTTTGCTAAACGTATCAACAGCCAAGTTAACAGCGAAACAAAAATCGAGTTCAACAACGACAAGAAGTCTACCTACACCAAGATTTCATATGTAGTCAAGGATACTACTATCCGTGAACATCTTCAACGTGAAGTAGGTCAGTTCACTATGAATGGTCGGTACTACACCTTCGTTCGTTTGAAGATGCCTAAAGAAATCTTCGACCAGTTGATCGCCGAAGCTAAAGAACAAAAGACAGCGAGCCGATAATGCATCCATATACAGTTAAAAACTGGTTATGGGTATGTATCATTGCTGTGTTCGTTGTTATCGCTTTGGCTGGTTGCAGTTCAGTACCACAGGTACAGGCACAGAAACCTCAATACTGTTACACCAGCCAAACTATACAAACACGCAACGGCGAAAAGGTTGATAGTACCACAACCTTAGAATGCTCAGACGACCAAGTAAAGAGACTTGCAGCCAATAGAATAGGACTTTCACCTAACTGTGGCGAGTTTAGCTATTGGATGAAGATCGGAGGAAACGATGTACAACGCAAAGGTATCAGCTGCCAGAAACTTGATGGCAGTTGGGAGATTGTTAATCTTGCTGGTTATTAGTCAGCCCGTTCTTGCAGGCGACATCAGCGACCCTCGATTCTTTTCATATCGATCTGGTAGCTTCGTAAACAACTTGATTGATATTTCCTTTGGGTGGTTTCGAACTCTTGATAAAGAGCAGAAAGTTGCGTATAATCAAAGTTTAACACATGCTGTCATGTATGCAGAAAACGGCCAATCAGTTTCATGGTATATGAACGATGCTAGTGGTCAAGCTGTTCCTGTGATGACTTGGCCTACTGGCAATGGTTACTGCCGCAGGATACATATACAGGCTATTGCACACAACACAGAAAAGACTATGCAGGCTACTGCCTGTTTCGAAAACAGTTCAGATAACTGGCGTTGGATTAGGGAATAAATATTAGCTCATGAAGATATACACAAGCGATAAAATAATAGCCTGGTTAGCCTTACTAAGTGGGCTTTGTATTTCGGCCGTTGCGGTCTACTACTCTGTAGCAGGCCTTGTTTCTATCTTCGCAGCATCTGCGATTCCTATCATGGTTATGGGTGTCGCTCTTGAAGTAAGCAAACTCGTTGCTACTATCTGGTTGAAAATAAACTGGAATCACGCACCGAGACTCATCAAAGCATATCTTATCATAGCCGTTACCTTATTGATGTTAATCACATCGATGGGTATCTTCGGCTATCTAAGTAAAGCACACTTGGATCAAGCAGTGCCTACGGGAGATATCGCAGCCAAAGTTTCTTTAATCGATGAGAAAATAAAAACTCAAAAGGAGAACATCGATGCATCTAGAAAAGCTCTTAAACAAATGGACGAGTCTGTTGACCAGACTATGGCAAGATCGACAGACACTAAGGGAGCAGACAAAGCCGCTGCTCTGCGAAGAGCTCAAGCAAAAGAAAGGGCTCAACTCCAGAATGATATCGCAAAGGCCCAGAGTGCGATTGCAAGTCTCAATGAAGAACGTGCTCCAATCGCCAAGGAACTCCGTAAGGTTGAAGCTGAAGTCGGACCAATCAAGTATATCGCGGCTTTCATATACGGAGACAACCCCGACCAAAATCTCTTAGAGCGAGCAGTTAGGTGGGTTATCATTGTCATCGTTCTCGTGTTTGATCCGCTAGCGGTTATTCTCTTGTTAGCAAGTCAGTACAGCTTCGCTTGGTTCAGAAAACAAAAAGAAGAAGATGAACAAGAGCAAGGTGTTCGAGATTTTTTTGACAGAGGCCGTGAAGTGGCTCGAGCCCTCGACGCAGGAGAACCACTACCAGTCAAGACACAGATAGTAGAATATCCAGCAGACATCGATAACGAAGATGCAGACAACGATATAGTCGTAGTCAAAGAAGAACCAACACGTAACTTTGATTGGCCGCCGGCATCTGATCTTTGGCCATTTCCAAAAGCAGAAAAACCAGAAGAACCTAAAGTAATCAAAACTGAAGAAGATAACCTCAAAGATATACCAGTATTAGAAAATGAAGAAACATGGGCACAGAGAGTTATCGACGAAAATCCAGTAGATCAGTGGAATAAGATGATTGAAGCGGCCGAAGCCGAAGCTGCCAAAGAAACTACCTTCGAAGAGCTCGACGGTGAAAGCGAAGAAGAAAAAGAAGCACAGCGTATTTGGAAATCAGAGAACCCAGGATTAACAATCAAGTTCTATAGAGAAGCTTTTGAAAATGGTGCTGTCAAAGAACTTCCTTGGATGCGTTATCTAAAACCTAAGGCTGATTTTGTTGACGATGCGGCAGAAGAAGCTAAAAAATGGGCAGACGAAAACCCAAAACTAGATGAAGCTAAAGAAGCACAACAATGGGCCAATGAGCGTGGTCACTACGCAGGCCTAGACAATCCCAATCCTGTTTCCTGGATTGAAAACGAAAACGGCCATCAGGTCAAAAAGACTGCAGGCTATCAACAAAACGAAGAACAGAGCGATTCAACCGTTTGGCAACGTATCAAAGATATGAAAGCAAAACGCAACGATGGCTGATCGTATAACACTAGTAACTCCTCCCGATGACGTTCAACTAGATGGAGTAAGGATACTCCTAGTTGATCTCACACAAGCACAAACTGATATGCTTTCGCAGGCATTGCATCTTTTGCCACCTGGGCTAGATGTATCTGGAATCATCTATAGCTGGAAAACTGACGATGATTTTCAGTGGTTGTTGACAGTTAAACATAAATGCGATATAATCATTTTCAATGCTGAAAGTGAAAACGATTTGGTTGTTGGGTATATGGCAGCACAACCAAACTCGTACTATCTGGGAACATTAAAAATGTTGTCAGGGGTGAATAAATCTGCTATATACGATGTTGACCAAGCGTTCAACTTACTGGAGAGACTAATATCTAAATATGAGATACGATAATAAACACAAGGAACGTGAACTACGTGGCACCCTTACAGTAGCCAAAGAACACGAAAATGTAAATCAGCTTCTTAAGCGTTTCAAGAAAAAGGTAGAAGAAGCAGGCATCATGGACTCACTGAGAAAGAAAGAGTTCTATGAAAAGCCTACTACTGTACGTAAGCGTAAGAAATCCGCGGCCAAGGCTCGCTGGAAGAAAAAGCTAAGAGAAAACGAGCTACCAAAAAAAATGTATTGACATTGTGTTATAAATCCAGTATAATGTTATACTAAACACAAAGAAAGAGTGATATGAAAACAGATGTGATGATCGATTTGGAAACCCTTGATGTATTGCCTACGGCCAGTATCTTAACTATAGGTGCTGTCAAGTTTGATCCGTTCGGTGACGATGTACGTGAACCAAGCGCAGAAAAGTTTTACGTAAAAGTAGATCTTGACAGTTGCGATAGATATGGTTGTACCGTAAGTCAGTCAACTTTAGATTGGTGGGCACAACAAGAGCAAGCGGCACAAGACGAAGCATTTAGTCCCGATGGGCGTATTCCTATCGAAGATGCTATGAATCAACTCTACAAGTTCTGCTGGGGAGCAAAACGTGTTTGGAGCCATGGTGCCGGTTTCGATATTATCATCCTAGAGCATCTGTTCCGTAAAGTTGGCAAGGCTATTCCTTGGCAGTTTTGGGAAGTCCGTGACACCCGCACACTTTTTGACATTGGGCTAGATCCCAAGCGTCCGCCAGTGCTAAAACACCATGCTCTAGAAGATGCATGGAATCAGGCAGTAGGAGTACAAAACGTATATAAGACGCTTCGTAGCTCTACAAAGTCAGATGGCACTTATTTTTCGCCGTTAGCTAAACAGTCGGCATAAATAAAAACGTAAACTGTACCAAATATGGGCAGTTTATAGGGCATAGAGCCCAAATAGATCTTACTTTATTAAGGAGATAGAATATGTCTAAGATCATCGGTATTGACCTCGGAACCACCAACTCTTGCGTGGCCATCATCGAGAATAACAAAACTAAAGTTATTGAAAACTCAGAAGGCGCTCGTACTACGCCATCTATCGTTGCTTACACCGCAGAAGAAATCCTCGTAGGTGCTCCAGCAAAGCGACAAGCAGTTACAAACTCCAACAACACACTATATGCTGTCAAGCGTCTGATTGGACGTAAGTTCAAAGAAAAAGAAGTACAAAAAGATATCGACTTGATGCCCTATAAGATCGTCGAAGCAAAGAACGGCGATGCTTGGGTCCAGGTTAACGGTAAAGATCTTGCTCCACAACAAGTTTCTGCAGAAGTCCTTCGTAAGATGAAGAAGACCGCAGAAGACTATCTTGGAGAAGAAGTTACCAAGGCAGTTATTACTGTTCCAGCATACTTCAATGACAGTCAACGTCAAGCAACCAAAGATGCAGGTAAGATAGCAGGTCTAGAAGTTCTACGTATCATCAACGAGCCTACTGCTGCCGCACTTGCCTACGGTGTCGATAAAACAGACAAGCAAGATCGTAAAGTTGCTGTTTACGACCTTGGTGGTGGTACATTTGACGTTAGCATTATCGAAATCGCAAACGTTGACGGTGAAAAGCAAATCGAAGTTCTTTCTACCAACGGTGACACATTCCTAGGTGGTGAAGACTTTGACCAACGCATCATGGACTACTTGATCGACGAGTTCAAGAAAGAGTCTGGCGTTGACCTAGCCAAAGATACATTAGCACTACAGCGTCTAAAAGATGCCGCTGAAAAGGCTAAGATTGAACTTTCAAGCGCGGCATCTACTGATGTGAATCTTCCATACATCACAGCTGACGCCACAGGTCCTAAGCACATGAACATCAAACTTACTCGTGCTAAGTTTGAAAGTCTTGTAGAGGATCTAATCAAGCGCAGTATCGATCCTTGTAAAACTGCCTTAGCAGATGCTAATGTTACAGCCGCTGATATTGATGAAGTCATCCTTGTTGGTGGACAGACACGCATGCCTAAGGTACAAGAAGCAGTTGAACAGTTGTTCGGCAAAGCACCACGTAAGGATGTTAACCCAGATGAAGCAGTTGCCGCAGGTGCCGCTATCCAAGGTGATGTTCTAGGTGGCGGTCGTAAGGATGTTCTACTACTTGACGTTACACCATTGAGCCTAGGTATCGAAACACTAGGCGGAGTAATGGCCAAGTTGATTGAAAAGAACACAACTATTCCAACTAAGAAATCACAGACATTCTCTACAGCAGAAGATAATCAACCTGCAGTAACCATCAAGGTATTCCAGGGCGAACGTGAGCTTGTACAACACAACAAGCTACTAGGTGAGTTTAACCTAGAAGGTATCGCCCCAGCACCACGTGGCCTACCACAGATTGAAGTTACCTTTGACATTGATGCTAACGGTATCATGAACATCAGTGCCAAGGATAAAGGTACAAACAAAGAAAACAAGATCACTATCAAGAGCGATAGTGGCTTGAGCAAAGAACAAATCGATCAAATGATCCGCGAAGCAGAAGAAAATGCTGAAGCAGATAAGAAAGCTCGCGATCTAATCGAAACACGTAACAGTGCTGAAGCTACAGTCCACCAGGTCAAGAAAGATCTAGAGGAAAATCGCAGCGAGTTAACTGAGACTGAAATCACAGATATTGAAAACGCTGTCAAGGAAGTAGAAGAAGCATCCAAGGGCAACGATAAAGAAAAAATCACCGAGGCCCTTAACAAGGTTTATCCTGCAATGAAAACATTGTTGGATAAAAAGCAGGCCAAGGAAGCTGCCAACGCACAAGCTGCGGAAGCACCTAAGGCTAATGGGGATGATAACGTAGTCGATGCTACCTTCACGGAGAAAAAAGACTAAGTTATCTTAAAGCAGGGGTACCTTATAGGGCCCCGATTGTTCTTACTTTATAAGGAGAAATCAAAATGAATAATCAACTTGCAAGACTAGATGCTATTAATAGAGCACTTATCGGTTTCGACACAATGTTCGATACCTTAGAGCGTAGATACGCTAACTCTGCTGCCGTTAACTATCCTCCATACAATGTGGCAAGGATTAACGACAATACCTATGAGATTGAAATGGCCGTAACTGGTTTCGAAAAGACAGAAATCTCTGTTACAGTAGAAGCTAACGAGCTTTCGATTACAGGGGCACGTTCAGAGAAGGCAGAAGTTACCACTGAGTATATCCATCGTGGTCTAGCCCTACGTGACTTCGAGCGCAAGTTTACACTTGCTGAGCACATGAAGGTAGTGGGCGCCGAGATCAAGAACGGTGTTCTCAAGATCAAGATCGAGCGTGAAGTTCCGGAAGAGCTCAAGCCTCGTATCGTTGACATCGTCGAAGTAAAGTAATATAATAATAGGGAGGGTTCGCCCTCCCTATTATAAATATCAGTGGAGCCCAATACAATGACAGTAGAAGCAAAAGTCGAAGAAAAAGTAGTAGTATCACTTCAACCACCTAAACTATGGAAAGTGATATTTCTTAATGATGACCAAACTCCCATGGAACTGGTCATGGAGCTTCTTACTAACATTTTCAAACATTCCGAGGCTAGAGCCAAAGAGATCACTTTAGAAATACACAATACTGGAAGTGGTGTCGCTGGTGTATATCCTTTCGAGATCGCAGAACAACGAGGAATAGAAGCTACTACCGTAGCTCGCGCCAACGGATCACCTTTAAAGGTCCAGGTCGAGCAGGAATGATATATACGGTATGAGCAACCTACGTGAACTAACTAAAGACGCACATACTAGTGCAGAAAGACAAGAGTTTGTAAAGATCTTGTTCTCTGGATCTATTGATCCTAAGCTATACGCTACCTATCTAAAAAATCAACACCCACAGTATGAGATTTTGGAAGTCTGTGCTATGCCGCATGGTTTATTTTCAGACCTTCCTGAAATCCGCAGAGCTCCAGCGATCCTAGAAGACTTCATGGAACTGTGGCCAGCAGACAGTGAAGAATCTCCAGAGATCTGTCCAGTGGTTGATGATTATATCAAATATATCCTTAGTATCAAGGACGATCCTAAGAAGCTCATGGCTCATATCTATGTACGTCATATGGGAGACCTTAGTGGCGGACAGATGATCAGTAAACGCATTCCAGGATCTGCCAAGTACTATCAGTTCGGTGATAATCCTGAGCGTATCAAAGACGCAATCAGATCGAAACTATCTGATGATATGGCCGACGAAGCAAGGGTTTGCTTTGACTACGCCAAGCGTTTCTTCCAGGAAATGATGGATGTTGCTGAAAAATACAGAAAGTAAAGTTTGGGATACACTGATTGAGATCCAACACCTTCTGGAAGACTCTTTCAACAAGACTGGCACAGAGTATTCCGAGCCCGGAATGGATCGTTTTAATCAGCCTGGGTGGGTTAATCGCGTTTGGCGGTCCGATTCTTATCGTCGTGCTCATGTTGACGTCGTAGATGCTAGAGCAACTAAAGGACTTTGGATGATGCACTGTTGCATCTTCCCTCATATTCATAATCCTGCTCCTATATATGGGTTTGACGTTATCGCAGGTGCTAGAAAAATCACTGGTTGCTTCCATGATTTTAGCCCTACACACAGGGAATGGCATCATCCGCTGATGTCTTGGTTTGCCGCAGAAACAAGTAAACTAGAATGGCGCAGAGAGCGCGAGCTTCCTGAATGGGCACAGCGTATTTTTAGTAAAAGTATGGTTGCTGCAGGTAATGTTTCAGACGAAACAGAACTAGCGCAGATCACAGAAATGGCCAGAAACACCCTCGATGTATATCTGCAAACAGTCGCAGATACTAACAATAGCGATTTTGACGGCACTGAAGCCCAAAACTACTACGCTATAAATCAGAAACAAAACCCGCATACACCGCGTGTGATGGCCAGCTTAGGGCTAGATGAGGAAGATGTCCGTACATTTATACAGGAATGCCTCTTCCCTGAAATACGATAAATATTCGTATGAGAGCCTTCGAAATCCTGTTAGAGAAAAACTTATCAGCTGGCGATTTTTATAAAAAACCACGACTAGATGCGCTGATAGCTAAGTTAAAAAACAACGACGATTTTATAGTCGATCGCCAACCCACCAAGATAAAAGCATCGAATCAAGAGATAGAGCAGTTAAAAAACTTCTACAGATATTATGATGAAAAAGGCGAAACTAGAAAAGTAACTGCTACACAGCATCTTCCTAAGTCACTAGGAGGTATCGAACTTTCTCGAATAACAAAGACCGGAGAGTTTGGAGGGAGAGGCGGTGCAAACCCAGAAAAAGCAAACATAGGACCTGTGGTAGAGATACTAAAGGCTGCTGCTATCTTTGCTAAACTTACTGACAGAACTAATCAGCCTGTGACCGCAGAAAGAATACAGAGCGTTATGGGCGAAGTAAAGAATACTGTTTCTTTGTCCAAAACATCATCTAAGAGTAAAGTTGAAGTTTATCGAGGTTCTATAGCCAAAGATGTCAGCGATGCTAGTAGAAAAATCAACGATCGTATTACACTGAATATAACTGCTAACGAAGGATCTTTCCTTAGAGCCATATCTTTAAAACCAGAAGATAAACAGGTACAAGGTATTGTACAATCTATCTTAAAATACGTTAATACAGAACACGATCTCTCAAGATATAATAAATTCTTTTCCACTAACAATAGAGCAGATAGTGTAAATGTTGCTATCGTAGGCGGCGAAGGAAAAAAGACCGATGTAAAAACTACGTACATTGATCCAAGCAGTAATCAAGAAAGAACTCTTAAACACCTATCAATGAGTTTAAAAGCTGGTAAGGGAGCCACGCTGGATCAAGCTTCAGGAAGCAACGAAGACGGAATAAGAAACTTTTTCCAGATTTTAGGGCTAGGTGCTGATCAAGCAGAAGCTGCTATAAAACAGACTCAGTTCGTTGGCAAACAGCGCAATGTTGTTTCGACGCCAGATGAACATGCTGCTAGAGTACAGGCAACTATCAAAATATTAAAAATAGCTGCACAGAATCTAGAAGCAAGATACTTCTCCAAAAATGATGCTGGTGAAGCACAGTTTGTTAAAGAGTTCTTAATCAATCTTACTAAGTCAATGACCAAAGAAGAGTCATTGATCTATGTAGAGTTTAATCCTAATGGAACTTACAATAAACTAAATCCCAGGAAGATACAGTTCCTAGCAAACAGTGTCGACCTATACGGAGATCTACAGGTTAGCCCTACCGGAGTAAACCGTCTTTATATAAGAGACAAAGTTTCAGGTAAATCGCTGTTCCATATTAGACTAATGGTATCAAAAGCAGAACGTATAGCGTTCTTCTTTGAGCTAGATGATCTATTAGAACTAGTACAGGCATCACAACAAACTCAACCAGTGGCACAGCCAGCCGCTCTCAATAAACCAAACACTTAATAGTTTTCTTCTAATAGTAAATACTAATAGGGTTCACCGGGAGCGAATCATGGTTAGAAAACTACTAGTATTATTACCTCTATTATGTACGACTAATCTATCAGCAGGAGAGTTAGTACATAACTTTCAAAGTCCTGCCTTTATACCAGGTAATGGATACAGTCAGCACGTTCTTTCAATATACCAACTAGAAGAAAACCGCAAGAAAGAAATCAAAGCAGACGAAGCTGCTGCTATAGCCAAGGCAGAAACTGCTGCCAAACAAACAAACCTAGCCAAGTTCCTAGTAAACGTAGAAGCACGTATCTACGCACAGTTATCCAAACAGCTAGCAGACCAAATGTTTGCCGAAGGTAATGCATCGAATGGAACCATGAATTTCCAAGGCACTAACATCAGCTGGTATAAGACTGGTACTGATGTTACCTTGACTATTTTAGAACCGAGCGGCAATCGAACTGAAATTACCGTTCCTATAGCGAGCTTTGCATTCTAACATGAAACGAGCACTAATACTATTACTGATATCAGCAGCACTGTCAGGATGTGCTGCTATACAAATGGATGTCTCACAGGAAGAACCTGTTGCGGTTCAACCTAAACAGAATCTATACAGCAAACTACCTGACTTGGATGGGCCTCCGATCACTATAGCAGTTTACGGGTTTATGGATAAGACAGGGCAAATGAAGCCCAATGATAGGTTAGCTGTGTTTTCAAAAGCAGTAACACAGGGTGCTGAAGTATTCTTAATCAAATCACTACAGGACTCAAAGAACTGGTTTAAAGTAGTAGAACGTGTTGGCCTAGATAACCTGATTAAAGAACGCCAACTAATACGTAACCAAAGAGAAGTCTACGAAGGCAAAGATGCTAAACCTCTTAAACCAATGACCGTAGCTGGTGTCATGATTGAAGGCGGTATCATTGGGTTCGATAGTAATATACGATCAGGCGGCAACGGCGCTAGATTTTTAGGTATCGGCGGAAGCCAACAATATCGCGTTGACGAAATAGTCATCAGTTTAAGATTGATCAGCGTAAACAGCGGAGAAGTCCTATTAAGCAATGCTGTGAGCAAAACGATTTATAGTACACAGCACAATGTAGGTGTATTGAAGTTCATTGATGCAGGAACAAAGAGTATAGAGCTAGAAAACGGTATGGCTTTAAACGAACCTACTACCTATGCAGTAAGAGTAGCCATAGAACAGGCCGTCTACGACATGATCGTAGAGGGCGAGAAAAAAGGTCTATGGAGATTCAGAACTGCTAAACCTGCTGTTATAGAGGAGAAGAAGAATGAGTTGGTTCAACCACAAACCTCACAGACATCCCAAAGAGCCCCAGAGCCCTTACCAACCGCATCGACAGAGCCCGTCAACGGAAAAAGCAATGAAGCAGGCCCAACGGTCGAGTCCAAAGCAGAAACAACAACCAGAGTAGTTCCTGTCCAACCAGAGCATCTAGTAGTAGTTGAAAAGCCAGAAGCGAAAGTTGAGAAAAAGACAGAAACCACTAGTACAGTTAAACACACAGACAGCACTACTCCTAACGCTCAACTATGGGGATCTAGATTCCTTAAGGAAGATTCTTATGTGTATAGAGAACCCAATGAAAAAAGCCAACGTGTTTGGCAGTTGAAAAAAGGAACAGAAATGAAGATCGTTTCTCCAGGTCCGGAGGGATGGCATTTAGTAGTAGACGCAGAGAAGCGTAAAGGATTTGTGAAAGCTGACATGCTTTTAGCCCACAAACCATAACGAGTAAAAAGCATAGGGGATATTTTTATAAACCACAATATGGATGCATTAACAAACTTAAACTTGCATCCGGAGCGATAAAATGAAAAGAAGAAAAACAGGCGCTGGCGGGTTGTCGAGAAAATTACTCGCAATACTAATGACATCTGGAATGTTGTCATCGGGTGCTTTTGCTAATGACGTCTACATGGAGCAGATTGGTGATAATACCACTGTTTCTGTAACACAAACTGGTGCTGGAAACTTAGTCAATGGTAACGTTGGCGGTACTGGCAACAACGATGATCCGGCATTGATCAAAGGCGATAACAACAATGTTACTATTAGCCAGATTGGTGCCAACAACATCTTACGAATGGTTATAAACAATGAAACCAACGGAGGTGGAGCGACTGTGGTAGTATCCGCAGATGGAAGTGGTAACACCCAGACTATCGGTTGCGGAACAGCACTTAGTTCAACATGTAATGCTAGTTTGATTAAATCTGAAATAACAGGTAATAACAACAACACCGTACAAACGCTAAGTGGCGGTGTGGTTAAGAGCACTATCGCTATTAACGGCAACTACAATAACGTAACACACACAGCATCGGGTCTTGGCCTACACTCTGGTGAAATAACCGTTTCCGGAAGTGGAACCAGCAGCATACCAAACGCAGTAACATTAACACAAAGTGGAGCATTGGCAAAAAGTGCAGTTATTACCAGCAACGGCTCTAACAATAATATTTCTGTTACTCAGTCTGACTAATAGCTACGCTGGTATAGGTAAAGTTACAGAACAGACTGGGCCAACTGAAATTATACGAGATAAGAAAAGTATCTCGGCTAATCTCAATTCGTCTGTAGAAATGAACGACACGGTAAGCACTGCTAGAGCAAAAGCAGAGCTTACCTTCGACGATGCCACAAAGGTCAAACTCACTGAACAAAGCAAGGTAGTTATAGATGAGTTCGTCTACGATCCCAAGAAAGGTGCTGGAAAACTAGCTATCAATATGGCTCTAGGAACCGCACGATATACCAGTGGACAAATAGCCAAAAACAATCCTCAACAAGTAGCGATAAAAACGCCAACAGCTAGTATCGCTGTGCGCGGCACTGATTTTTCTATGACTGTAGATGAACTAGGACGTAGTCTTGTTATTCTGTTACCTAGCTGCGATAAAAAAGGATGTGTAACAGGAGTTATTGAAGTTAGAAATCTTGGCGGTGTAGTTATATTAGATGTTCCTTATCAAGCCACATTAGTCAACACTTCTTATTCAATGCCAAGCACTCCGGTGGTAGTAAAACTAGATCAGGCTAGCATAAACAATATGTTGATCGTTAGCCGTCCTACTGAAATAAAAGAAGACACACATGCTGGTGTAAAAACAAAAGAAAAAAGTCTATTAGATTTTGATGGTCTAGACAAAGACCTATTAAAATATTCAAAACTCGATGAGAACTCTTTAGATAAAAAAACAGCATTGGATAGGAATGATTTAAATGCTGATCTATTGGCTGTTGGAATGTTGAATGAACTAGATCGACAAAACGCCAGCCTACTAAACAATGAACTAGATAATCCTATATTGCCAGGTTATTCTGCAAACAAAGCTCTAGGTCTTCTATACTATTTTAATGATGACCAAACTAAGGTAACATTGTACAAGGCAGGAACTAACAATGCCACAGTCACCTTTGATACCACTAGAAATGCTACTATGACATTAATACAAGACGGCCAAACCATCATACAAAATGTCAACAAAGGATCTACCAGTACTGTGACTATAACACAAAGGTAAAACCTAGCATTTAAATTTCCCTGTTTTTCTTCTAAATAAATGTACCAACACCTATAAAAATAATAAAGTTGGGGAGCGAAAATGAAAAAAAATATAATCGCGGTCGCCGTGGCCGCCGTGTTGTCTGCTTCGGCATCAGCACAAAATGTCGGATTCGAAGATGGCAATATTAACGGATGGACTGGAACTACTACAACAGCAGTAGGCAGCACAACTGTACAGGCAGGTAGCAACACATGGGTTATTAGTCCGTATGGTAGCTACATGGGTAAGGTACAGATACAGAGCGGTACATATAATCAAATGTCTAGTGCTCTCGGTCTTACCAGTACCAGCACAACCGCTATACAGACCATGCTTAACCAACAGGCACAGGTTAGTGGAGGAAATCCTAATCCTACAACTGCGGGATGGATAACAAAATCAGTTACGCTAACAGCAGGTACACAGTTTACTTTAGCTTGGCAATATGTATCAGTAGACTATGTACCTTTTAATGATGGTTCCATCGCAACACTGACACAAAGCGGAACTAATACTGCTACAGTTAACAACTATAATCAACAGTATGCTCTATTAGGATTTACTAATCCAGGCACAGGTGACTATTCTACAGGGTCATATGGTGCTACTGGTTGGCAGGTAGCAACATTTGACGTCAGCGTTGATGGCACATACACACTAGGATTTGGTGTGTTTAATATGGGCGATACTGCCTTAAGTCCAATATTATTCATCGATGAAGTACAGGGAACTACAACTAAAAACGGACAATCATTCGGTGCAGTAGCTCCAAACAATAGTACAGCACCATCTTCTCCTAGCAGTGGAGGAGGAAATAATACTCCAGCTCCTACTAGCACAGTTGGCGCAGGCCAAACAGAGGGAACAGGAAATCTAGCATCATCAGTTACAGTTAATGGCGGAACTATCCAGGTAGCTACTACAGGAATAACATTAACTAATACATTTACAGTTGGTTCAAATGGAATGACTGTTGATCAAAATGGCAAAACCGCTACATTTAACGGAGTTATAAGTGGCAACGGTGGAGTAACTATTGCCAATAGTGGAACTGGTGGCGGCATAACATTTGCTGCGGTAAACACCTACATAGGACCGACTACTATTAATACCGGTGCTAGTCTAACTAATACAGGCACTATTGCAGGTACAGTTACAAACAGTGGCACTTTTGTAAACAGCGGAACAGCAGGCAATACTACCAACTCTGGAACTGCTACAAATACAGGCACACTCGGTACTGTTACAAACAGTGGCACATTTAATAATAACAGCGGAGGAACCACAGGGTCTGTTACAAACAGCGGCACATTCACCAACAACGGTACTACTGGTTCTGTAAACAACACTAATACTTTCACAAATAATGGCACCACTGGAGGAGTTACCAATAGTGGAACATTTACCAATAGTGGAACTGTAGCACAGGTAGGTGATAACACAGGTACATTTACTAACAGTGGCACAATCACCGGCGAAGTACAAAATAGTTCTGCTGGCACATTCACAAACAACGGAACCACTGGCAATATCAATGTTAATCAAGGCGTATTTAATAACAACAATACTGTAGCAGATGTTTCTAACGAAGGAACATTTAATAACGCAGGTACAGCTGGGGCTGTATTAAACAGTGGTGCATTTATTAACAGTGGAACCGTAACAGGTTTGTTTACCAACAGTCTTAATGGTACATTTACCAATAATGGTACTACAGGCAACTGGTTAAACAACAGCACAGTTACTAATAATGGTACGATGGCCGATGGTACAAACACCGGAACATTTACTAACGCAGGAACACTTGGCGATGTTACTAATACAGGTACATTGACCACTACTGGCAATATCGGATCATTAACTAATAGTGGTACATTTAACTACAACGGAGGAACACTAGGTGCATACACACAGACCGGTGGAACCACCGTGATGTTTTATGGAACACCTATTACTGTAACAGGTGCAGCAAATCTTGGTGGTGGCTTGACTATCAACAACAGCCCAACTGCCTACGGAAAGTATCCTGTGTTGTCAGCTGGAGCTGTATCAGGAGCATACGATTCATTGACATCTTCTGGTACTAACGATTATCTAAAATATTCAGGTACAGGAGTGCAGTTATATGTAACACCGAGTGCTGCTGAAACACAGACTAGTATAAACAGTTTGGCCAGCAGCATCAGTGGTATGAACTCTCTTCAAAGTAGCATACTAAACAGCAGCCTAGGCAATGATTCAAACCTCTATGGTGATAAAAATGGCTCTATCACAGTTAACTATGGAAATACAAAAGTAGGTACAGGCGATCTAAACACAGCAGGAATCACAGCTTCTAAGAAGATCAACGACAACTGGCGTGTTGGTGTGTTTGCTGATCAACCATTGAACGATTCAACAGTCGGTGGCGTCACACAAAAGAACAACATGGGCTTTGGTGGGTTTGCATCATGGAATCAAAATGCTGATCAAACAGGCCTTGGCATACATGTAAGTGGTGTCCAGAATAATGGTTCGGCTATGATTACACGTAACGGCCCAGAGTCAGGCGTAGGTAAGGCTAATACCGAAGGCAAGGCTTATCAGGTCAAGGCAACATATACAAAACCAATAACAGATAACACCAGTGTAACACCTTACATTGGTCTACGTCACAGTGAAGTTAAGACAGGCGGTTATACAGAACAAGGACCAACTTTTCCTTTAACTGTAAACAGCAATACACAAACAGCAACCGATGTTATAGCAGGTGTAAGTGTTAGCCATAAACTTACAGACAAGCTAACAGCTACCGGTTCAGCTGGAGTGATACAAAACGTAAGCTCTAGCACAGGAAGTCTAAGTGGCACTAGTGAGATTGGAAATAAAACTACATTCAACAATGCATTACCTAACAACGGTAAGACCAGCGTAGGTGTAGGTGCAGGACTTAGCTATCAAGTAACTAAAAACTCTAAAGTCGGTGTTAATGTCGGTTTCCAAGACAAAACACCTAGCGGAAATAATGTAGGATATGTAGGTCTAAGTTATACAATAGGATTCTAAAAACGTTGGGGCATAGCCCATTACTTTAAGCCCTCTTCGGAGGGCTTTTTTATTAAATATTGTTTTAAGGAGTATGCCATGCGTTCACTAGCATTGGCGTTCCTATTCTGCCTAGCAAGCTCTATAGCCAACGCCGAAACTTTTCAGATGAGAAAGGTAATGATCTGCGATAAATCTGAGATAGTTTTTGAAAAACTAGCTAAAGATTTTGAAGAGTTTCCTGTATGGGACGGAAAAGACATACAAGACGGCTCACACTATGTGATTACAGTAAATCCCCAGACAGGTAGCTGGACTATGATACAGTTTATGCAGGGCATAGCCTGTGTACTTGGTGTTGGAACTAACTCAAATATAGTCACAGGAAAAACCACATAAATACCTGATGCTAAGGAAGGTATCATTATTGACTGTGCTGATGCTAGCAGGCTGTGCTAGCCCTAGAATAGTCACCGTAGAAAAACCGATACCTCCTAGAGAAAACTGTATCAGTGTCCCCGGAGAAGGTTGTAAAAAATTTACAGCAGGCAATGTCGGAGGAACAACCTTAGGAAACCGTGAAGATGAAGATCTCCCTCTCAAAGCTGCGCCACCTCAACGCTAAGAAAATCATAGTCAGTCCTTGGACAGCATTGCTGACATTGGCACTTATTTTAAGTATAAGAATCGCTGATCCTGTCTTTGTAGAAAGTATAAGATTAAGATATTTTGACACTCTAATCACTAGCAAAGCAGCTACTGAGAATAACATCGTCACGGTAAACATAGACGAAAATGCCCTAGACAAATACGGGCAATGGCCATTTAATAGACAGATTTACGCACAACTTATCGAAGACCTATACAAGCGTAATGCTGGACTTGTAGTATTCAATGTCTTGATGACTGAAAAAGATCGTCAGGGAGGTGATGCCAGACTATCCTCAACATTAAGTCAGCTTCCGGTAATACTTCCTAACATGCCTGCGGACAGAATGAAGAACACACCAAAGCAACCAGGCACAGCAGTAATAGGGTCTGACTTCCAAGAAATGATAATACAGTATCCTGGGATTATTGCTAATATTCCAGAAATAGAAAGTCGAGCTGCGGGTGTGGGCATTGTAAACACACTTCCAGAAATAGACGGTGTTAATCGTCGTATGCCATTAGTGATTTCTGTAGACGGAAGGGTATATCCTAGTCTCGCTATGGAGGCTTTGCGTGTAGCAGCAGGTGATTCGACAACACAGATAAAACTTAACGAAGGTGGTGTTGAAAAAATGCGTATACCTAAGTTTGGTCCTATCGCAACAGACAACTTAGGGCGTGTATGGATTGACTGGAGTCAAAAATCACAAAGCGTATCTATGACCGAGCTGCCTAAAGACTTTGGTGGTGCTGTAGTGATCGTTGGTGTAGCAGCAGCAGGTCTAGGTAATCCTGTTCCTACTGCCATAGGCAGTGTTTGGCCACATGAAGTGCAGGCAGCAGTACTAGGAACTATGTTTAACAATGTAGTCATACAACGTCCTGATTGGGCAGATGGTGCAGAAATACTAACTCTGTTAGTTTTAGGTTTAATCATTATTTTTATGTCGAGGTGGGTATATGTCGGAATGGCAACAACTGTTCTGGGGATCATTGCCTGTTATTTTGCTTCTCGTCTGGGTTATGAACACTGGAGAATCTTGGCTGACGCGACGGCAAGCATTGGTGGCCTTGTGCTCGTGGCTCTTCATACTTATGGCGTTAAGTTTGTGAGTGAGTTCTTACAGAAACAAGCAATCAAGAAACAGTTTGCAGGCTACTGCTCTAAGGAAGTAGTAGAGATGTTACAGAAAGATCCAGACTTAATCAAGCGTGGTGTGCGTAAAGACGTAAGTGTTATGTTTAGTGACCTGCGTGGATTCACTCCAATCGGCGAACACTACGGCGACGACGTTGCTGGCTTAGGCAAATACATGAATGGCTATATGGATGCTATCAGCAAGCCTATGTTGGACAACAAGGGCATGGTTATCAAGTATGTGGGTGACGCAAGTATGCACATACATGGTGCTCCTATTGATGACCCAGACCATGCTAAAACTATTGTGCGTGTTGGCTTAGAAATGCTAGACGCTGTAGACGAATATACTAAGAAGATGGAAGCACAAGGACTCCCGCCAGCAGCGATGGGTTGGGGCTGTAACTCAGGTATTGGTTTTATTGGTGAGATGGGAAGCACAGAACGACACAGCTATGATATCTTAGGCGACATGGTTTCAACAGCCGCACGTTTAGAAGCACGTTGTAAAGCATACGGTGTGTTATGTATTATTGGTGCCGAAACATACAATCGTAGCAAAGACGATTTCTTCTACTTGTACTTAGATAACCTACAGCCAAAAGGTAAAACTGTAGCGGATGCTATCTACACGGCCTTACGTATCAAGGGCGATATCAAACACTATAATGTTGCCCGTGACACACACAATGTCATGCACAATCTATACAAAAAGAAAAAGTTTGACGAAGCTGCTGTGATGTGCAAAAAGATGATCGGTGAGTTTGACGGTCAAATGGACAAGTACTATAAAATGTGGGTTGAACGTTGCGAGTTTATGAAACAGCAAGATTTAGGCGACGACTGGAACGGCGAGTTCATAGCCCATGAGAAATAATACTATGATTGACCGATACTTTGATCTATGTGTATGGTTTTGGCTTCAGGGGTATTTTATGCCCTTTTACATCATTGGCAAACAAGATGAATGGGGGCAATGGATTTCTACTTCAAGCCTTAACGGCATTAAAGGAAATATCTGTAGACCTTATTAAGGATTACCGCTAGCGGCTTCTTTATCGTCGCTGGTTTTTTCTTTCTTTACAGGTCGCTTTTTATCATCTAAGTGAGCCGCGTCTTCAAACTTTTCATTGGCTTCTTTTTCTACTTTCATCTGTTCCATAACACGATCGCTTTCTATGATCTTACCACGTAGATGCAATACTGTGTTTACTTTTTGATTTAAGCGGATGAGATCATTATCCAACATGCGGATACGATCAATAAGAGCAATAAGAACTGTGTTGGCTTCAGAGATAACTGGCTTAACTTCTTTAGTAGACCATTCCCAAACATATTTGATTATGTACCCCATTCCTACAGCCATCACTATAGGAAAGCCGTATTTGTTTATTAGATTGACTACTTCATCCATTGGACTTATCCCCGAACTCTATTTTATGTTTGGCGTTTGATCCGCCCTTGATAAAGTTAACTAACTTGTCTTCTCTCCTTAATATCTTTCTACCATTGACTTCTATGAGTTGGAAGTAGTCTCCGTTTTCCCATCCTAGATTTTTATGAACATCAAGCTCTTTATCTAAGATGATACCTCCTGGACTTAGATCCCAACTATAGTCTAAATAGAACATTTTTAATCCCTTCTCGCATCATTTTTACCGTCAGCGCGAGCGATACGGTCCACGTCAGGACGTAAGCCTAGCGCATTGCTAACGATAGTATCAATACGCACGACATCGTGGTTCATAGTTTTGACACGGTTATCGAGAGCAACAATGATACCGGCCATCCCTTTTATACTACCCAAAACGCCCTGTAAGAGTAGTTTAATAGTTAAGTACACAAAATAGCCACCAGCTAGTGCTGCGGCAATCGGAAATCCAAGATCTCCAATAAGTTTAAAGATATCGCCCATTCTTCGCTCCCGAGGATTATATAGGTATTTATTAAGGTTGACCTAGTTTTGGATTGGTGCTATAATACTAGCATATTATTAGAAAGTGACCATATGAAAATCCAAGTCGTATCAGATCTACATCTCGAGTTTGCCGACATCAATATCAAGAACGCTGGCGATACTGATGTGCTGATTCTGTCTGGTGATATCATGGTCGCCAGCAAAGTACACAAGCCTGAAAGTGACTACGGAAAAAGATTCCGTGATTTTCTCAAGCGGGTCAGCTTTCAGTTTCCTCATGTTGTCTATGTGGCAGGCAATCACGAGTTCTATAGCAGTGGGCGTTGGTTCGACGGGCTCGATCAACTACGTGAGGCCTGCGAGCCTCATGCTAATATCTACTTCTTAGAGCGTGATACTCGTAGCATCGGCGATGTGATATTCACAGGAGGTACTCTGTGGACTGATCTTAACAAAGCAGATCCTATTACCATGCATGCCGTTAGAGACATGATGAATGACTACAGGTCTACGCTCAACGACAAGGATGGTTTTAGACATTTGAAGCCCAGTGATACAGTAGAGCGCCATCGTTTGACTCTTGAGTATATCAAGGTGATAGCTGATGTAAACAAAGACAAAAAGGTTGTTGTCGTAGGACATCACAGCCCTAGTTTCCAGAGCTGTCATGAAATGTACAAGAGCGACTACATCATGAATGGTGCTTACCACAGTGATCTCAGTGAGTTCATCCTTGATCGTCCACAGATCAAACTGTGGACCCATGGACATACTCATCACTGTTTTGATTACATGATCGGTGAAACCCGTGTCGTCTGTAACCCTCGTGGTTATGATGGATACGAGAACACTGGGTGGGATCCTATGAAAGTTATTGAGGTATGAAAAAGATTTATTATGAAAAAATCGGAAGAAGGTACGTACCCGTTAGTGAGTACGATAGTGAATACCTTGATAGTTTTCCTCGGGGTAGCCATCTCGTTATGGTTTATCCTGGAGGGTCCTCTCGGAGATTCAATATTGACCCTGCCCTGGCACCCATGATTGCCGCAGGACGAGTAGCAGAAGATGCTATCAGTTCTGCGGTAATGCGGGCCACTGAAGTGCAACCAAAACGCAAGGCTATGACTGAAGCAGAAATGGATGCTTGGAACAACCTTATTGCTGTTTGGGGCGACGAAGCTCGAAGTCTTATTCGTCCTTGCGCTCGTGATGTTGCAGAAGCAGGTGTCAAGGCCATGATGACCGAAGCAGAGAAACTTCTTGAGAACGAAAGTGTACGCAAGGCCTACGATCATTTTATGTTGATGTGTGAACTTACCAAGGAAAAACATGGCGACTAGTTTTATTCCTCCAAATATACAACCAGATGGTTCGTATGGTACTATTGCTATCAGTACAGAATATGAACGGATGCAAAACAGTCTTACTATGACGGCCGGAGGCACCGAAATGCTTCGTGTAGCCAAGGACGGATTCTATGTTCGCGGCGAACGTGTTCCTGCAGATGCTAAAGAAGCAGAAACCGTTTATAATGCTTTCAAGCAGTTTTTAGTTTGGGCAGAACTCAATCGGAGGTAATATGATTCGACTTTGGGCCGTATTTTTACTATTCGCCATTGGAATACACTTTTCTATTATCAGTTGGCGAGCACTGAGTGGAAAGGAAAAATGGACCTTGACAAAGACGCTAGCCTATAGTATAATAGTTTCACTGTTAGCAGTAGCAGTGATGATGTTAATCGTTCTACTTTTTTAAGGAAAAAAAATGAAAAGTATTTTTGTTACCGCTGGTCTTGTCATTACACTAGGTGTGCTAGGTGGTATGGCCGGATGTACTCGTATCGAAACCGGTGAAGTTGGTGTTCGAGTTGGTTTTGACAAACAGGTACAGCCAGGGGAACTATTGCCTGGTTCGTTTAATCAAACAATCATTGGCGATGTATTAACATTCCCGATCAAGGATGTTAATGTCAAACTGGACGACATGACTCCGGTGGCTAAAGACAACAGTACAATGAAAGACTTTGATGCTGTAGTCATCTATAACATCAATCAAAGTCAAGTCGCAGAGCTCTATAGCCAAAAGAGTCAGGCTTTCCATGCCAAACATAATGGCGACATTTATTTGATGTATAACTACATCGTTCAAACTGCTCGAAATGCTATCTATAAAGAAGCACGTAAGTACGAAGCGTTGGACATGGCTGATAATCGTCAGGCTATGGAACAAAGCATCAAAGAGCAGATTCAACGATCTTTAGCTGAAGAAAAACTAGACGGTAGTCTCGTTATTGGACAGGTGCTGATCCGTAATATCGTTCCAGCAGATGCTGTGGTAGCTAGTGCCAACGATCTAGTCCGTGCTAAGAATGAGCTCAAACAGAAGGAAGTTGAAGTTAAGACTGCTGAAGCGGAAGCTCGACGTATGCAGGCTCTGGCCAATCAAGGTACTGCTAGCATACAATATATGCAGGCCAAAGCACAAGCTGACATTGCCGAAGGTATCAAGAACGGCAAAGTCAACACAGTCGTTGTACCATTTGACTTCAAAGGTCAAGTAGTAATCAACAAGTAATATGTGGCGTAGGATATTATTCCAACGAAGCGGCGGCTACTGGCTCTTCTGGACCAGTGCCGTCTACTTAATAGTTGGACTATACAGTGCGTTTTATCACAAAGAAATACCAACACATGTCATCCAGATTATCTGGTTAGCATTTTTGGCTCTGCCGTTTACGTATCCGCCATTGGGCAGGTGGCTCAACCTTGATGTAAGATGGGATGGGAATATGCTAGACTTTTTCAAGAACAGAAAATCGGAAAAAAACAATGTTGTTGATTTTCCTAAACTAGTGGAACCGGTACAGCCAGTGGCTCAACCTCCAAAGAAAAAAGAACCTAAGGAACACTATCGTGTCGGGTTTAACGATGAAGGAATGACTACATTGACGCTCATGAGTGGTGGCAGTAGCATGACTTTGAGCATGAGCCAAGATGCCTGTGAACTCATGATCAGGATGCTTCGAGCTACCTATCAAAATAACTTTAATCCGGACGATGATCCAGATGGTGGCTTGCCGTTGCCTGCAGAAGATAAAAAGGTGGCGTGATGAGCGGACGTGGATTTATTGCCCAAGAAACTGATACCGTATGTGAAATGTGCGGTGCTATCGACGAATGCCGTCCATACGGTCCCAACGACGAGCAGATCTGCTTTGACTGTGCTATGAAGGATGATGAATCAAAAGCCATTGCTGAAAAGAAAATGGCTGCTTATATTTTTGGAGAAAATGATGCTTGATACTATTCCAGTAACCCGTGCTGGTGCAGAAGCTATAGCTCGTGAAGTTATGAGTAAAGAGATGAAACCCATCGTCTTCGAAAATGAACAGCTCAAAGAAGAACTCCGTCAACTCAATGAAGGTGATCGCGTAGTTTTGCCTAAGAGCAAAGAACATGCTAAAATGATGCTTATCATAGCAATGAACTATCTAGGTATCAAGCCAGGAGAAACATTTAGCTACGGAGAATAAATGATAATCGAATATGTGTTTATTGGATTTTTAAGCGCCATAGGTTGGTGGGGAGCCAACTACTATGTTATTACACCTTATCTCCCCGAACCTGTTTATGCAGAAAAGCGTCTAGAAGAAAAGAAGGAAAAAACTGCTAATGAGTGAAGAGCAGCTCTACGAAGAAATGAGCAAAGATCTCGCTGAGATCGAAGAAGAGAGGATCAGGCAGATTAGGCAGGAAGCTGCCAAAGAGTGCGTAGCCATGATTCTGCAGGGCAGTAGTTTTAGTTCCAAAAAAGATTTCGTTCAAAAGATAAAGAGTCATTTTGAGCTGGATTAATCAGCCCAAACTGTAGTATTGCTAGGGACGGTAAATAGTGTTAAGCTGTATACCGTCCTTACTCTTTTCAGCGAGCGAGATAATGAAGAAGATAGCGTTGTTTGCCAAACCTCCACACTGTTCGCTAGATGGCTGCAACGGTTTGATCAACAGTTTATACCCAAACTATACATTCAAGCTGTTTAACGAGCACTTTATCGAACCCGGTTTTTTCGATGATATTGACATGATATGTTTTCCGGGCGGAATCGGCGATGCCGACAAGTTCTATAGATTTTTCCGAGATGAATCCAAAATAAAACTTGTACAAGATTACATTAAACAAGGTGGAAGATATCTAGGAATCTGCATGGGCGCATATTGGGCAGAAAAAGATTACTTTGATATCCTAGATGGAGTCACAGCTAGGCAATACATTACACAGCCCAAAACAGACACAAGAAGGCCTCATCCAAAATCCATAAAGATAACATGGCTAGGACAACCTAGAGAAATGTATTTCTACGATGGGTGTGCTCTAGTTGGTGACGAAACAAAGTTCAAGACCGTGGCTAGGTATGCCAACGGTGATCCAATGGCCATAATCCAAAATAAGATCGGCATAATCGGATGCCACCCCGAAGCAGATGCATATTGGTACGATAATCCAAAATACATGCAGAAGCATTTTAAAGATCTTTCTAACCAAAAACTCCTTAAAGATTTCGTAGATCATTTGATGTCTTTGTAATCTTGACATCTCGTCCTGCTGATGCTATACTAGTATATCATTAGAAAGGACTAGTCAATGATCACTCTCAAGCAATGGATGGAAGTCTGTAACTATCGTATCACTGAAGGTAGCGAATACCAATGGAACTGTTTTGGTCCTACTGCTTATCGTTTAGATAGCTGGAATGGCGACCATGATGGACATACTGTTACTATCTTGTTTGATACTGCGACGCAAGAAGTTTACCAAGTAGAAGCTTTCGACTACAAGCGTGAACGTGCTTATCGTATGACCAATCCCGAATATCTAGAAGCATTCAAAGCTGAATGTGAACAACGTTCAGTTATTGACGAAGCATGGGAACGTGATGACGGGACTCCCGTCAAGTTCACTGATCTCGATGTTGAAGAAGATTGGATAGAAAAGGCCACTGCTATCGTTGATGAAGAAGATTACGATACTCGTGTGCAGGTTCCAGTCAACTTCACAGACGAAGAACTGTTGACCTACATGAAGATGGCGCATGAGCGCGATATGACTTTTAACCAGTTTGTTGAAGAGGCTCTCCGTGAGGCTATTAGAAAGGCTGAAAATGACCGAAGCTGAAAAGTTTCTTGATGATATCAAGAACGGCCGACGCTATGTAGTGATCAATACTTGTTATGGCGGGTTTGGGTTGAGCCCACGAGCCATCAACGAGTATAGGTCGTTGGCCGGTATCACTGATCCTAAGTTTTATGATCGTGACATTCCCAGGGATGATCCTTATCTTATCAAGGTAGTTAAAGAACTGGGTATGAGTGCTAACGGTGCTCATGCCAATCTAAAGGTCGTAGAAATCCCAGGTGATGTTGATTGGCAGATCGACGAATACGATGGCAACGAATGGGTCGCGGAAAAACATAGGACCTGGAAGTGAAAACAACAGTACACCACTGGCAGTTTCATAATGGTGTTGATCCTATCAACCCAGGTTCTCAATGGCCCATGGTTCCACCTCGAGGGTGGACCTGTTGGGTCTATCCAGAGAACGATCGTGAGTTTGAACAATGGATGGAGACCAACTGTCCTAATGCAGATATCACACATCGTTTCAACAGCGGCGACCCTATGTATACTGTCAGCATCGCAGAAGATAAAGAAGCAACCTTATTCCAGCTAAAGTATCTATGACAAAACCAATCGTTATGTTACCAGCAGAGTGGGAAAAAGTTCTTGAACAAATCAAAGTTCGTGAAAAGCCTAGCACCTATCTTTCAAGATCAAAGATGAGACAGGTGTTAGGCTTTACCGTAAGAAATCATAGAGACTATGATAAGAATGACCCTTATGATTATCATTATGCTCACACCGTGAGATTAGATTTTTATGATGAAGCTAAAAGGACGATGTTTCTACTAAAATATGGTAATGGTAAAGACTAAGATAGCCACTCTTAACGAGATATTGGCCACTAGAGCTAGAGCCATATTTCCCTATAGGATAAACTTCGAAACAGTTGGTTATGAAACTATAGATCAAATGAAAGCATGGTGTGAATCCAACTGCAAAGGTCTTTGGCGCAATGAACAAACACATGCTCTGTATTTCCAGTTCGCTGAAGATATAGATGCTACAATGTTTATGCTACGATGGGGCGGCGCGAAAGGTAATAAGTTAAAATGAGTGAACGTAAAGAGTTTGCACAAGATGCTAGAGGTTACGTTCTAATAGGCGATAGTCGAGATATTGCTGTGGCATATACTAATCGTCAGGCTGTTTACGATTGGTGTGGTGAAAATAAAATCGCTGTTGAATATCAAGGTACATTAGGTGGTACAGATCTTTGGAGAATCAAAGACGAGAAAGAACGCACTATGTTTTACCTAAGGTGGTCATAATGTATCCTTGGCAAATAGAAATGTTAGATAAGATGATGAAATACAAAGGACGAGGTATGATACAGATCACAGGTCGTAATGCAGGCAAGAGTGCCTTTTCTTCACAGGCCCTTAATCGATTATGGAATGATATCTTGGGCAAACCTATTACAGATATACGACTATCTGAAGGTAAAGTCTATGGTGCTCGGTATTATACAGCAGAACCTGTAGGAGGCGACTGGCATGAAATGGCAGGATGGTGTATAGAACACTTTGGTTCTTCTGGAAATAATATGTGGGGTGATCAAAAAGCTCCGGAGCCGGCAGAACGTTGGTATATGAATAATCGTAAGTTTTGGTTCCGCGATGAAATGGATCGTATGATCTTTGTGTTAAAGTGGAGATAACATGAGTGTTTACGATTACGACTATGCTCCTGGCGGTACTGGATACAAAGATGAGCTAGTAGACTTTAAAAGTCTAATGAAACTGCCGTGTGGCGGTATCGCTTACTATGATGAAAACAGTGGTATCAGTTATCGTTGCGGTCAATGTAATGCTGTAGTAGGTAGCATAGCACAGCCGCAGCATTGTAAAGATGAACAGGCCAAATGGGATATGTGGGAAAAACTAGGTGGTAAGGGCTGGGACTATTATGCTGATCCTGAGGAGTGGGATTGATGGTCGGGGTGCATGAAGGGCAACTAACCAAAGATACTTGGTCTTCATATCTGCGCAGGCTAGGCAACGGTATCAATGGTGTTTCTGAACGAAGCCAAAACATTACTGAAGAAGATATTGTAGCTAATGCATATAAGTGGATGCAGATTAAATACCCTGGCCCATATCAAGTGGAACCGTACTACAACTCTAAAAAAATGAAATTTGATCTAAGATTGATATTCGAAGATCCTAAAGAAGAAACTATGTGGATGCTGAGGTGGTCATGAAAACTAGGATCCTGCGCCGACGTGTGATCATACGTGAATATGACTTCAAAAAGGTTAGAGACTATGCTCTCGGTACTGGTATCTATCAAGATCAGTTTACCCTCTATGATCGTGTTACGTTCTTACCGTTATCTGAAGACCAGTTAGAAAAGATTAAGCTGGAAAATATACTACGTGGTAAAATACAACCATGGAATGAAATACCGAGCATCGATCCTCCAAGAAATCTGTTGCGTCATCTAAAAGACATGCTCTACGATGAGAAATATATAAACTGGGATACGACCATAGAAGACGGCTTTATCTATGTACAAGCACGAAAAAACACTCCCAAGACCATGATAGGTTTGGGTATATTTGAAAAGGATCTAACAAGTAGAATATGACAAAAAGTTTAGAAGATCATGTAGCTGACAGCATGGCAAAAGAAATGCAGAAGAAGATAGACTTTGAAGTGCTATGTGAACTGCTGGAAAAAATGGGATGGCGCAAAGTTAGTCTAGAAAGATTCAACGACAACAAACACGCCAACGATATCATCTATTGGTGCAGAGAAAATCTCAAAGGTCAATGGCAACGTAATGGTTCTCATTTTATCTTTGAAGATGATAAAGAAGCTATGATGTTTACATTAAAATGGAAATAACACAACGTATATACGATGGCTGCGATTGCTATCCTTGGATGCAGATATTTGCCATTTGGCCTGTACAGACTGTGTCTGGAAAATACGTTTGGTTGCGAAAAATCTACAAGCGTAAGTTTTGGGTAGTATGGGGTACAGGATTTCACATGGAGCCACACGTAGAATATGCCGAACTTTTTGATATACTTACATATGAGGAATAGGTTATGGGACGTCTTAAGGAAAGTATCTCCTGGCCTTATGCGCCGGATAGAACGACCCAGATTAATCAGGCTCTTGCAGACAAATGGTTCGAACATCACAAAGACAGAGTCTACAGGCCCCCGATGAATAAGTATGTCTTAGTAGGAGATCGAGTGGAAGAAGTCAAAGACGTTATCGTACACACATTTACCATGGGGGACGTTGAAGATCCTGACCTTTACGCTGCCGAGCCTTTGTTTAAATGGCAGGAAAGCGAGCAGGGGCAATGGGTAATGAAAAATGCCTGTGATACTCCTACTTGGTATAGAATGGCCGATCCTTTGACATTTGGTTACAAATATCAGATACGTGCTAAACTAATGGGCCCTTCTTTAACCGAATGGATGTTGCGATATGGCCGTTGATCATCCAAAGTCGTATATTGATATGGCCCACAAGAAAGTAGGGAATATACTTCTAGGCGATGACAAGCTCATGAAGATACTAGAAGCCTATCATGTTGTGAGATTGCCAGACGATGATGATTTTAATGTGAAACTGACATGGTGTTTGGAACATTGCCAAAATAAGTTTAGAGATATACGTGAATCAGATTGCAGAGCCTGGTATTTCCAAAACGAGCAAGATGCAAGTATGTTCGCGATGAAATGGTCATGAAAGTTGTTTATCTTACCGACGATGGTATCAAATACGAAGATGCACCTGCATACTTTAAACAGGCTGCAGAATGGGCACGAAAACATTGCCAAAGTTTCGTAGACTATCATATGCAGGATGTTTCGGACAGCTCTTACAAATGGGATTATGTAACTCAGTATGGTTTTACGGATCCAAAAGACGCTTTGATGTTCGAACTAAAATGGAAAACCAGTTGACAAAATAATAGTTTTCTCGTATAATGTTTATATTACTTCAGAGAAAGGTAGTATATGATATATGAGTTGGTTTTAATCACCAGCCTAGGAGCAACTACTCCTTTGGCTTCATATCCTGATTTCAATAGCTGCCTTAAAGAGCGTGTTCAGATCACTCAACAAGGTCAGGGGCAATATGCTGTAGCGTGTTTGCCTGCTCAGACTCCTGAGGATCTGGAACGTAGACTAAACCAAAGTGCAGATATTCTTATGAAGACTCTTAAAAGAATGCAGGAGTCTATGCCAAAATGAATGAAAATCTAGATAAAAAACTCTGCGAACGATACCCTAAGATCTTTCGTGATCGCCACGGTGATATGAAAGAAACTCTAATGTGTTGGGGCTTTGAGTGCGGCGATGGGTGGTACAACATCATCAATCAACTGTGCTCCAATATACAACATCACATTGATTGGCGCCAACAACAGCATGACCGTGATGTCAAATATAATGAGATGGTGCAAGCCGGTCTCGCCGGTAATCTAGAACTTCTAGAAGAATATTACCGCGGATGGTTAAATGCAGAAGACCGTATTGCTGAAGCTTTGGAACGCGGCCCTACTAAAGTTACTGAACCAGTTCAGCAGGTAGTAGCAGTGCAGATCAAGGAAAAGTTTGGTACATTACGATTCTACACCAATGGCGGTGATGACATCATTGACGGTATGATTCGTATGGCTGAATCTATGAGTGGTGTTACCTGTGAAAAGTGTGGTTCACCTGCTGAACGTAGAGATGGCGGCTGGATCCGCACACTCTGCGACACACACGAAAAAGAATATCAAGATCGTTTTAAAAAGGAAACTGCATAATGGAAAAGTTTTTTAAATGGTTTGAAACTTATCGTAAACCTATCGGGTATACTGTAGGCGGACTTAATGTGTTTAACGGTCTTACCAATCTACTGTTTGGAGATCTGTTAGGTGCTGTGTTTTGGTTCCTTCTAGGCGGTGCTATTATCTTAGATGCAAAATATTTCAAATGAATAATAAACTAATAGAAAAACTTGCTGTGCAAAGTCTCGTTGATCACGGCGGCGAACTGATCTTTAGCAAAGAAAAGTTCGTAGAGTTGATTGTAGAGGAATGCGTATCTCTATTTCCGATGCAGTTTACTGATGAGCAATATCAACGTAGGATCGACAAAACGATTCGCAAACACTTTGGAGTCATTGAATGAAAATAGGTTTTAGTTTCGGTCGATGCATTCGTGATATCGTCAACGGTGAGATCAATATCGATGATGTAGCATTTCTAATCACAGCCACACGTATCAGAGATGAATCACATATGGCTGGCGTCATTGGTAACTACATGGAAGAACCCACATATCTAATGGGGTTGGACTATGATAAGTGCATGGAAGTGGCTTTGTCACTATGGAATACAAATCGAGTTTTACAGCCCAGAGCACAAGGTATGCATCGCCATATGCAACCAGAGAGCTCAATCTGGGTAGATATATTTCCAACAGTTCTCAGCGAAAACGAATCTGTCAAGAAAGCCTGGGACGCTTATCGTTTTATGCTACATATGGTAGAGAACGTAGACACTGAGGCTACAGAAGTTTTTAAAGTATAGGAGAGAGCATGGTTAAAGAAGGATCTCGTTGGGCAGGCAATGGCAGAGATGTATTTCATGTTATCCACGTAGTAGAGATCGATGGTCATACCTGGGTACATTATATCAAAGAAAACGCACCTGAAGATGCGAATAGAGAATATAGTTGTTATGTAGAAAGTTTTCTACAAAGATTTACACCGATGCCAGAATGATACACATAAACTTTTCCATAAACAACCCCCGGAGCTCTCGATGGAAGACCTTGTTCACCAAGCACGGTCTTTTAGGCAAAGGTACACGGGCTTGGGAGTTTAACGGGTATGCTACACACCAAATCATAGATTTTAACTTTGATATTAGAACAGGCAAAGTTGATCATCCGGGCGTATCTTTAATGATTGGACTGCTAGGATACAGCCTAGAACTTACAGTCTATGACACACGACACTGGGATTCCGAATGGGGAGTTTATAGATGAAAGAAATAATCATACTATTGGCATTATTTGGAACCAAGCATTTTATCGTAGATTTCTTATTGCAACGCAAATATCAATATTCCAATAAAGGCGTGTATGGGCATCCTGGCGGTATTTTGCATTCTGGATTACATGGTATAGCAACTTGGGCATGTTTGGTGTTTTTTACACCTTTAGCCGTACATGCTGCATTTGTAGATTTTATACTACACTATCATATAGATTGGGCTAAAACTAATATCAATCAAAAAATGGGCTGGACTGCTAATACCCATGAAGAGTTTTGGTGGCTTTTAGGATTGGATCAATTTCTCCATTATTTGACATATGTAGGAATCATCGGATGGACAGTGGGTATATTTTAAAAATAAAGCGATGCTATTATAGATAAGTAAGTTATCAGATGGAGCCTCGTGTGAAAAAAATCGATGATTTCAATGCCAGTGATCGCGTTGACCTCAAACTATTGGAAAACTCTATCCACTATCTAAACGGTGAGATAGATGAAGATACTGTACAAGAATGTATTAAGTGGCTGATCTATGAGTCGCTAAATGCCAAAGAACAGCGTGTACTGACTTTATACATTAACTCTACTGGGGGAGATCTTTATCAAGCATTAGCCCTAATAGATGTTATGAAAAGCAGTCCACATGCTATCCGTACAGTAGGCATAGGGGCAGTAATGAGTGCTGCGTTCTTGATCTTTACCAGCGGTGATAAAGGTCAACGATATGCTAGCCCTAATACTAGCTATATGTGCCATCAGTTCAGCTCTAATGTAGAAGCCAAGTATCACGACATTAAAGCAGAAATGAAAGAAAATGAAGCCTTGAACGCTAAAATGGTAAACATTCTTAAAGAAGCAACCGGACTAGCGCCAAGTAAGATTAAATCCAAACTTCTGCCAGCTAGCGATGTCTACCTCAACGCACAAGAGATGATTGAACTAGGCCTAGCAGATCACATCCTAGAATGAGGCAAAAATGGACAACGTAGTAACATTCAATCCCAAAGCTAACAGACAAGAAAAGAATAAGGCTGCTCTTTTAGATGTAATCGAGTATCTCAAGAAAGAAATAGAAGAAGGACGTATACAGGAGTTTGTAGGAGCGACCATGGATGAAAATGGTCAAGCTCAGATTCATGTCTTTGCCTTCGACACCCCAGGTGCTGTTGGTCTCTTTGAGATTGGCAAGCACATCTTGATGTCACAGCACGAATAAGCCCAAAATAGTTGACACAAAATCCTAGTGATCGTATAATATACATATCATAGGAGAACAAGAGTGAATGAACTAAACACTTTTGAGCAGAAAGTCGATCAACTGTTAACCAAGCGCAAAATGAAACATGCGCACACTATCGGACTTAAAGCATGGAACAAGCACTTCCTTGCGCATAGCTGGTTAGCTCATTGTCGCTGTGGTGATGGATTTGAGATGTTAGATATCCTGCTAGATGATTCTAAACTAATCAGTGGTGATATCTTCAACTCAAACTTTCTTAAAAGTTTCGAGGAAATATATCCAGAGCAACTGCGCTCAAATCGTGCCTGGCAATCCAGCATGAAATCATATGTTGAGTTCAAAGGCAAAGGTCTTGGCGCAGGAGAACTGTATCTAGCTATGGTCATCGATGGTTGGTCATTTGAGCGGACGGAAGGTAAAGGTGATGGCAAGGTCGCAGGCGGTATCCGTGAAATCAAAAATAACGGTGCTAGTCTTAAACCATTGGCCGAAGCTATTCGCGTACAGGACCAACTTAATGAGGAAATATTTAAAGGAAACAGAGCTGGGCCGATAACTAAGTTTGACGTACATTTCGATTGGATCAAGAAACAAAAAGATCCAGAAAGCATCTATCTGCAATATTTTACACGACTGTATCCTGGAAGAGATGTTAAGGATATGTGTAAACAGCTAGCAACAGCAAAAACTGGCAAAGACTTTAACGATATTATTGGAAAGAAAGTTCTTAGTTGGTACAAGGATGTTGACAAGTGGAATAGTCTTGTTATCATCGATCAGGACAAGGGCATGATCGCAAATATCGCAGATGTAAACGATCTGACTATGTTTAGCAATCTAAAGTTTGAGTGGAAAAGCGAACGTGGAGGAGACACACAGGCCATCACTGATGGTTATGTAAATATTAGAATATGAAACCATTGTATATCTGGGCTGGCGGAAAAAACAAGATGATACCCAAGTATGAAAAAATGCCGGGTATTCCTATGAGTGGCTATGACACTTTTGTAGAACCCTTCTTTGGAGGTGGTGCTATGATGGTGCATATCTACAAAAACAACCCCACAGTCAAAAAGTTCGTGATGAACGACATCAACCCAGAAATCGTTGGTATCTATCGCGCTATCAAAACAGATCTAGCAAACTTCCTAGCTCGTATGGATGTATTAAGTCAGCAGTATCTGCCCTTGACTAAACCAGATCGTAAAAAGTTTTATTATGATCTTAGAAAAGAGTACACCACTAACTGGAGTCAATGGACTAGCACCGATGAATCTGCTACACTATACTTCTTGATGAAAACAGGATTCAATGGTATATGGCAGGTCAATCAACAGAGCAACGGACGTTTCGCGACACCATCAGGACTGTTAGATCAAAAGACCAAGGTCTATGATCGAGACAATGTCATAGAGTGGAACACTTTCTTACAAAAGGTAGATATCCATTGCGGTGACTGGAGTGCCTGCACACAGTCCGTAGAAGGACGTAGTTTCTATTTCATGGATCCTCCTTACAGAGATAGTTTCACACAGTATGGTCAGAGTTTCGATGACAACGAACATGTCAAGCTCATTGATTTCTGCAAACAGGCAGACTTGGCTGAACACTATGTCATGTACTGTAATAGAGATGCCGGAGACGACTTCTATGACCGTAACCGAGGACAACTTGAAATCGAAACTTATGGTATCACTTACACAGCAGGTCGAAGAGCAACAGATGAGAACGGCAACAAGAAAGCCAAAGCTGCCACAGAAATCTTGTTGTACAGCCCAAGTATTTTAAATCGTGGCGAAAATGCCACATTATACGCTACTTTATTTGTTGACGGCTAAATAAAAAGACACTATAATATTGTTATTGTTAGCAGAAAGTTATCCACAGCAAGATATCCAAAATAGGTTGACAGCAGGGATAAAAGGCTATACAATAGAGTTTGTAAGTTAGAAATAGCTTACAGAAACAAGGAACTAAAGACGCAAATGAAAACGCTATCGTTACATAGATTGATATCATCTAAAGCACAGCAAGGAGGCTTTATGCCCTCACGCTGGTCTGTATGTGCCATTAGTCTATATAATGATACACCAGAGCTACAACCGGGGTCCAAAGATGAGGGATGGGATGGTTAACTAACTGCCCAGAACAAGATCAAAAGGACCCCAGGATTAAAAACCCTGGGGTTTTTGTTTGCTAAAAGGAAAAATGGAATATAAAGATATAAACTTCGACAATCTGAGTAAACGCATCGTAGAACAGGCTTACGCTTCTGCTCGTTTTGAAATGACAGAGGAACAGAAACGCAAACTTATTCAAGATAAGTTTGATAGGGCCAGTGCAATGCATGAAGCTCAGAAACAGATTCCGGTCCTAGAAGACTAGAATCAAAGTGTTGATAGGGAACGCGACCCTGCAGAACACTATAATAAACTGCTACTAATGTGGGCGGCCTGGGGGATGAGAAGCCGGTGGCGATAACGCCGGTGGTAAAAACCCAGAGTAGTTAAACACTCTCTATTCAGCCTCTGACGCTGTCTAAAATCATAGAGGAGAGTGTTTAACTACACACTCTCACTACCGCTTGAACCGCGGTTGACAGGCATAGCCTGAGAGTGTTAAAATACAAAAATGGGCAAGCGGCTACGATGGCGGAGTGGCGGCGGACTGTAAATCCGTTACTTAAGAAACAGAGTTGGTTCGAATCCAACCTTGCCCACCATTTTTGGTCTTAAGGTGTTCATGGACGCACACTGGCTTGTCACGCCAGAGGACGGGGATCGTTACCCCGTAAGACCGCCAAGTAATATCTCAGTAGTGTAACGGCAGCATACCGGTCTCCAAAACCGTTGGTGGGGGTTCAAATCCCTCCTGGGATGCCAGTTAGTTTTATGCTCGGGTCGTCTATCGGTTAGGACGCTGCCCTTTCAAGGCGGAAAGAGGGGTTCGACTCCCCTTCCGAGTACCAAAAAAATGTAAGGGTGGCAGAGAGGCCCAATGCAAGAGTCTGCAAAACTCTAAAGCCGTCGGTTCGAATCCGACCCCTTACTCCAAGTTATGGAAGTGTGGCAGAGTCTGGTTTATTGCACCGGTCTTGAAAACCGACGAACAGAAATGTTCCGTGAGTTCGAATCTCACCGCTTCCGCCAATCAAGTGGGAGGCTTGCATCCGTGCTCAGCCTTAAACGACACAAGCGTCCCTTAGCAAGTTTTGAGAGTGTCAGCAAGAGAATGTCACGCTATCTAGGTAAGTTCGAACTACCGAAATAGTAGAAGGGGACGGGTTCAACTCCCGGCTGATCGGAAGATCGGCGCAGATTGGTTGCTAACTGGACTAGTATCCCAAGTGACGTACCGAGTCCTGCCCGGGCTTTGTTAATCCAGGTGAATGGTAGCAATAACGATGGTGCTACAACTCTCAAATTCATTTCAGCCGCGTAGCTCAGTGGTAGAGCAACCGCTTGATAAGCGGTAGGCCGTTGGATCGTTCCCAACCGTGGCTACCAGTTTTTTCTTAAGGAGATTTGCCATGGGAGATGATGGTAAATGTAGTAAACTTTAGGGACGCTTAACTCAGTTGGTAGAGTATCAGACTTTTAATCTGAGAGTCGTGGGTTCGAGCCCCACAGCGTCCACCACTTGGCAGTGTAGCATAGAGGCGAATGCAAGCCCTTCATACGGGAGAGATCGTAGGTTCGAATCCTACCACTGCTACCAAGTTCATTGGGGAATCGTCTAATGGTAGGACACGTGACTTTGACTCACGGTGTATTGGTTCGAGTCCAGTTTCCCCAGCCACTTATGGGCGCATAACTCAGATGGTAGAGTAGCTGACTCTTAATCAGTTGGTCGTGGGTTCGAATCCCTCTGCGCCTACCAAATATGCCGTCGTAGTGTTAATGGTTAGCACGACTGTTTGTGGAGCAGTAGGAGTGGGATCGAAACCCGCCGCCGGTACCAAGTTCAAGGTTGACACTGGATCAACTGTCTGTTACTATACTGAACAACCTGGCGAGGGCCTGTAGCTTAGTGGTTAAAGCCCGCCGCTCATAACGGTGTTATCGTAGGTTCAAATCCTACCAGGCCCACCAGGTTTAACTGTTACATTGATGACTTTGCTGACAAACTTAAAATGTCTGCTTAGTGTGTCAAAAAGTTCTATGTTAAGGACTGAACTAGCACGACTATAACTGTTGCTACCTATGGAGCCATAATAGTCTATGTCTAGTCCTTTTCTTTGTCCGTACTCAGGAAAGACACCACAGAGAAAAAGACACTCATCTCCGAGCATTTTAGCGTCTGTGGAATTTTTGATGCGGTAATAAGTTTCGATGAAGCTGTCCTCTGGCATCCAGTTAGGACGGTTTATGTGATCTGCGAGCAACATGATGACATACTGCTCAACATGCAGCGGAAGCTCATATCCGTAACTGTTTTTAGTTTCGGTAATGAGATGTTGGAATGCTGTTACGTATTCATCGCTCACAATGATATTTATCAAGTTTCATGCCTCTGTAGCTTAATGGTAAAGAAACGAGCTTATACCTCGTCAAAGCACCGGCCAGATAAGCCGGCGTGTGCAGGTTCGAGTCCTGCCAGAGGCACCAATAACGGCCCTTAACTCAGCTGGACTAGAGTGCTTGTCTTCGAAACAAGAAGTCGGGAGTTCGAATCTCTCAGGGCCGGCCATACGTCTGTAGCTCAGCTGGATTAGAGTATTAGTCTACGAAACTAAGGGTCGCAGGTTCGAACCCTGCCAGACGTACCATACAATGGTGTCCATAGTGTAGTGGCCTGCATTGCTGTCTGTGAAACAGTAGGTACCGGATCGATACCGGTTGGACACCCCAGTTTAGGGATAGACGGTGGCATTAGGTCCCTGTTAGTCTAGGCACAGTGGGGTTGACTGTGTTGACACTATAGTATGACTAATAGGTTTGTTAAACTTAGCCATTCGAGACAAACTAGTTCGAAGTATGTATAGAACTAGTTCCCGCCTTACATGCTGCTTTAGCTGATGTGGTCATAGCACCGGTCTGAAGAACCGAGGAACGTGGTTCGATCCCACGAGGCAGCACCATTCGATGCCCCTGTGGCCAAATTGGTAAAGGCAGCTCTCTCAAAAGGAGTGTTAGTTTCTCCCGGTTCGAGTCCGGGCAGGGGTACCAAAAATATTTTTGTCTTGCTTACCAAAAGTGCTTGACAAGTTGTGTAGAAACACTATATAATAGATATATGTTGTTAACGCAACACCGCTCTTTAACATCGTGAAAACGTTTAATGCCCCGATGGTGGAATTGGTAGACACGCTGGTCTTAGAAGCCAGTACTTCGGTGTGCGAGTTCGAGTCTCGCTTGGGGCACCATTAGTTAGTAGCATAGCTCGTCGGCCTACGAT
>Ga0255151_1000038_pt1 | contig 54527 bp, 73 predicted proteins | sample Atl_Yuk_RepB_8h_FD_183612 | JGI IMG/M metagenome (GOLD analysis project Ga0255151, IMG submission 183612) | Freshwater microbial communities from Altamaha River, Georgia, United States - Atl_Yuk_RepB_8h | ecosystem: Environmental > Aquatic > Freshwater > River | place: USA: Georgia | collected... | reverse complement strand
TTTATCTTTAAATGAAAGCACATATGAATATGTAAAAAAATGGACAACTATCATAAATTCAATGCCATTACCAATTAATTTACATACTATAGAAAATATTAAATTAATTTAGAATGAATACATTACACACTTTTGGGTGCTCATATACAGCATTTTATGAACGTTCTGACAGAAAAGAATTTGATCAATATAAGGAATATAATGGTGGTAAATTTCCTAAGACATGGCCCGAATTACTTTCAGAAAAATTAGGTCTTAACTTAAATAATGTGGCTATTGGGGGATCATCAAACTATGAAATATTTCATTCATTTTGTGATAACGTTGATAGCTTCAAAAAAGGTGATGTTGTGATAATCGGATGGTCATATAAAGAAAGATTTAGGCTAGTTAATAATAAAATAAATGATTTTGTGAGGGTCGGTCCTGGTTTTATTCCAGAAAAATTAATAGATGGTATATGTTCGAAAAGTATAGAAGAAATACTTGTTAATAGAATGGAACAAAAATGGGTTGATGAACTTATTAGTTGGGAAAAATTAATTAAAAAAATATGTGACCTAATCGGCATGAAATTATTAATATGGTCATTTGATAAAACAATACCTAATCATGATAATTTTTTAATGGTATTAAGGGAGCAACATGGCGCTACAAGAATTTTTGACGAAACAAACGGTAAAATTGTTGATTATCATTTTGCAACTAAAGGTCACATAGTGCAGGCTAATTATTTTTTAGATGTAATAAACGAAAAAATAAAATATAACTACAAAGAAAAGAAACTAATATGAAAAGACTAATTCAATGGATTTTAAACAAAATTCAAGACTATAAAAAGAAAAAAAGATTTGAAAAAAAAATAAAGGAACTTAAAAAACGAGATCCATTCACTTATAAACATTAAGTTATGTATTTTAAAAATCCAATAATAAACACACATCAGGAAAACATTTTTCATTTAGCTCCTATACCTTTATATGTTAAACAGTTTGATGACCACGATCTGCATGACGAAGTATATAATATTGGGTTTAACGAACTAAGCGAAGAACAAAAAAGAATGGGACAAGAGTTACCGGAAGTTTACGATTTTGAACGACAATCAACATATGAGATAAACTATAATAATAGAGATATGTGGGTAGAACCCACAGAGTTCAACCCAATAGGTAGCAGATTTGCTGTTCCACCTAACGATTTCTTAGATAGACCCGAAGAATCAATTAAAACTATCCGTAAAAGATGTGAAGAAGGTTATATAGATATGTTAAATAAATTAGATTTTTTACATAATAATAATCCAAATATTACTGAGAGCTGGATTCAATATTATGCCCCAACATCAGGTAGAGGACACAATCAACATAATCATTGTAGATGGTCTCCGGACGAAGAAACTAGTTTAAGTTTTGTAGGTGGGTATTATCTCAGTGATGGTAACCCAATCGCGGATCATCCATATAGTGGTGTATTTACGTTTCATGTTAGAGGTATGTCTCATTTTATAAAGCCTAAGAAGGGTTTATTAATGATATGGCCATACGATATTGTACATTCTGTTAAACCATTTTATGGAAAAACTCATAGATGTGTAATAAACTTTAATATACAAGATGGTGATAATATTACAAAAAAATCATTAATATGATAATAGCATTAGTTTCAGTTGGGGAGCATTATAATGATAAATTAAAAGAAGCGTTAGATTTTTTTAAATCATATGACATATGCTTATTAAGCGATATTGAAACTAAAAATATTTTTTATTACGAGAAATATATGAATGATAAATTTTCATATTTTGATAAACTATACTTCAGCTTGAATATGGTCAATAAATTCAAAAGGGATGTTTTTTATGTTGACATAACTAAGACATCTGAGGTTAATTTCGATTTTGTAAAAACAAATAAATTTTATTTTAAATCGCATTGGCCGTTTGGTAATCACCTCAAAGACTATCTTCAATATGAATTTTTTAATCCATTAATAGAAGATTGGTCAGAACCGGATATAGATTACACAGAATTAGTGGCAATCAGAGAAACAGAATTATTCTTTTCTAAAGATATTGACGCTAATTGCTTAGTTAAACATCTTAAAAATATTCAACCATTGTTCAGAAAGATGTCATTAAAAAATCCAACATATCCTAGCTATGATAATGCCGAAGGAATCGCTTTATCATATGCATTAAAAAAATGCTCAATATAATAAATGATAAATAAAATCTATACATACGGTTGTTCATTTTCATACAATTTTTGGATTGATGAAAACGAAACATATACAAATAAAATAGCCAGACACTTAAACGTTGAATATAAAAACAATTCTTTTCCAGCAATGTGCCATAATTTAATATATGAAAAATTGCTGATTGATTCGTTAGAATTCAACAAAAACGATTTAATCATATATCAATTTACTTCAGGTAATAGAGAGGGTTATATATTAGATAATAATTTTTATTATACATCTGCTGGTATTGGCAAAACAGTAAGGGAAACTGTTGATGTCTTTAATGCTTGGGGTGGCGGCAGAGAAAAATATCCTATGACCGACAATCAAATTGAAATATTAATTGATTATATTAATAACTGGGGGGATTATACATTAGATTTTAAATTTAGAAAAGTTAATCATTTGATGCAATTATTAGAAAAAAAGATTGGAATAAAGTATGTATATCTTTTCTTAGACAACAAGTTTGATCGATTTGAAAGTCTAAACAAAATTAATTTTCCCACATCAACTAATGATAAAAACTATGCTATAATTGAATATGTGTCGGAGAATAAATTAACATTATCAGATAGTAATAAAGGGTCAGACAAAAACGATAAGCACCCTAATGAAACTGGCCACACACATATTGCGGATAGAATTATAAATTATTTAGAGAATGAGATTTGTTAGAATATTTTGGGGGGACATTAATAGGTATCATAATCAAATTAAAGAAGCTAAAGAAGATAACCTAAATGAAATGGTTTATGTGTGGGGTAAAGAAAACTATACAATATTAAATGAAATGGGTTATGAATGTTACCTAATTAATGAAAATAGTTACGATTATACAATTGCTTCTGGCCATACATTTGTTGATTACCGAAGTTTAACACATAAAATAGTTGGATTAAAGATAGCATTAGAACAATATAAAGAAGTCATATTTTTAGATTGGGACGTTAGAAAAGTCAAAGAATTAGATGACAATTTTTATGACTTAATAAAATCAAAGGGTTCTTCATTACAGGTTCCATTATATGTTTATCCAAGCAACGCATTCACATTTTTAAAGGAATCCACACATGATTATAAGATGGTTAATTTTTTTAATGTTTTAGAAAAGTCTATTAGAAAATATGCCTATAATTTAGGTGATAATTTTATATTACCAAATACCGGATTTATATATTGTAACGATATAAAAATAGCCGATAGATTGTTGGCAATTATTCAAGAGCAAAATATGGAAAGTGTCCCTGATGAATTATCAGTTGCGTATCATTATAAAAATTTTAAAGTTAACGAATATGTAATGTATATTGAACCGATGGTTATTGGTACTAAAGAATCTGGGTATGATTGGTGGGACAATGAAGAACAAAAATTGATGGATTATAAAAAAGCGTACATTATTAAAGATGTTTATTTTAAACACAAGTAATTAATATGAAATTTATAAGAGCATTTTGGGGGGATTTGAGTAACTTCAACGAGAGACACAAACATGAAATTATTGAAGTTTCTAAAAATAAAAATTTAAATGAAATGGTTTATGTTTGGGGAGTAGAAAACAACAAATTTATTAAATCACTTGGTTATGAAACGATACTAATGAGTGACAACCCCACTGAATATGGGGATCATTATTTGTATAACTCAAGTACATATATGATTCATAAATTAGAGGCTATTAAGATGGGTATAAAAATGTTTGAAGAGGTTATTTTTTTAGACTGGGATTGCAAACAATTAAAACCCATAGATAAAGATTTTTTTTATTTACTCAAACTTCAAGATCAAGAGATACAAATGCCACTTTATCTGTATCCAAAAAATTATTCTGACATTATTTTAAACGAATGGGGTGAGTTGTTAGATAGTGAGCGTAAAAAATATGTATTAAAGCAACAAATATTTTTACAAAAACATCACTATGAATGGGGCAATAGTTTTGTTACCCCCAATGCTGGTTTCATATATTGTAGCAACGCCAGCATCATAAATGATTTAATATCAATTAGTTATGAACATGAAATAGGAATAGCAACAGAAGAAATGGCTTTTGTTGAATATACAAAAAAGCTTGTTAGTACATTAGAAGAGTATGTTTATAGATTTGAGCCTTTAGTTTGTGATGCCAAATACGAAACACATTTCAATCAGAAAGATTTAAATAAATTTATTTCAAAATTAATTAAAAAAAACTTATATTTCATACATGAATAACATTAAAGTCATTTTTGTAAACTGGACAAAACCATATTTCTTTAAGGAAGACGCGCAGGGGTATAATAAACTAAAATTAGTTGATTTAAGTAATGAAACTTATGAAATTGTAGATTACGAATTATTAATACAAGAAACTGCAGTAAGAAGAGCAAAAAGACATATCGGACCAACTAAATTGTATACAGATAATGTTGGTTACGAATTTTACAAAAAGAACAATATGATCGATTTATGGGATGAGATTGATGTTGATACATTAGAATCTTTTAACAAAGAATATTCTGAAGTTAATCCAGGTAGATTTTGGACAACAGGTAAATCTATTGTTATAGGTAAAGAACCAATTCCATATCTTTTTATTGATTTAGATTTCATAGTAAGAAGCAAACTACCGTCTTGGATCACAAATTATGATCTAGTACATACTCAATGGGAAGTTCAAAGAGGTGAATTTTTTGTATTTGAAGAACAAATACGTGAAATCGGCGGTATTGAAGATTTTAATCAAAATATGATGGTACCTAATACTTCTTTTGTTTTCATGAATAATGAAGAACTAAGGAATGACTACTTAAAGAAGCATTTAGATATTATCACAAGAAAGTATGATTATGTTCCAGAGTGGCTTTGGTTGATTGCAGATCAAGGTATTTTAGGTTACAGCGCAAGAAAATTAAAATCAAAAGTTGAATCAATTGAGAATAGAATTTACATGTCATATGCTGAGGTTGATTCAGCTAGCGAGGGAGCACCAGGTAGAGCATTATTTTGGGTAAAAGACCCAGATAGAATTGACCATGTTGAAAATTTAGAATACGAACATGTGTGGTTTTCTAAATATGATTTAAAGATGTATCCAGAAATTAGAGAAAAGAAAATACAAGAATTAAAAGCCGAAATTGATTGGTTAAAAAACACCCCAAACATTTTGTAATCCAAGAAAAAAACCTTATATTATATGCATGATATATTGGTTTACAGGACAACCCGGATCGGGTAAAACTACGCTGGCTTTAGAATTAATGAAACATCTCCCAGCAGCAACAACGATACATATAGATGGTGACCATCTAAGAGATGTATTTAAAAATAAAGATTATTCAGAAGCTGGACGCAGAAAGAATATCGAAAGAGCACAAGACATTGCTAAGTTCTTGAATACTAAAGGGTATTCAGTAGTTGTGTCTTTGGTTTCTCCATATAAAGACCAGAGAGATAAATTTAAATCAGAGAATTCTGTTGTAGAAATATATGTGCATACCACTGAAACAAGAGGTAGAGAGCATTTTGCTGTTGATGACTATGAACCACCAACAGAAAGGTATCTTGATATGAATACAACAGATCAATCAGTAGAAGAATCCACTAATAAATTACTTAATACACTTTTCTTATGAAGAAATATGCAATGTACATCGGAAGATGGCAAAATTGGCACGCTGGCCATGAATGGCTTATTCGCCAACAATTAGATAAAGGTAAAAATGTTTGGGTAGCAATCAGAGACGTTAAAGTTGATGAGAATAACCCAAAAACAGCGCATGAAGTTTTAACAATGCTACAAAATGAGCCTTTCTTCCAACAAAATTGGGATAAACTTTTTGTATCAATTATCCCAGATATTGAATCGGTAAATTATGGTAGGGGCGTTGGATATGATGTTATTTATCATGAGCCACCAAATGAAATTGCGGAAATAAGCGGAACTAAAATTAGAAAAGGAGAAATAGATGCCACTGGTAAAAAGACACATAGCTAAAAGTATCAGTTATAGATTAATTGGGACTTTAACAACAATTATATTAACAGTCTCAGCTGGACTCCCATTAAAATGGGCTGGCATGGTTGGGATTGGTGAATTAATTTTAAAACCAGTAATATATTTTTTACACGAAAGGGTGTGGTATAAATGGATAAAATTTGGCTTAATAAACAAAAACAAATAATGAATAATATTGTCATTATAGGTGGAGGTACCGCTGGGTGGCTAAGTGCGTTATATCTGAATGATAAATTTAAAAATTCAAATATTACATTAATTGAGTCGGACGAAATTGGTATACTCGGGGCTGGTGAAGGATCTACTGCAAATCTAAAAACCATATTAAATGAGTTGGGGATAACAGATAATGATTTAATAGAAAATTGTGATGCAACATTCAAGGTTGGTATAGATTTTGAAAATTGGACGAATGAAAACGATAGCTATTTTCATCCATTACAATATAACAAACTAGGCAAAATACCTATTCATGCATTTCATTTTAACGCTCGCCTATTTGCCAAATATTTGAAAAAGGTTTCACTCGAAAGAGGCGTTATTTGGGTCGAAGGAATAGTAGAAAAACCAATTACAAATGATAATGATGAAATAGTTGGATTAAAAGTAGGTGAAACTATCGTTCCATCTGATTTTGTGATTGACTGTACTGGATTTAGACGACTGTTAATTGGAAATCATTATAAGTCAAAATGGAAATCATATTCTGAGCATTTAAAAGTTAATGCAGCGATCCCATTTTTCATACATGAGAATACAAACGAATTATACACCAAAACTCGTTCAATTGCTATGAATCATGGATGGATGTGGCAAATACCTTTGCAAACCAGAAAGGGATGTGGTTATATATTCGACATGAATGAAATCACAGAAGAAGAAGCAAAACAAGAGGTGATCAAATTTTTGGGGCATAACGTAGAATTTAATAAATTAATAAAGTTTGAACCTGGTTGTTATGAAAAAGTGTGGATTAAAAATTGTATAGCGATAGGTTTAAGTGGTGGGTTTTTAGAACCGTTAGAAGCAACATCAATTATGACTACGGTGATCCAGCTTATTGTTTTTTATAATATGACAATGAAAAACAAAACACCTGAAAATTATAATGACTTAGTTCACGAAGTAAACAACCAAAATATGTTGTTCATTTATTACCATTATTTTGGAAACAAAGACACGACATTCTTTTGGAAAAAAGTAATGGAATCTAGAAAAAATAAACCAAAAAGATTACTAGATATCATTGATAATCAGGATAACATTAAGAGCGATATAAAGATAAATGAGGTGTGGAAATTCTTAGAAATTTTCCCAATAGATGCTTGGAACATCATAAACAATGGGATTAAAAATAGAAAATTAATTACTGATGGAAAAAATTTACTTTGATGAATCTACATGTATATGGAAAACTAAATTAAATAAGGTTGACTATAAATCCATTTTATTAAAAGAAGCGTATTCAGTAATAGATTCCCAACCAGATGTGAAAACAGATGGATTTGGTTACAAAAAAGAATGGAACAATAATTTGAATTTTATTGGTGAAATTAATATAGAAACAAATCTAGATGTAATAGTTCAAATGGGGATTGATCTTTGTAAAGAGATTTATCAAGATAAAAACAAAATATATAATAAAATTAACACCGATGCATGGGTGAATGTTGTTCGCTCTCAAGACCCAGTCCAAATCCAATTTAAACACGGGGAATTAAAAGATGTTGACAAATACCATGTTCACACTGACATCAATAAGCAAATGGGGTCGTTTGTTCCAGATTTTACTTATGTTTATTATATTCAAATGCCAGATGTGATGGAAGATTACGATGGTGTTTTATATTTTAAGGGTAATAATAATAAAGAATACTGGATTAGACCAGAAGAGGATGATATAATTATAATGCCGGGCGATATGCCACACGCACCTAATAATGCTCCTAAATCAACAATAGACAGAATCGTTATGGCTGGTAATGTGGGGTTTGAGTATATAAAGAAAGAAAAATCGATTATTTAATATGTTTACAAAATATGTTGAAGGGTTTCTTACAAAAGACGAATGTGAAGAAATAATACAGTTGGGTAAGTCGAGTGAATTATTAAGAATGAAATCTTCGCGATTTGTTAATGGTAAACTTGTTGAACAAAATGTTGAATATGACAATAATAAAAGAACTGGTTGTTATTTTATAGGCGATACACTTGATACCCCCGTATTAAAAAATCTATCTAAAAAAATAATAGAATTATCCAACCAGATTAATCCATTTAATGGGGTAACATATGAAGATATTGTTAGCTATTCTTTTAATCAATATTGTGAGGGGGATTTTTTAGATTGGCATTCAGATAACCACGAAGTATTAAATGGCGCAACAATCACATATATTGTTCAACTTAATGACGATTATACAGATGGTTATGTCAAATATATGTTAAATGAAGACGAGCATTTTGTTGAAAAAAAACAAGGTAGTGTTTTTATATTTGATTCTAACATACAACACTCTGTAGATAAAGTAACATTTGGGGAAAGATTTTCTTTAAATGTTTGGCCAAGAAAAAAGATAAAAAAAAGTTTAATATAATGCTAGTTGAAAATAAATTCCTATACTTAAGTTTACCTAGATGCGCTTCCACATCGTTCAATTATTCTTGTATTCTTAATAACATTAAAGTACAAACATATAATGGTGAGTGGGAAATAGCAAATAATGATATTGATTTTACATTAGTTGATAAATCTAAGATCATGGATTTCATATACCATGGGCATGAGTCTATAGGTGAATTAAAAGGTAAATTTGGATACAATTACCCAGTTATTTCTGTTAAAAGACAGCGACACGAAAGATTTTTTTCCTTATATAAGCATGTGTTATTTGACCTGAAAAGAATGGGTCATAATGATATACACGATGTTTTTTCGAATCTGGATTTAGACGGATTATTTTTCTTTTCTAAGGATGATTTAATAACAAAACGAAGTAGATGGGAAGCTATTTCCAATTACTTAGTTGATTTAAAATTACTAGATAAAAAAATCAACATATCAGTAACCTCAAAGTTTAAGAAATCAGAAGAGGAGTATTTTAAAAAAAATACAAAGGCGTATGTGATCAATATGATCGACATTTTATTAACCCCCATATCTTTTTGGACTAATAATGATAAAGATATAATTTGGTTTGATTTCAATGAAATGGATAAATTAGAAAATTGGGTATCAGAAACCCTAAATAAACCCTTCAAACTTCAGTCTGTTAATTCAAGTAAGCATATTGAATGTAAAATTAGTTTTGATGATGAATTTGTAAAAAGATACAATACTATTTATGATTATTACGATTTACCCAAAATGGATAATAGCATAATATGATCGATTATAAGGAAATATTTGAAGCTTGGAAAATCTCATTCAACCCATCAGTTGAGCAAGAAAAACTAGCACAAGAAAGACTGCAAATATGCTTGGGGTGTAATTATAGAAAAGAAGTTCTAAAGGGGGTCAAGTGGTCAGCATATTGCGCCGATTGCGGATGCCCACTAAATAAAAAGGTTTTTTCAAACTTCTATAATCCCTGTACACAAAAAAAATGGGAAATCGTGGACCAAAATTATATAGATTTATTACCAACTAAGGATAACAAATCTATAATTTGATATATATGTATATATATTTATTAGCAATAATACTTTACAAATAATAGTCTGAATGGTATATTTATATTAGTACAAAAAAAATTATGAAAGCAACAATAATTGGTAGTGATTTACTACAGAAAGATGATACGGTTAAGTTTTTAGAAATAAATACAAACACCACAATTTATAATGCAGGTGCTGAATTGTTGGACTACGATCCACTTTTTAGTGTTTTAAATGCTAACAACATAACAGAATTCCACTTTATTTGGACACAGGGCGATTCCTATAAGCCAATGATGGAACCATTTAAATTTAAAAAAATACTACAGGAAAAATGCTTGGAAAACAATATTACTTTTAATGAATATGTTGTTCCCATGAATTCTGTTACTGTTCCTTACATTGAAGACGCCCCAAATAAGTTTATATTAAGGCAGTCTTTTGATACCACTGCCCTGGTTGATGAAACATATTGTGCAGATAAATTTGAGTTTTTCTCACTAATGAGCGGGTCAACCTATTCGCCAAAAACCTATTTTAACTCACCTCAATTGAGCCTTGATACTTTGGATGATGTTGATTTTAGTAGCACCGCACCTAACGTTTTAATAAAATCAAAATCTCCACAATATAACGTTTTAACATATCCAGCTATTCATAAAGTTAGCGATTCAAATGAATTAAGCACGTTAAAGTCATCAGTAGAGTCAGATTGTTTAGCTCAAGAGTTTATATTCTCAGAGGATAACCTAGTTGAAGGTAGATATTCAATTATTAGAAGTATCGATATTATATACGGGCCTAATTTAGATATTATAAACATGGGGGGATATACACAATCTACGATTTTACCATTATCTTTCTATGCCGATGAATATGTAGCCGGTACTAATAGATTAAACCAAAAAAGTAGATTTAAATATATTACCAAAGAAATTGGCGAGTCAACCATAAATGATTATCATACAGATGACGATAGTCAAATATTAAAATATGACGGAACATTGGCTGATGTGGATACCATTCAATTGGGTGATTTCATGAGATCAATCGACTATGTTGATTTTAACGATAACCATGCAGCCAAATTTGAAGAGGGTAAGGTTGAAGTTTTTGGATGGGATAGTAATTTGGTAAGGGATAATGAAACACTAATTCAAACAGGTACAACACTTCAAAACAAAGTATCATCTTTAGTTGACACCATATATATTAGAATAACATTAGTTGATGGCAGAAGCTGGATAGATGCACCATCTTGTGTGTACTATATTGAAGAAAAAGATTCAACAGCAACCAAATTCGAAAGAGTTAATAAAATGTATGTTGGTGACAAGTTAGTTATAACAGATTCAAATACCAATCAACTAACTAAAGTAGAGATTGCTAGCCTGGAAATGGAACACGCTCAAAAGACAATTTATACTTTAGATTTTGAACCGTCCGATTTATTCTTAGTTGATATAGGTGACGGTGATTTTAGCGTTATGCACAACTCTTGCTGGTGTCCATGGAACTATTGCGGCCACTGGTGCAATAGTTGGTATTGTCCAAGTTGTAGCGGCGGACAAAGTAAACTTTAATAAAAAATATAAATCACATAAAAATGGCACAAAAAGAAAGAATAGAAAGACCGGCGCAGGTGATTAAACCAATTATCGCCCCAATATCAAATGAACTTAAAACAAAAGTTTCAGCAGCATTTCAAGAAGTAGTTAACGCAATAAAAAATAAGCATTTAGGATAAACCTATGAAATTGTTTGCTTATGGTGACAGCTGGACCGAAGGTGTGGGTGGAAATATAAATGAAGAAAAAACAACTGAAGTCCCAGAAGAAAGAACAATTATAAGACACAAATATTGTTGGCCAAAACATCTTTCCGATTTACTTAAATGTGAATTTCAAAATGACGGCGTCGGTGGTTTTTGTAATCATGTTATATTCGATTCAATTTGTTCAAGATTAAAAAATAAAATCATCGGCAAAGATGATTTTGTTGTTATAATGTGGTCCTCATCATTGAGAGACAATTTACCATTCTTTCCAAAAGATAATAATTTTAATTTATGGGGTAAAAGATATAAAAACAAAAGATTTTTATATAGGTATTTGTTTGAAAAAGATAGTGATTCAAACTTCGAATACAATAGGATAGAGAAAAATTTTAGAGATTTTTATGTTACGGATCTTTTTACTAACACGTATTATGACATAGTAAATCAAAATTATATACTATATCTTCAATTTATGTTTAAAGGAATGGGTATAAGATATCTTTTCTGTGATGCTTTTGATGGAATGATAAGTAGTGATATTATAGAAGAAGTTGACAATACAAGACATATAGATAAAAATAGATATTGGGGATTTAAAGATAAAACATTTGCAGACTTTTTGATAGACACGAAAAGAAGTGATGTTTGGGAGGATGGAAATTATTGGACAGAAAATACGGCCGGTAAACACCCAAACAAAAATGGTTATAAATTAATTGCTGATGAGTTATATAGTTTTATTTTAAAAAACGGATTATTAGAAAAAGCATCTATACCTAATTCTTATATTATATGAAATATTCAGTAAATAAATTTTTTGATAAAGACGAGTGTGATTATTTAATTGATTTTTCAATGCAAAACGGTGAAGTATTTTCATACTATAAGCACGAATTAAACAGTTGGGATTGTAGAAGAATTTATGATGAAAATTTTAAGAATAGGGTAATAAATAAAATCAAGGAACTTTATTTAGAAAAAAAAATTGAATTCTGGTTTAATTATGGTGAGTTTAACATAAAGAATGTTAATATAAGTTTAACTAGATATTATGATGGAAGATATCTCGATCTACATTTAGATAAAACCTCCAATTATACTACTGTAATATCTCTTTCGGATGGTTATGAAGATGGCGATTTTTGTTTATCTAGAAAAAGTGTTAACATAAAAGATTCAGATGTTAAAGTTCATTTAAATATTGGTGAGGGGGTTACATTTGAGGGTAATAAAATATACCATGGGGTTATGCCAGTGTTTAACGGACTTAGATGCGCACTTAATATTTGGATTAACGATACCGATTTTAATTATTACAAACTAGACAAAGAAAAAAAATTAATATGAGGATCGCAATATTATGTAACGCTAGAAGTGGTTCTACATCACTATTTAATTATATAAATTGTTGTTTAACTTCAGAAAATAAAAAATTTGATGTTATGTTCGAGCCATTTAATTTTAGAACATCAGATAGTGAGAATAAACATAAAAATATAGATAAAATTATAGATAAAAAAAATATACTTATAAAGACTTTTTTAGATGATGATGGATACCCTTACGAATCGTTTAACAATTATGATGATTATTTAAAATGGCTTCAAACGTTTTTTGACAAAATAATATTACTGGAAAGAGAGAATAAAAGACTGCAAGCCGAAAGTATTATCTTTCACGAAAAATTATCAAACAACTCTAAAATACCCATAAATTGGCATAAACCAAGATACTACGAACTATCCGTTGAAGATGAGAAAAATATCCAGAAACTTGAAAAAGATTTAAAAGCCGAAGCAAAAGTGCTTGATACTATTTCTAAAAATGGATTTCCGTTGTTTACGTATGAAGATATTTTTATTAAAAAAGATACTGTAAAAATTAATCAACTAAACGAATATTTGGGATTAAGAAAATACGAAAAATGTATTAAATTATGGATAGATGCCCCACATAAAATAGTAAGAATACCCACAAAAAGTAAAAGTTTAATTTAAATGGTTGGCTTAAAAAACTATATATGTACAGTTCCTTTCCAGGCTTTAGAAATACATGGAAATAAAAACTTTATGTGTTGTGCTAGTTGGCTATTAAAAGAATTACCTAATGATGTACCATTAAAAGATTTATGGAATTCAAATGAGGCGGTAGAAATTAGAGAATCTGTATTAGACGGATCATATAGATTTTGTGATAAACACCAATGTCCATTTTTATCTCAATTATTAACATTTGATGGTGGATTTATTGGTCCAATACAACATCGAAAAGACGTATCTGAAAAAATATTAAATTTAAAATCTGGTTATGTTGATTACGGCCCAAAGATATTCCAAATGTCATTTGATAGGACTTGTAATTATAAATGTCCTTCCTGTAGAATTAAAATGATTGTGGCAAGCAGTGAAGAGATAAAAGAAATAGATAGAAAAATATATGAATTTGAGGAGGCTTATTCTGATTCTATAGAAACTATATATTGCTCGGGTACCGCCGATCCATTCGCTTCGGTATCTTATAGAAATTATCTTAGAAATTTCACCCCAGGAAAATACCCAAAATTAAAAAATATACATTTACATACTAATGCTAGCTTATGGAATAAGGGTATGTGGGAAAGTATGCCTAATATTCACAAATATGTAGAGTCTTGTGAAATAAGTATAGATGCTGGTACACAATACACATATGAAAATATCACTAGACTGGGTGGGAATTGGGGAAATTTGTTAAACAATCTTGAATTTATATATACGATACCTTCCATAAGAAAGATAAAAGTTTCATTTGTTGTACAATCTCAGAATTATAAAGAAATGGGGCTATTTGCGGATACTATGAAAAAAATATTGAAAGAAAAGGCTAGAATATTTTTTGGTAGAATCAATAACTGGGGAACATACAGTATTCAAGAGTTTGAAAAAATTAAAATATGGGACACAAACCACCCAGAACACGCTGAATTTTTAAAAGAATTTGCCAAGATTGGTACCGATCCATATATATTCCACAACTTGCATGAATTTATCGATTTAAAAAAGAAGTCGATCATCTAAAATTTGGTGGTATTGAATAACTTAGTTGGGATATTTATCTAAATAAAATAACACAATATTTAGATGAATATTTTTGATCCACAAATATCGGGTTCCCTGTCGGTTTCAGGCTCCGGCCAGATTTCGGGTGATTTAACGGTCTTAGGTACATTATTTGCTACCATTTCTGGTACAGCAGAAAATGCTGTTTCAGCATCACACGCCGCAGCATATACCCTAACATCAAGCTTCCATGCTCACACGAATAGCTTTAATAACTTTACAGCATCCTATTCCACAGGTTCATTTACTGGATCTTTTAGTGGTAATGGGGCTGGCTTATCTAATATTCCCGCTAGTGGGGTAACCGGGCTTAATTTAAGTCAAATATCTCAAGGATCAGCAACCGCATCTATTTCACAAGCAAATGGCTTATTAATTAACACAAATACCGAAATTACAGGTAATTTAAAGGTTAATAATATAAATGTCGGCACCAATTCTTTGGTTACTGTGTCTGTAACTGATTTAGGTGGAAAATATTACATAGATGGTGTTAAAAACCCACCTCTAACATTAGTTAAAGGGTTTACATATAGATTTCTATTTCCAAATATAGGGGCACATCCATTTAGGTTCTCAACTACAAATGATGGTTCACACAATGGAGGTACGATTTATTCTACAGGCGTAACAATAGGATCAACACCAGACTATATTCAAATTCAGGTAACCGACAACACCCCTACAACCTTGTACTATTACTGTACCGCGCACCCTGGTATGGGTAATAGTATATCTGTTGTTTCAGACATATTAAATCTTGAAGCTGATAGAAACATTGTATATATTGATCCAGCTAGAATTGCTACAACTGGTTCAAATTCACTTACAGGCTCACAAATAGTTAGTGGATCTTTATCTGTTACCGGATCTGTTAATATTACGGGTTCTATTTCATTAAATGGACAACCGATTGGTACTGGTAAACTAGATGAAACAGTATTCAATTCATATACTTCATCAAATGATGGTAGAGTATCTGCTTTAGAAGTATCAACTGGTTCTTTAAATGTTTTTACAAATTCAATTGAACAATTTAGTGGTAGTATATATGGCTTTACAAGTAGTATTAACGAAAAAGTAAATTCGTTAGAATTAACCACATCCTCGCTTAATACCTTTACTGGTAGTGCAAATAGCAGATTAAATTCTCTTGAAAGTGCAAGTAGTAGCATCAGGACAGATTTTAATACCTACACTTCTTCAAACGACTCAACAAATAGTACTCAAAATAATAGATTAACATCATTAGAATCCGCTAGCGGTAGTATAAGAACAGATTTTAACACTTATACATCTTCAAACGACTCAACAAATAGTACTCAAAATAGTAGATTGAATTCTCTTGAAAGTGCTAGCAGTAGTATTAATTCTTATACCAGTTCGAATACAGTTAATATAAATGCTATTCATACTGCAACAAGTAGTTTAAATACATTTAGTTCTTCAGTATTGGGTGCGGTGGAAATTACCGGATCAAATCTAACTGTTAAGGGTAACTTATTAGTTAAAGGAACAACAACACAGATAGATTCAACCACAGTTAATATTGGAGACAACATAATTCAATTAAATGGTACTGGTACAAATAACGGTGGATTAGTTGTGCAAGACCCAACAGGAGCAAGCACAATTTCTGGTTCATTATTATGGGATAGTACACTTGATTATTGGAAGGCTGGTAAATTAGGAAGCGAAGAAAGAATTATTTTGTTTGATGAGTATAATACTTTTTCAACATCAATAGATTCTAGAGCAATAAGCATTCAAGGCTCGACTGCTAGTTTGAATTTATATACGGCTAGTAACAATACAAGATTAGGTGTAATTGAATCCACAACATCAAGTTTAAATACATTTACATCAAGTGCAAATAGTAGATTTAACTCAATTGAAGCTTCTACGGGAAGTTTAAATTCATATACTTCCTCTACTAACAATAGATTAAACACGATCGAAGCCTCAACAAGTTCGTTAAATTCATATACTTCATCAAATAATACGAGATTAAGTGTAATTGAATCTACAACAGGATCTTTAAATACATTTACAAGCAGTGTAAATAATAGCTTAACAGCTATTCACACAGCAACATCTTCATTGAATTCATATACATCTTCTACTAACACAAGATTAGGTATAATTGAAACAAGTACAGGAAGTTTAAATAATTTTACTTCTAGCGCAAACGGTAGAATGAGTTCCTTAGAATCTGCGAGTTCATCTATTAGAACCGATTTTAATACTTATACATCGTCAAATAATACGAGACTAGGTGTAATTGAATCAACTACGTCTTCATTAAATTCATATACTTCAAGTAACAACACAAGACTTGGTGTTATTGAATCTACCACAAGTTCATTAAATTCATATACGTCTTCTAACAATACAAGATTAGGGGTTATTGAATCAACAACAGGTTCATTAAATTCATATACATCAAGCACCAACACGAGATTAGGTGTTATTGAAAGTACAACCGCAAGTTTAAATTCATATACATCTTCTACTAACACAAGATTAGGTGTGATCGAAACGAGTACGAGTTCTTTAAATACATTTACAAGTAGTGCTATAAGTAGGCTTAATAGTTTAGAATCTGCAAGTTCATCTATTAGAACCGATTTTAATAGTTACACAAGTTCAAATAATTCAACAGTTTCAACTCAAAATAATAGACTAGCTGCGATTGAAACCGCTACTAGCTCACTGAACACATATACTAGTTCTCAAAATACAATTAATAGTAGCCTTAACTCTACTACAGCTTCGTTAAATTCATATACGTCTTCTAACAATACAAGATTAGGGGTAATTGAATCTACAACTGGTTCCTTGAATTCTTATACAAGTAGCACTAACGGTAGATTAAATGCAATTGAAACTGCAACATCATCATTGAATTCTTTCACAAATTCAATTAACACAACAATTAAGAATAGACTTAATGCTGAAGGTGTTATATCCGGTTCCGCACAAGTAAGTTTAGCAAGTACAACTGGTTATTCTACATTTAGTTCTTCTTTAGCAACAACAGATGCGGGGCAGGACAGTAGATTAAGTTCATTAGAAGGAAAGACCGGTAGTTACGCAACAACCGGTAGCAACATCTTCCAAGGAAATCAAACAATTACCGGTTCATTATTTGTTTCACAAAATTTAATAATCGGCGGATCATCTTCAATCAACTTTGTTTCACAAAGTACATTAAACATTGGTACAAACTTAATCACAGTAAACGCTCAGAATCCATCAACAAGATTTGGTGGATTGGCTGTTATCGATAGTGGCTCATCACCACAAGTTTCTGGCTCAATGTTATTTGATTCTGTTAATAATCAATGGATTTTTATTCATCAAAATCAATCTTCAATAACATCATCAATTATTTTGATGGGGCCACAAACGTTTAATAACGTTGGTAATGAAGCTAGTCCAACAGTAAACAGAATTATAAAATCATTAAATGATGAACATCTAGGTGATAGTAATATCACAGACACTGGAACGAAAGTATCAATTAATTCAAATACTGAAATCACTGGAACACTTGTTGTTACCCAAAATATATCAAGTCCAAATATAACAGCAATTCAAATTGCAACTGGAAGTTTAAATAGTTTTACATCTTCAGTATTATCGGCAATTGAATTGACTGGTTCTAACTTAACTGTTAAAGGAAACTTATTAGTTAAGGGTACAACAACAAACGTAAATACAACAACGCTTGATGTTGATAATAACTTAATTAATTTAAATGGTACAGGTGCAACATTTGCTGGTTTAAGAGTTAAAGATACAACTGCACCTAGTCAGATTTCAGGTTCTTTATTATGGGATGCGGTTAACGATTATTGGATCGCCGGTCAATTAGGTTCAGAACAAAGAATTGTAAGAGAAACAGAATTTAATAACGCAGTAACTAGAATTGGTAATGTTGAAGTATCTACATCGTCTTTAAATTCATACACCTCAAGTACAAATACAAGATTAGATGCAATTGAGTCGACAACAAGCTCTTTAAATTCATACACCTCAAGTACAAATACAAGATTAGGTGTAATTGAAACAGCCACTAGTTCTTTAAATACATTTACAAGTAGTGCTAATAGTAGATTAAATTCTTTAGAAAGTGCAAGTAGTAGTATTAGAACAGATTTTAATAGTTACACAAGTTCAAATAATAGTACTAACACAACACAGAATAGTAGGTTAGCATCGTTAGAAACAACAACAGGTTCTTTAAATACCTATACAAGTTCTAACACAACAAATATAAATGCAATTCATACAGCAACTAGTAGTTTAAATTCTTATACATCAAGTACCAATACAAGATTGGGGGTAATTGAAACAGCAACCAGTTCTTTAAATTCTTACACATCAAGTACCAATACAAGATTGGGGGTAATTGAGTCAACAACAAGCTCACTAAACTCTTATACAAGTTCTAACACCATTAACATAAATGCTATTCATACTGCAACAAGTAGTTTGAATACATTTACAAGTAGCGCAGCTAGTAGATTAACATCATTAGAATCTACAACAAGTTCATTGAATTCATATACAAGTTCTAATACAACGAACATTAATGCAATTCATACCGCAACAAGTAGTTTAAACTCGTACACATCTTCTACTAATACAAGATTAGGTGTTATTGAATCAACTACAGCAAGTTTAAATACATTTACAAGCAGTGCTGCTGGAAGATTAAATTCGTTAGAATCAACATCTGGATCTTTAAATAGCTACACAAGTTCTAATACAACAAATATAAATGCTATTCATACTGCAACTAGTAGTTTAAATAGCTTTACAAGTAGTGCTTCTAGTAGATTAAACGCAATTGAGACTGCAACAAGTTCACTAAATTCGTACACTAGTTCAAACAATACAGCTATTAGTGCAATTAATACCGCAACAAGTAGTTTGAATACATTTACAAGCTCATTCAATAGTGCATTTAGTTTGAGTGGCGCTGACGTAACTGTTAGAGGTAACTTTACAGTATCAGGAACAACAACAACTGTAAACTCAACAACAGTTAATATTGCGGATAATATTATTCAATTGAATGGTACTGGGGCTACAAATGCTGGTCTTGTTGTTAGAGATGCAACAGCAGCAAATCTTACATCGGGCTCATTATTATGGGACACAACAAATGATAAATGGATAGCAGGGCCATTAGGTGCTGAAGACGATGTTGTACTAAGAACAACATCACAAACATTAACAAACAAAACAATTAGCGGTGCTTCCAATACATTAAGCAATATTGGAAACTCATCACTTACAAATAGTTCTATTTCAATTGCGGGTAATAGTATATCACTTGGCGGTTCCATAACTGCAGCAACAATATTAAGTGGAACAGGTACGGTTTCAGGTTCAGCACAACTTACATCATCATTTGTACAGAAGGCTGGTGACACTATGACCGGACAATTAATTATTGGATCTACAGGTACTGGTAATGCCGCAACATTAAAAGTTAATAACTCTAGTGCAGCAACATTTAACCATTCGATAGAAGCATTTAGCGCAAACATGACTGCTGGTCAAACAAACATTATAGTTGTTGGTTCTGCTGGTAGTACTAAAAACTCTGGTTATATTGGTTATAACTGGGCAGGCGCCGGATCAAACAGTAACTATGTATCATTAGGTCATTGGGGAGCAGATCATTTATTTAGAATTTATGGTGATGGTACTGTTTATATGGGTACCGTAACAACAGGTGTATGGAATGGTACTTCAATAGGAACAGCATATACTGATGCAAAAATAACATCGGTTGCCGGAACAACGAATCAAGTTAATGTGAGCGCAAGTACAGGTGCTGTAACATTCTCATTACCACAAAATATTCATACAGCTGCAACACCAACATTTGCCGGTCTAACCTCTACAGGTAGAGTACAAATAGGTGGAAGCGATAGTAGAGGCGTGTTAACAGTTCAAACCGGTTCAACACAAACATTTACAGCAAATACTGATCCAACAGATGCAGGTCGTTTCTTTGTTATGCAAAACACTGATACAACAAACGCTGCTGGTCAATATTCAAACATAACATTACAAATTAATCCAGGTGGGTCTATTGGTAGTGGTAGAGTATTAGGAGATATTCGTTTAGTAAGAAATGGTTTAAACGGCACAAGTGCTAGATTTGTGTTTGGAGCTTTTAGAGACGATTCGACATATAAGGATTACTTAACATTAGATTTTGGTGGTGCAACATTTTCAGGTAGTATTAATGGTTTATCAGTATCGGGTGGAACAATCACTTCAGGTACTTGGAATGGATCATCTATTTCTACAACATATACTGCAGCTAAAGTTACTGCTGTAAATGCTGGAACAGGAATAAGTGTTGATACCACAACTGGATCAGTTACAGTAACAAACTCTGGTGTAACATCAATCACAGGTACAGCAAACCAAGTTACCGCTAGCGCATCAACAGGAGGTGTGACATTATCATTACCACAGAATATTCATACAGGGGCGTCACCAACATTTGGTGGATTAACAGTTAATGGTGGTGCAACAAGTGCTACATTTAGAAATACCACGGCATCATCAAACTCAAATGTTTGTATGGGTAATGACCAAACAACAAATGGCGCGGGTATTGCTTTATTAGGTAGTACTTTTACAGCGTCTGGGCAATATAGAGCAAGTGGTGGTTATGTTTATTCAAATTTAGCTGGTGGTTTAACATTACATGCTGAAGGTGCAAATAGTTTGTACCTAGCAACAAATGGTGTTGCCGCTATCACAATTAACTCAAGTCAAACAGTAGCGTTTGGTGGTAACTTAACCACACCAAACACAACATCATTTGGTTTACAGGATGTTGGTGGAACCGCATGGTTTAGACCAAGAGATGCTGCAAACAATTTACACATAAGAACGAGTTCTGGTGGAATTTATTTGGATACCAACGGAACAATTTACTTCAGAAATGTTGCAGGTACTGTTGAGGGTTATATAGATAGTAGTAATGGTGGAGGTAGACTTATGGATACCACATTATATGCGAATGCCGCTGCTATGAACCAGAGTGTAACAACAACAGCAACGCCAACATTTGGAGGTTTAACAGTTGGTAATGGTGTAGCAACTGGAAGAAGTACCTATGGTATTGCAAATGCTAACATTGTTTTAACATCTTCTGCAAGTGATGCCACAGGTTATTGTGGTATTGATTTTAGATCGGGTAACAACTACCCTTCTGATGGCGCTCAAATTTATTATGAAAATAATAGCGGCGGTACATCAGAGAGGGCAAAACTAACAATTAGAGTTGAAAACGACCAAGAAGATTTCATGGAAATCAGAGCTGGTAGAATTGATATTAACTCTAACACCGTATCCGGAGGTGGACAAGCTACTTTGGTTAATTTCCAATCTGCAGGCTCAACTGTTGCATATGTAACAAGCGGCGGTGCAATTTATGCTAGAAGTGGTAACCTTGTTAAAGATTTTGGTAACTCAACATATGCAACATCATTTAGTAATGTATCATCGGTAACTGTTACACATAACCTAGGATCAAAAGATGTTATGGTTATGGTATATGATAGTAACGATGAGATGTTCTGGCCATCTTCAATTGTAACAACAAATACAAACGTAGTGACAATAACTTTTGCAGCAAATAGAACCGGAAGGGTTGTTGTTTTGAGATAAAAATCTTATATTAAAGTATGTTAAGAGAAAATGTAATTGTTAGTGGCTCTTTAGATGTTAGCGGACAATATATAATACCTAGAGGACCAAGAGCTAATAGACCGGCTAATCCAGAAATAGGGTCTCTTTATCTTGAAGAATCTAGCAGTGGAAGTTTTGTTGCAACATATACGGGGGTACTAAATAGAGATGATGGTTGGGAGCCTGTTGGTTCACAAAACACAGATAGAATCGGCTTTTTATATAGACAAATAATTAACTACTCATATTTGGCAGGTGGTTACAAAGACGCATCTCCGTGGAAAAATGTTCATAGAACAACCAATGCAACAGATCAAACTGTTCACTTAGGTGAGTTAATGGACTATCCCGCATCGTATACATCTGGGGCTTGTAGTAAATCAATATTATTTGTTTGGTCAACAAATACAGATGGTGCGTGGAAATCCGCAACACAAATTCATTCGACCTGGACCACAGGTGTCCATATGGTAAACGAAACCGCGTATGCCCACCAATCCAAATGGGATTTAGCAAACGCTAGAGACGATCTAGGTACCTTGTTTCAAGAAACAGAATTTGCTTGGGTATTTGGCGGTGGTGTAGCAACCGTTGAAAAATTTAATTTAACCAATGAAGTTATGTACAGTGTATATTATCCAAATATGCAACCATACTTAACATTAAAAACATCTATTACCAGTTCATTAGGTTGTTCTGGGTTTTCTGATGAGAACTATGGTTATGGTTACGGGTCTGAAAGTGGCAATAAATTATTTTTTGCTACAGATACATTCACAAATAACCAACAATGGGGAGCTAGCGGTCAACAAAAAGGAATTAGCTCTAAATGGGGTAAAGGATATGCGGGTAATGAAGGAACATACAACGGAGGATATAACCTAAGAAGATGGAACGTATTTAATGAAACCAATATTGGTAACGTAGCAAAGCCGCATGGAAACTGTGGGGAAGAAAACTTTACAATGGGGCAAGATCACCAGTATATGTTAGGAAACTATGATGGTTTACAAAATAATACCAGTTGGAAATTTATCTATGCGACTGATACAGGTACTGTAAATCCATCTGGATTAGCTCCAGGTGTTAATGGTGGAACTTCATCAGGACATTGTGGTTGGAGAAATTAAAAAATGTATTTATAAAATATGCGTCACGATAATATAGAAATTAGTGGATCGTTAAGAACTCAAGGGGTAGCAAAACCACCAGCAGGATCTAGAGCGAACAGACCAGCCAGTCCAGTGACAGGCTCATTGTATCTAGAACAAGCTAGTAGTGGTAGCTTTCTCATGGTATATACTGGTTTAGATAATGGTGACAATGGTTGGGTTAGAGTATCATCACAAGTTAATTCAAACGTTGGATTTAAATTTAGACAAATTATTGCTGTTTCATATCTCGCCGGTGGTTATAAAAATTCATCGCCATGGAAAAATGTTCACAAAACAATTAATTCAACAGATCAGACTTCTCATATCGGTGAATTATTAGATTACCCAGCTTCATATACATCTGGCGCTTGTAGTAGATATATTTTCTTTGTTTGGTCAGTTAATACCGATGGGGCATTTAAAGGCCCTGATACTGTAGATGGTACAAGAACATCAGCAATTAATATGGCCAATGATACCAACTATGCACATAGTGTTAGATTTAATATTACCACAGCAAGAAGTGATTTAGGTACTATGCACAAAGAAACCGAGTTTGCATATATGTTTACCGGTGGTAGCTCAACTGTTGAAAAATTTGATTTGAGTAATGAAACCATTATGACAGGTTTTAATTTAACAACAATCAATGGTAGCGATGGTGGTTCTGCTTTTTCAGATGAAAATTTTGGATATGGTTGGACATCTGCTGCCGGAATTAAATTTAGCTTTGCATCCGAAACATTCACATCTACTGGTATGTGGGGAGCACACTCACAACAAAAAGGCATTAGTTCCAAAGTAGGGAAGGGGTATGCCGGTAACGAAGGTTCGTATAGTGGTGGTTATAATCTAAGAAGATGGAGCAACGCTAATGATACCAATATTGGTAACGTTGCTAAACCACACCCTAACTGTGGGGAGGAAAACTTTACAATGGGACAGGACCATCAATATATGTTAGGTAACTATGACGGTGCACAGAATAATACAAGTTGGAAATTCTTCTACGCAACAGATACTGGAACAACAAGTGTAAGTGGATTAGCCCCAGGTGTTAATGGTGGTACATCATCAGGACACTGTGGTTGGAGAGGTTAAAATAATTATAAAAAATGATATACGAGAATTTAGAAGTTAGTGGCAGTTTAAGATCGGATAGGGTTGTTAATAGACCTCCTAGAGGGCCTAGAGCAAGCAGACCGTCTAACCCACGTTCAGGATCATTATATCTTGAAACATCAACTAGCGGTAGTAGTTATTTGATGTTATATACGGGCGTTTCTAACATTGATGACGGATGGGAAAGAATAGCAGCGCAAGAAACACAACCAACTACATTTAGATATAGACAAATAATTAATTACTCATATTTGGCAGGAGGCTATAAAGATGGGTCACCATGGAAAAATGTTCATAAAACAACAAATCTAATTGATCAAACAACACATATCGGTGAATTATTAGACTACCCTGCATCTTATACATCAGGAGCGTGTAACAAAAGTATTTTTTTCGTATGGTCAGTAAACAGTGATGGTGGCATGAAATATGCTGGCGATGTATATGGCACATTTACATCAGCGATTAACATGGTTACTGATACAAGATATACCAACCAATCTAAATTTAATATTGCAATATCTAGAAGTGATCTAGGTACAATGCATAAAGAAACCGAGATGGCTTATTTATTTTCAGGTGGTTCCACCACAATGGAAAAATTTAATTTATCAAATGAGAGTTTAGTTACTGGCTTCGCATTAACAACAATCAATGGTAGTGACGGCGGAGCAGCATTTTCTGATGAAAATTTTGGATACGGTTGGACATCTAGTGCAGGAATAAAATTTAATTTCTCAAACGACACAGCAAGTTCGTCCACTCAATGGGGTAATCACGCACAACAAAAAGGTATTAGCTCAAAAGTGGGGAAAGGTTATGCTGGTAATGAAGGATCATATAATGGAGGATATAACTTGAGAAGATGGAGCAACGCTAACGATACTAATATTGGTAACGTAGCCAAACCATATGCTAACTGTGGAGAAGAGAATTTTACAATGGGGCAAGATTGGCAATATATGTTAGGGAATTATGATGGCACACAAAACAATGGCAGCTGGAAATTTTACTATGCCACTGATAGCGGAAGCAGCAGTGTAACGGGGTTAAATCCGGGTGTAAACGGGGGAACTTCTTCTGGCCATTGTGGATGGAGACAATAGTTGACAATTTGAAAAATTTTACTTATATTACAACAAAAACAATTTTATTTATGGAAGGTTACAAATATGACAGATCAAAAAGCTTAAATAACCCATTTGACGAAAAGCTGATGAAAATATCAGAATCAATGTCATTCGCATTACCAAAGTATAAAGCATATAATTTCGTTGGTGGCGCTCAAATAACCTCATACGCAAAATTAAAACAATGGTTATTAGAATTAAGAGGTAGAGAGGACGCAGTAGAACATCTAGAGTATACTGTTAGAAAAGCTGAGCTTGAGATTCAAATGGACGAAGAAAGTAAAGAATTCATTACAGATCCTAAAAGAAGGGAAATGGTTGATTTAACAATCGCTGACAAGTTGATTGATTTAAGAAAATTCAAAAGAAATCTTAAAGATGCTTATAGAGAAAGACAAGGATTTATTGAACTTATTAAAGAATTTTTAGAAACCGATGATGCTATCTTACCAGATGGTACAAAACTTATCGATGTATTTGGTAATCCAGAACTAGAAGAAAAATATGAGCATGAATATTGGACAGTTCGTATGGCTAAGCAAGCTATGCTGGATATGATATCTTACGGAAGAATAGGAACTGGTAACTTAGATTCGATTTTAATGATGGACCCAGAACAACAAAAACAAGTTCTATCTTTAGCTTCATCATACACAATATCAATTGATAGAAATATTAATCAATTAATGTCACAAGCAACAACAAATCATTTTTCAATTGAGGAATCATTAAAAAACCAATTGAAGTTAGATAAACCAAATAATATTCAAACAGAAAAATTATTATAATGACGCACATTATTTTTAAACTACAGGGTAACGTCCCGGGTTATATTCAGGTTATAGGTATGTACCTAAACTACAATTATGGCAGAATTGCAGACGAATACAATGATATGAGAGTTGAATTGAATCGTTTAGGAGCAAGCATTATTCCGCCTGAAGTTGCTAGAGGATTTGTATTTGCTGACATCTATAAAGATTATATTAGCGTGAGAACAAACTCACACATTATGGATGAAATACCACAGCTTGCTGAGTCTGGTGAAACTGATGAACAAAAAGTGAAACACTTTTTAACTGACGAAGATAGAGCAGCTGGCATTGCATTCAACAAAGCTGTAATGAAAAAAGTTGTTGCAGATAGATTTTCAGAAAGATATAAAGAGCTAATGGTTGATGCGTCAATATTAGAAAAAGATACTTGGGAAGAACAAAAGAGAGAAGCGTTTGGTTGGACAGCAGATAGCGATTATCAAACACCAATCATTGATGCACTATCTACAGGTAGAGGAATTGATAAAGCTACATTTGTTCAAAAAATTATTAACAATGTAACCTCATATAATACTAAGTTAGCAAACTTATTATTAGAACAGCAATTGTTAGAAGAAAGAATTAAAGCTTGTCAAACTATTGCTGATTGCCATAGATTGAAACACGAGAAATTTGGTGTGGCCATGAGTAAGCAACAAAAAGAAGATGAAAATGTGCCATTTACTCCTTTGACATTGAAAATGGACTTTTAATGAATTTAGCAATTAACGGAACGTGCGCTAAGGGATGTTCATTTTGCTTTACAAAAGAAGACGCAAGATTAAAACACACTTTAGGTAACATGACAATAGAAATGGTTGATAAAGTTATCAACCATTATCATTTAGATTCGCCTCATGAAGAAGTAACTATACTTGGCGGTGAACCAACACAGCACCCAAACTTTATTGAGATCCTTGATTATATTTTCAGCAAGAATATGAAGATAAATCTTGTTAGTAATTTTCTGTTTGGCAAAGCAACCAGAGATTATCTAATTGATAACATAAAGAATATCAGATGGGTATTTCCAAATGCAGCTGAGCTAAATGAAAAAAACAGGATGGTCGTTTTTAAAAAGAACTATCTAGAATTTTATAAAGCTTATGCTAACACATGGGGGTTTGATACAAACCCAAGACTTTATTTGGCGATAACCATGTCAAAAGATTGGAAGGATAGAAACTTTTATGATTACATAAAATGGTTATACCATGAATTAGATGGTAAAGTAAATGCAATTAGAGTTGGTTTAGATCTTACTGGTACCTATTTGATTAATAATAAAGAAATGGGCGCTGAAATAACTAAGATTCTTAAATTTGGTTTATATAATAAGGTTAAGATTACATCTGATTGTCAGGTGCCCCCTTGTTTATGGGAAGGTAAAACAAAGAAAGCGGTGTTGGAGAATTCTTTAAATTTTGCAACATTTAAAATACCTGAATATGATACCATATGTGGATTTATGCCACTAGATGTTTTTCCTGACGGAAGTTCAATTCATTGTTACCCATTACAAGATAAAGTAAAGATTGACAATGTTTTGGAAATTTCAGGAAAAAACGGTATATTAGGACTAAGGGACAAGTTCGATGAACTATATACCATAAATCATAAAAATTATACAATACCACAAGGTTGTATGGATTGCGTATTCTATAAGAACGAATGCAATGGAATATGTGGTGGTTGTTTAGAAGGATCAAAGTAATGAAAAAAATATTTTCAATCCCTTTTAATCCAATGCTTTCGGAAGAAGTATTTGTGAACAAATTTTATCCTTTCTTAGAAAGAAATAAAGAGTGGATATATGATGTTTATTTTACTTGTAGAATACCACCATTTACACAAGATGCAATGGGATCAACATTCTCTGATGAATTTAGAGATGTTGTTTTTGATAATGCAATGATTGTGCAAAAAGCTTTAGGGATTACTGTGAGTGCAACATTCAATAATACAAATGTTTCACCTAGATTTGATAACTATAAATTGTTTGTTGATAATCTTAAACCATTATATGAAAAAGGTTTAAGGTGCATGACAGTACCTCATGGACATTGGGTTGCAATGGGACTAAAGAAACACTTCCCTGAAATGGAAATTAAAAATACCATTTTAAGAAAGGTTGCAACCGGTCAAGATTTTTGGTACAATGCTGATCAAGGATTTGATTACATTAATCTTGATCGAATTCTAATGAGGGACGTTGAGGAATTAAAAAACATTAAACGAGCACAATTAAAATACTACGAAGAAAAAGGTAGATATGTAAAACTATCATTGCTTGTTAATGAAGGTTGTTTAGGTAGGTGCCCAGTGATGGATGAGCATTATTCTTATAATAACCTAAGAACAAACAACGAGTTACCATATTTTCATCACGAGATATCTAAGGTAACCTGCGAACACAAGTGGGAAAAAGATATCAATGCATTCTTTTTCAAAACCGGAACAATCCCACCATTCAAAGAAGAGTTCGATGAATTCCTGGAATATATTGATGTCTTTAAAATGCATGGAAGAGACAGCTTTAATAGATTAGATGAAACTATTGAAATTGTTGACTCATATGTTCAAGGTAAAGAAATATTATCTAAGACATCAGAAATATATTTGGATGGCATACCACATGAAGAGTTAAAAGGTTGGAGAAATAAAATTAAGAAATGTAAGTTCCAATGTTGGGATTGTAATTACTGTGACATTGTTGCTGGTCATAAGAAAAAAGCATATGGACTTAATTAAACATATCGACGAATCTATTGAGTGGGGTAGACTTGAAGTATCTAAACTAACACAGGACATTTTAGATATACATGGAATTACAAGTAACAAAGTCAAATCTTTTTTAAACAATATTTGTGATATCGAAGGCGCAACATATCTTGAAGTTGGCGTCTTTCGTGGCGCAACATTTTGTTCTGCTATATATGGTAACAACATTTATTCCATTGCGGTCGATAATTTCATGTCCCCAAATTTAACCCCGAGAGGCGTTAGTCAAAAGATTGGTAACTATTATAAACATAATATTGACGTTATTCCGCAAGAAGAATTTTTAAATAACGTTAAAAAATTCGGTAACGTAGATAAGATATCAGTATATAAAACTGATTATCAAACATTTGACTTTAGCTCCTTGCCAAATGTTGATATTATATTCTATGATGGTGAAACAAAATTCCACGATCAATACACAGCACTAACAAACATGTTACCAATTATTTCTGATGAGACGATTTTAATTATGGATGATTGGAACTGGGATAGTGGAGCCTTTGAACAATTCTTAGATAAAAACAAATTAAATCTTTTTCATTCTAAACAAATATTCACATCAGGTGAAGATCCGGACGATTTTTGGAACGGATTAGGTGTATTTTTAATCGGTAAATAACTTCTTTTTTTGAGTTTTTTTGTTTATATTAGAGACAATAATAAACTTTCTTTAAAAACAAAAAACAAATGAAGAAAACAATGAAAATGCTATCGCTAATGTTAGCAGCTTTGTTTGTTACTACATTGTCATTCGGTCAATATAGTAACAGCGCGATCAAACAGGGATCTGAGCAAACCCTTAAATCTCAGGACACAACTAAAAATGAGTTACAAGAAATTGTTGTAACCGCTAAAAAAGTTCCATTGATGACCAAAGTAGGGCCATACGGTCAACCGCTTTGGACTACCATCAGAATGTTTCCATCCACAAGAGTCTATGTTATGAACCCTCCAGGTACAGCGATGTATGAGAAATGGTTCGATATTAGACAAAGAAGAAACGGACCAGCACAAATCAGAATGAGAGATGAATTTACATTTGGGCTAGGTAAACGACTTCAATTGGATTTATACTCTCATACAGTTTATGACGGCTTAGATGGCGCTAAAACCTTTAAATGGAGAGGGTTCTCTTGGGAACTTAGATACGCTTTAGCAGATTGGGGTAAAATCTGGGGTAACCCAACACTTTATTATGAGATGAAAATGTTAGATGGTCGTTGGGGTATTGAGCCTAAATTATTATTAGGCGATAGAATTGGTGAAAGGGGTGTATGGGGATTCAATGCAATCTATGAGGGTAATCTTGCTAGCACTAAAGAAGAAAGAGAACCAGAGTACGCATATACAGCATCCTATGCTAACATCATTAACAATGATTTATCCGTTGGTGTCTCACACATGTTTAGATATAACGACTATGAAGGGGGTTCACAAGAATGGTATCTAGGACCACTAGTTCAATATCGTTTTAGTAACAAAGGTTATCTAAACATTGAGCACATGCCAGGCTTAAATCAAGACGCAAAACAATCAAGAACCTTAATTATATTCGGATGGAGATTTTAATCAAAGGACAAGAATTCCTTGTCTACTTAATATTCATTATGTTCATCACAGGTATCCTCAAAGAAAGAGGATACCTTATGGACATCTTCAGACTACTTGAACAAAAAGTTAAATCCAAGAAGATGGTTGTTTTCTTGGTATCATTATTTGGTGGCGTTCTACCAATTCCTGGTAGAGTAGCGCTATCTGCATCAATGCTCAATAGCATTGCCCCAGTTGATAATAAGAAGCGCAAGAAGTTTGGTATCATTGATTATCTTGCTACACATCATTATTATCTGTGGTCACCTTTAGAAAAGACTGTAATTATTCCTATGGCTGTATTAGGATTAACATACTCAAAGTTTATGTTATATGTGTGGCCACTGTTATTAATTACCGGTCTTTATATCACATATTATATTTTATCATTAGAAGACGATGAGATCGATATTGATGTTAAAGATGAACCAATTAATTGGAAGAATATCACCCATGTTGTTTTACCATTCTTAGGAACAATATTAATTAGTTGTTTTACGGAATATTACTTTGGTGCATTTACATTATTCACAATTTATTTGATTGGTTATTCTAAGTTATGGAATAAACTATTAGCCTATATAAATTGGGATTTAGTATTAATAGTTGCCACAGTAATCATATTAGGGAACGTAGCCAACAGCTACTATTCTGATATTGAAAACTATATAAAACAATATAAAAATCCAGAGAGTATCTTGATTGTTTCCATGCTTGGCTTTATGGCTTCTTTCTTACTTGGATCATCAGCAAAATATGCAAGTATTGTTAGCTTATTAACAACAGTGTTTGGCATGGAATATTTTGTATTATTCTTTACATTAGAGTATTCAGCTTATCTAATATCTCCATCTCATAAATGTTTACCAATAGGTCAAAAGTACTTTCATACTGGATTTATGACATATTTGAAAGCATTGATTGTTTGGATATCAATTATGATAACTTTTGCAATTTTAACCATCCTATAAACTATTCACTTTTTAAAAAATAACATATATATTATAAAATAAGAATTAAAATTATGGAAAAAAGTAAATTTAAATTAGGTGATGTGCTTCAACTTGAGAGCGAAATTAACGGGTTCGTAAACCAAGAAACCGGAGAAAAAATTTATGAGGGATTTTTGAAGCAAAATTTATCTATTATTCTAAAATATGAGTTAACAGAACTTAGTGAAGTCTTATCTAAAGAAAGAAGAAAAGTAGATGGACTAAGAGATGATCTTATCAAAAAACATGGTGAGGAAGATGAAAAAGGTGGTATCTTAGTTAAGATGTTTAATGAAGTTAAAGATGATGAGGGTAACGTAATTAGTAGGGTGATTAATCCGAAGTATGTTGAGTTCGATAAAGAATATGGTGAGCTTTTAAATACCGAAATAGATCTAGAATATCCTGAGATCACAAAAGAAGATTTAAAAGAAGCTGGAAAATCTAAGGACAAATACCAGGTTTTATTTAGACTAATTAAAAAGGAAACAAAAGAATAAAAAATAAGGAGCTTTTAAAGCTCCTTTTTTATTTGTATTAACATATTACCTAATTGGTATTCACCCGGTTCATAGTATGGTATAGATAACCTTAAACGATATAACGTTTGCAAATCATCATCTGTGAATTCTTCCAATTCTGTTACCGTTACATCTACAGTATCTGTTAATGTAAACTTACTTCTAAGATCGTACCTAGTTCTTTTTTGCTCATTACTAATATAATCTTCTGGAACCTCGCCAAGATCTATCTTATCAAAGAATGGTTCTACTTGCATGAGTCTTTTCTTATTTCTGGTTATCAATCCCATTGAAAAGGTTTTATAGATAAAATTCTTTTCTTCCCAATAACGCAACTCATTAAAAACAATTATAGGTATACCCCATTTTCTAACAAAGTTTCTACCAGATGAGATTTCATGTAACGCCCTATCTTTCTTAAAGTCTTCGCTAAATCTTGATGTCTGTGAAACAAAGTGATATACAATAGCAGATTCACAAGTTTTAAGATCATAACCTTTTAACTTTGCTCTTATAAGAAAATCATCGTCTTCACAAAAACATGGGACAAAACTAAAGCCATCAAAGAAACCAACATCTTCGAACATTTTTTTATATCCGCTCATAAAGAATACGGCGCCGTCATATAATTCATCATTACTTTTATGTTCCTCTACATATTGATTAAAATTAAAATAATCAAAATTTTCGAATGATGAACCTAAATCTAATAATACCTTACCAGGCCTTCTATGACCCTTAAAAATCGGCGGCTCTATGGTTGTATATGATAATACCATATTTGGCTCTAAGAGCCTCTCTATGGCCTCTAAAAACCCTTCTCCGATGATCATATCATTATGAATTAATACCAGCTTATCCGTATCGACTAATTTTATCCCAGAATTATATGTTTCTGAAAATGCTAATCTATCATCATCATGAAAGATAGTTAGGTTTGGGTCTTTCTCAGCCATACTTACAAGCCATTCCTTGGTACCATCTGTCGATCCGCCACTGCTTATTACAAATGGTACTGTTGGATATATTTCTCTTATCCGTGAATAGCAATTCTCGGTTAGATCTAATTTATTTAAAACTGCTAAAACAAATGTAACATTAGTTGTGGACATATAATATTTTCTGAATGTGAATGATACCCCCCTTAAATTTATCGATGTACTCCTCTACAAATAAACCATCAGCATCAACCTTGGTGACATCTAATCTCATTTGCTTTGCGAATTTTGTTTTGGTCATAAAGTTACCGATATCAATACCATGTAACTGTGGTCTCGACATTAAACCAATATAATCATTATTAATCCAATTATGTACCAAGTTGCAGTGCACAAAGTTAGCATCCTTTCTATACTTTACAGAATTTAAGAACTCTTCTACAAAAACTGGAACATAATAGTTGTCATCTCCAGACATTACCACCCACTCTTCCTCTGCTCTTTCTAGCCCATAATTTCTAGCAGTATGCCCCCAATCTTTATGTGGGCCATTTAATTCTGAAAACTTAAATCTTTCATCATTTTTAAAATAATCTTTGACTTCTTGATATCCATCATATAGTGCATCTGCAACAACATGAACTTTCCACAAATCAACTGATTGTGCTTTTATTGAAGACAACATAACCATTAACTTTTCAGGTCTGTTGTAAGTTGGGATAATAAATTCTATTTTTTTCATATGCTTATTTTTTCCAAAAACTATAAATTCCTTTATCTAATTCGTATGTCTCCCAAACGAATCTATCTCTGTTTGGTTGCTTTTGTGCCCACTCCCACATTGTCTTTAAGCCATCATATAAAGATGTTTTATCCTCATATCCTAATAACTTAACTGACTTAGCCCAGGTAGGTACAGCAGTTTTAACTTCATGTCTCTGTTCTTTATAAACAGTATCACCGCCAGCTATAACATCTCGTAAAATTTTATTTGCCTCATTAATTGTGTAATGTTTTGTTCCACCCAAATTAATAATTTCTTTTGAACATTCTGGAAGTTGTGATGCTTTCCATAGGCCCTCTAAACAATCATCAATATAACTGAATGCTCTTTTTTGTTCACCGTCTCCAAATATTGTCATTGGTTGACCATTCATATGTTGATACATCCAGATACCTAATACGTTTCTATATTTATCCCATATGTTTTGTTTAATACCATATACGTTGTGTGGTCTAATTATACACCAGTCCAAGCCATGTTGTTCTCCCGCAACCTTAATATCCATTTCACATGCGTATTTTGCAATACCATATGGATCAATTGGTTGGGGTATCTGAGATTCATCAAACACATTACCATTTCCGTGTCCATAAACAGCCATTGTTGATGTGAATACTAATCTTTTTACATCATGTTTAATACATTGATTCACTATTCTTGCTGTTGCTACTAAATTATTCTCATAATTGTATTGTCTAATAAATGGTGACAAACCTTCAGCTGCATAAGCTGCAAAGTGAAAAACATAATCAAATTTATGCTCATTAAAACACTCTTCTAAATTTCCTGTAACAAGATTTAACACCCTTAATTCACTAACTTTAGAATTTACATTCTCATAGTACCCACCACTTAAATCATCTATACCTACAATTTCAACATCCTTGTGGTTTTCAATGATATAATCTGTTAATCTTGAACCTAATAAACCTGCTATACCTGTAATTAAAACTTTCATAATTTAAAATTTATATATTATTAGAACATCATCGTCTCTATGCTTTATATGTCTATTATCGATAATTTCTATGTTATTGTGAAGCCCAGAAAATATTTTTTTAACATTATCTATTGAAACAACATCCTCAATAATGTATATCCCCCCAGGTTTCATTTTTGATTTAAAAATATCAAATGTTTTTATTTGATCGGCGAGTCTATGACTACCGTCATCAATTATAACATCAAAAAATTTCTCATCGATTTTTTCTACGATATCGTCCTCCGTTGCATCACCGATAATAATATTATGCCCCGGTTCATTAATTAAATGGGTTAAGAATTTACTTGTAATATCAATACCAATTACTTTAGAATCAATAAAATACTCTTCCCACATTCTTAATGATTCCCCCTCACACAAACCAATCTCAAGAAAGACCGAATTTTTTCTATAAGGAGATAATAATCTCTCGTATTCTTCAATATATGTATGGGCAGTACCCTTATCACCATGTCCTTCTGGTGATTGGTATCGTTCATATATCTCATTTAATGTTTTCATAATAATCATTTTGTTTTTCTTGTCTAGTTATTGTTTTGTGGTGAGATAATGAGTACTCTTCTTCCATTGGAAGTAATGAATAAAATTTAGCCCCAACAATTTTTTCATGGACTTTGCCTCCCCATTTTAAATTTGATTTGTAAATTCTTCCCTGGTAGTCTGGATAGTTAACTCTACCATTCGCATCCACATTCCATCTCCATTTTTTAACATGTTCATCAGTTAAACCCTTCACAGTATTGATTCTAGGAACAAAGAATAAATCAATTTCTGAATTCATTTCAATGATCTCGTGAATATTTTTAATCAAATACTCGCTTATTAATTCATCAGCATCTAATTGAAATATATAATCGCCTGTGCAATATTCATTTAATTTGTTCTTCCACTCAGCAAAATCATTATTAAAATCAAATGATCTCCAAGTTTGTACATTAGGTAATTTATTAAATTCTAATAAAAAGTCAAGGACCTTTTCATCTCCGTTTTTATTGTCATATAAAATAACAATCTCGTCATTAATTCTTTTATTCTTAATTAAGAATGGAACCAATTGCTTGATTTCTTCATACTCGTTACATACTGTGATTGCGAAACTAATTTTCATACTTTTTCTCTTACAAATAATTTAAATTCTTTCCCTGTTTTAGAGTCTTTAAAGACTATGTTTGTGTTTGTTTGGTTAGTAAGTGTGAATGTTATCTTAGCGCTATCGCCTTCATAAAATGGTTTGGTTGCTGCGAACACATATGGTTCATTATCATCAAACTGAAAACACCATTCACAATCTTTATAATTTCCATTAGTAGGGTTAATAAATAAGCTATTACTTACTGGGGCACTAAGTCTCAACATTTCATTCGGCTGATCACTTGTCTTTTTTTTACTCTTTGCCATCTTATTTAATTTTATTCAACTTAGGTAAATTAATTGGCTTTTGTTTTGGAACATCTTCTGTAGAAAGTGTTGTCGGTAAAAGCTTTTGAAATTCGACAACCATATTATCAAAACTAAATTTATTTGAATTTTCAATTCTAAGATTCTCTGCTCTCTCAGTGAAATTCTCATATTCGTTTCTCACAATTTTCATTACCTCTGCGGCTTCATTATAGTTTGCAGTAAACCATTTAGATCCTTTTAAAATAAAGTCATCTACAGCACTATCATCTACATCTGTTAGTTTACCTCCAATCATTATACCTTTATCCATTGGTAAAAAATCTTTGTGTCCTGACCAGTTTGAAGCAATCACAGGTTTACCTGTCATAGTGAACTCAAGTAAAGGTCTACCAAAACCTTCACCCTTGGTTAAAGAAACCATTGCTTTTACTTTCGGGTGATTATAAAGTTCATTCATCTCTTTATCAGTTAATTCACCAAACAACAAATAAATTGATGGCGGATTTTCAACACCTTTAACTAATTCACTAATCCTTTTTCTAAGTTCTTCTCTTTGCTTAATTGAGAATGTGGCTGCTGACGTTTTTAAAACAAGTGCAGGTGCATTTTCTGTATCTTTAAAAGCTTCAACAAAACATTTAATCAACATTGATACATCTTTTCTATCTTGCCCAACATTTCCCTTTAACCAATGGCCTACAAAAAGAAATGCAAAATCTTCTTTCACATCCAAATCAATACCAGTATACACATTATTAAAAATATCTGTATGTACACCCTCGAATAATACTTTGATAGGCTTTTCAATTTTGTGTTGCTTAATTAGTTTACCACTAACATTATCTGTTTCATTATAAACTGTACTCATCAACACTTCGCTTGAAAATTGTGAGGTGGTAATGATCATATCCATTTTATTACACCCATCAACCCAAGACTTAGGTGCAACCGTAGTTTCAATCCCTGCAGTTATCCCTATGTTTATTTTACCAACTCTCTGAAATTCATTTGGTACTGTTACTTGAACATACACATCTGGTTGAATAGATAGTGTTGTTATGATATTAGCTTCAATCCATTTGTGGAATACATTATCTTTCTCAAGAGCAGTCATTGGTGTCGATCCCCAAGGACAACTATCAATTTTAATATCATATAAATTCATTTTATATAACGCTTGCAGTAAGTCTCTAGCGTGTGCTCCGTAACCGCTTCTTGTTTGTACCGGTCCTCTGAATAATAAAAATGGTTTACTCATACTATTTTATATAAATCAAATCTTTTTTTAGGTTCCCAATTTTCAAGAGTAGTTTCAATACCCTCAATCATTTTATCACACATTATTTTATTGGATAGATTGTTCATCATAAACTCTCTACCTTTTAACCCTTTCGCTTTTCTTTTCTTTTTACCATACTTGTACATTTTCATAATAGCGTTAGCAACTTCGTCATCATTCACCCTATCATCAAAAATATACGGCGTAGGCACTGATCCGTTTAAGTTAATTGCGGCTGGCCAAATGGCTTCAACCCATTCACCCTCCTGAACCAAGTGTTTTGATTTACCTTTATGATGTAATGATCCTATTGTTATGTAATCATCTTCACTAAGATCGAATCCCATTTGATCTTGTAATCCGCCTGTAACATTTGCTATGATTGGTGTTCCAGCCATTAAAGATTCCGCAGTAGTTAAACCAAACCCTTCATTGTTTGCAATATTAATTGTGCAATCAACGGTATTATAGATCTCATTTAACTTATCTTGTTCTAATTTAAGCCCCGTGAATTTAACATCGTACGGGCAAAGCGCTTCAATTACAGCAGGTAAGTCTGTACCATTTTCATCAACAGCAGCTGTATGCATTAGTAACAAACATTTTTCTGCTTTTTCTTTTGGTAGTTGATCACAAAATAGTTTAAAAGAATAGATCACATCTGATGGCTGTTTTCTTCTTATGTTTCTATTGTTATAGAACAAAACAAAATCATATTGTTTATTTCCATGTATTAAACTTTTTATTTCATCAGATACTTTATCCAATGGTTTAAATGTTTCAGGATTAATACCGTGAGGAACATATTTTATTTGCCAGTCTTGTAACGGTTTCCACGTGGAACCGTTTTTCATTTTACCTACTCTATGTACAATACCATATGTTTGTTTAGAAATACAACCCAACCAATCGCAACTCTCATAATAGTTTCTATTATATAATGGATCTGGCAAATCATCCCATATATGGTAGAATAACAATGGAACATGCTGTCTAATTTCATGTTCATTATCATATAACCATTGCCAATAATGTGGATCAGTAAAGTGAAGAATTGCGTCTGGTTTTTCTTCTGCAATTAGCTTTCTTAAAATACCTATATCACCATATCCATTGTAAGGTATAATTTTAAGATTGGCATTTTTAACACCTGTTCTTTTTCTTATGTCATCATTAATGTCGACAATCTTACCAAATTCTGGATGTTTAATTGCGGCACCTAATTGTACCCAATCATATTTGTGTACGGTGCCCATAACAATCTCTTTAGACATTGTGGCGATACCGGACGACATTCTTAAATCATCTGATAATAATAATATTTTCTTCTTCATTAAATTAAAACTTTGATCCGCTAGATGCTAATCCGTTATGATTATTTATTATGTTTCTAAAGTTTTCATCTTTGTTATATAAATCTAAAGAACGATTAACAAGCTTTTGTAAATTAATTGAGCCTTCTATAGATTTAATTTTAAATTTCTTGTAAACATCATCCAGGATGTTCACACTCGTTAGTTTAGTATTCGATTTCATATTTGAATATATATATCTTTATATAGAACTAGGGCAATAAAATAACGGATAAAAAAAATATACCCGTTATTTTTATATTACAGTTCCTTATTTTCGATCATCTCACGGAGAGCGACTGCTACTTGCACAATTTGCTCTTGTGTCTGTTCTTGTTGAGTTGTTTGGTCGTTAGAAACCACTGTAGCTGTTGCTTGACCTTCTGTGGTCTGAACATTTTCGTTAGTCTTTTTTTTGCATCCGCATCCCATAGTATTGCTTTTAAAAATAAATAGTTTATTTCACAAATTAGTATAGGGAAAATATAAGTAAAAAAATTGAAAAGTTAAAGCTTATGCGGGATTAAATTTTGTACCTAAATAAAGATTTGCACTATCACCCTCTTTAAAATTTTCGCAAGTACCAGATGGGAACTCAAATACATGATCAGCAGGACCAACAAATCTTTGACAATTTTCTTCAGAACATGGTTGACAGTCTCTAAAAATTTTAGATATTTTACCATTCAATACAAACACTATATCTAAAGGAATCAAACAATCCTTCATCCAAAATGTATGGTACCCCTTCTTAAGTTTAAACCCCATGCAACCATCTAGGATGTCTCTACCAGACATACCTCTTTGGATTTCTTCTGGGGTTGTTTGCATCTCTACCGGAAACTCCTGGTTTGAAATTCTTAGATTCATAATAATAAATACTTTATTTGGTTTTTTAATTTTTTTTGCATATCTTAGCTATATGCCAGCAATTTTTAACGATTTATTGGAATTTAGGGATGAAAATGACCTAGACGCCGTCTTAGATAAGATGGATAAAACATTGGCTATCAAGCTATTAGAAATAGCTTTGGATGGCTGTAATGACAGATTCTCAATCGTGGAAAGCCACGTTATTTTTAAATGCTTAAAAAAACTTAAAGAAAATGGATCTAACATCGGAAATGGAGAACTACAACAAGGTGAAGGACATAGTTCTTAATAAACTAGTTGAAGAAGATTTATTAGATGAATCTGACGCGGAAGAGTTTCGTGAAAGATGTCAAGTGCTTGTGTACAAAGGAAAATGGTTTAGCAAATGGTTTGAAAAAAACGTAAAAGCTAATCAGCCAGAAGCTAATGCAGATAGCTACTATATTCGTATGGTGGAACTTAAAGAACGTGAAGACGATGTAGATAAACTTTTAAGAAGAACAACAGGAAATTATGACGAATAAAGAACCGAAGTACCTAACAGATTTTTTTATTTATAAAAAGAAACACCATTGGTTTATAATACCAACTGTTGTTTTTTTCTATAGAAAAGATGTCTTTTTTGAGACAGGAATAACCACTCCCGCTATTGGACTTAGTGTACGGTGGCTAACATTTTTTATGGGGATTCAATTCCAAAGAAACGCTTATTATAAAAATGGAGAATAAAGATACTGCAATTAGACTTAGTATTGGCGCAGTAGTAATAGTGGTGTTAACTATTATTGCGATCCGTAAGCCACATGACATGATTGCGCCACAGGCTCATAATGTTTGTAAAGAAGATTCTTTAGCTAAAGTTATTAATGACTTAGAGATAGAATACAAGAGTGAATCGGATGGGTGGGATAATAAAGAAAATCGTTATGAAAATATTCTTTTTGAATATGAATACGGAATAGAACACCTTAAACAAACACATCCTGACGCATATAGAGAGTTCCATAGAATCATTGGGTATAAAGAAAAATATTCTCGTGAATGTGAAAGAGAAAACAAAAAAAGATTAAAATCTTATGAATAATCTATGGACATTTGGTGATAGTCTAACCGCATCATTTGATGAAGCATATCAATGGTCAAAAAAATACATTGATTGGAAAGGTTATAAACCTAATGTATATGGAGACAATATATCACAAATTTTAGGTTTTAATCTAAATAATTTGGGGGTTGGTAGTTCGGACAATTATTCAATACTTCAAAGTTTTTGTAATGTTTCAAATAAAATTAAAGAAGGTGATTTATTAATTTTTGGGTGGAGCTCACCAATTAGATTTAGGATGGTGAATAACAAAAAAAAGTGGTGTAGCATTTTACCAAGTGTGGATGTCGACTTTTTCAATAATTTAGAAAATGTCACATCAAATACTTTAAAAGAAATATTATTAAACCGTGATAACAAACTTTATGTGGAAGAAGTAAACAGTTGGATAAAAATGATTAATAACATGATAAAAAATGTCGATGTGATTCATTGGAATGCATTTGATAATAGATTAACTTCTATATATGTTAATAATCTAGAGACAATAAGAGACGAAACAGATAATGAAATAAACGATGTGCATTTTAGTGAAAATGGCCAAAAACAGTTATCTGAGATATTATTAAACTACTATCGTTCAGATAGAAAAATTAAAATTATTTAATAAATGAATAATATAGATAAACATTATCAAGAACTTTTACAAGATATTCTGGATAACGGAATTGAAAAGAAAGACAGGACAGGGACTGGAACTATTTCAGTTTTTGGTAGACAGATTCGTCATAAAATGAGTGAAGGGTTTCCTTTACTTACAACAAAAAAGATGGCGTGGAAAACAATGGTAACAGAATTGCTATGGTTTTTACGTGGTGATACTAATATCAAATTTTTATTGGATTACGATTGTCATATCTGGAGCGGCGACGCTTATAAAAATTATAGAAATACCAAATCTATTATTAAACAATATGATGGTGGGGGTGACGTTGCGGATATTACTCAATTTGAACAAATGATTCGCGAGAATCAAGACTTTGCAGATGAATGGGGTGAGCTAGGGCCTATATACGGAGCGCAATGGAGAGAGTGGCACACAAAAAAGTTAATTAAAACAACACTAAAAGACCCATTGACCGGAAACGACACTTACGTTGAGGGTGATGAATGGATAGACCAAATATCAAACCTAATTAAAGATCTAAAAACAAATCCAGATAGTAGAAGATTGTTGGTGAGCGCATGGAACGTCGGTCAGCTAGATCAAATGGTTTTACCACCTTGTCATTATGGATTTCAAGTTTATACGAGAGAATTAACATTAATGGAGAGAGTTAACATAGGCAATTTTAATATTGGTGACACGGTTACTGATGCGTTGTGTGATAAACGAAACACACCAAAGCGTGCAATTTCATTAATGTGGAATCAAAGAAGTGTGGATACATTTTTAGGTTTACCATTTAACATTGCTTCTTATGGTTTATTATTAGAAATTATTGCAAGAGAAGTAAACATGGTTCCTGATGAATTGATTGGTAATTTAGGTGATGTACACTTATACTCAAATCACACTGAACAAGCAAAAGAACAAATTAGCAGAGAGCCATTTCAATTACCTACAGTACAAATCACAGAACGTAATTGGTATCAACACGAAGCTGTTAAGGCTCACTTGGGTGAAAAAACATTCGAACAAAAAATATTAAGTTACAGACCTGATTGTTTTGAATTATTAAACTATCAGTCCCATCCAAAGATCAAAGCACCACTAAGTAATTAAGTTAGGAGAAAAACTAATGAGAAAAAAAACACAGAAAATATATAAAGAATGGAAAGATGCAACATGGTTTGAGATTTGGGAGGGAATAAGAGATAATTTTACATTTGGTTTTATTGGGGCAACATTAGTTGTTTTTATTGCCACCAGAACCGACATTGCAGTTTTACTTGGATATCTTACTTATTATTTTTTCATGGGTAAGATTGTCAACAGACCGAAATATGTAACAGATTTAGGTAAACTTATTGTCTTCCCTATACCATCAGCGTTAGGGGCGTTTACTGGTTACAAACTTTCTTATTATTTATTAGGCTTATTATGAAAAAAAACAAATTAAAGCTAATAGTAATGATTGGATCATTATTATTATCGACCGCCTCTATTGCACAAATACCCCTTGAAAAATTTGATGATGGGGTTTTTGTTGAAGATAGTATTTTAAATAGTTTTATTTTAAAATGGTTAGGTAAACCATATAAACTAGGAGGTAAAACCGAAAAGGGGATTGATTGTTCACAGTTTACTAAAAGATTGTATAAAGATGTTTATAATCTAGATCTACAGAATGTGGCATATAAACAATGGAACCAAACTATAAGGGTTAAACGTGATAGTTTACAAATAGGTGATTTAGTATTCTTTCGTAGCAGACAGTCCCCATCTGGGTGGCATTGCGGTGCTTACATTGGAAACACTTATTTCGTTCACGCTGCAAATAAATTTGAGGGTGTTAAGGTGAGTTCACTAAAAGAACCCAAGTATCTAAAATCGTACCGAGGAGGGGGTAGGCTTAAAAATTAAGCTCTACCTTGACCTCTGTATCTTTTTGGTTTTTGGTCTTTTGGGCCATAAGATTTTCTAGCTTTACCCTTACCTTTTTTACCGAAAGAAACTTTTTTAGATGCGGTTGATGAACCTTTTGCTTTTGCCATAATATTTTTCTTTATTTTTATAATTATTCCGAAATTTTTTATATATTTGTTTTGGAACAAAAAATTAATAGCTAATGAAAAAGACGATACTTACCCAAAGATTTCAGTTCTATACTATCGAACCATATAAAGATTACTCAACTATCGAATCAAAGCTGGAAAACCAGGTTCACGAGGATTTAAACTTAGAACTAGATAATGTTGATTTCTTTTCACCAGAAGTGGTTAGGGTAGCAAATGGCGAAGAGCTTGGAAGACTTCTTAGGGGTAAGTTTAAAATAATGCTTCACAACAAAAAGGAATATAAAAAAAAGAATACAAAATATTTCTACAGCAACGAAAAAGGTGGAGAAATGATTAAGCTAGACAATTGGTCTAACCGTATTCAAACCTTTTATACAACAAAAGAACGTCATTTATTAAAGCATTATGGTAGAGCTTTTAGTTCTGTGTCCACAGAAATTCACGAAAGAAACATATCAATAGATGGTGACACCATTTCTGTTAGATTTTATATACATAGGAAAGCCAGAACAGTAAACAGTAAATTCTTCAAGAAAAGCCGCTCAGCATTTGGGTTTAAAATTAACTTTAGAACCGGTAATGTAATGAGTTATGAAGGTGTTAAAACCCCCAAAATTAGACAGAATAACTTCAAACACTTAATGCAAGTTTTATTTAATTTCTTTAGTAGAACTTCAGGTAATGTTATTCACACATGGAGCAATAATCCTAAAGACGAACATCCTTTAAATCTTGAAGCTAAAAAGATTTTTGATGATAGCGAATTTATTAAATGTTTGTCACATTCTATTTTATCTAAGCTACCATACATCGAAACGATTGATTCAAAAGATCATACTAATATTGGATCTAAAGTTTTATCTATGATCATGCGAGTGTTTGTTGAAACAAATAAAATTAAAGTTCCAAATGACTATGAGAAGCTAATCATGGATGCTTACCCAACAAAGAAATTCTTAAAGAAGAATGATAACAAGCTAATCGCTAGCATTCTTGATAGGTTGTCTATTAAATCTAAAATAACAATAAAACTATTACACAAATATCCTGATATCGATATAAAAAAACTATTATTATTAGCGAGGTATTTTGGATATAAAAACTTGTATAAGTACATTAACAATATTAATGAAAATTTTTTCATTAATCCTAAAAAGAAAAGTAATGAACTTATGAATGATTCTATTTATGGATCGTTAACAAACAAGTATGAGTATGATATTAAAGATTCCGAAAGAAAATGTTTATTGAAACTAATAAACGAATTCTTTAGTCAAGAAAAAATAAAGTACGAAGAAAGCAACGTTGTGACATTCTATGGAAATACACAACTTATACAACTCAATACTTTCAATGATCACCTTGACATGTTAATGAAAATAAGGGCACACTTACCTCATATAGAAATGACCGCATCCAATCTTAAAGATTTTCACACCGAGCACTTAGAGTTTTCAAGTATTGATCGAGCAATAAGAAAGGGGTTTAGTATCAAATATATCTTTGAAGATAGGCTCATCAAACATATTGAGGAACCTATACTGATTAAAGATGAGCACAACAATATAATTGAAACATATTATCCAGTATTGCTAAAAATTGATGGTGAGTACACTGAAGAAGGTTCACACATGCACCATTGTGTGGCAAGCTATGCTGACAAAGAACGTTCAATCATTGTTTCGGTTAGAGAAGGTAGTCCGACCGGAAGCGAAAGAGTCACTTGTGAATTTGATGTCAGGGACAAATCATGTGTACAAGAAAAATATTTTTGCAATGCTGTTCCTCCAGAAAGATTTGAATTTGCACTAGAAAAAACAAGACATAGAATAAAGATTTTCAGAGGTTCAATTAAATCTACATCAAAAGAAAAAGTGCCATTAGTAATAAATGGTGTACAATTAGAAATAAAAGAGCCTGATGTTTTCGGTAATCTTTTAGAATTATTTTAGGGTTTATTAATTCATAATTTCCATCTATATTTTAGGTAAACTAAGATGTAGATGGAAGTTTTATTTTATCATGAACAAGAGAAGTTTGAGAGGAATAAGCCACTAAAAAATTTATGTAAACTAAAGTTGGCTTCTGATAATGATTTTCTTTTATTCACTTCAGAATTCTATATAGAATATGCTAGATTGGGTAGAAAAAATTATCTAACATATGAACATGGATTAACAGTTAATAAAACAAATGGAGATATCAATGTTATATATAGGCTAATAAATAAGAAAGAGAACAATTATGTTCTTCATAGGAATATTATTAGGGCTAAAAGAAACAACTTTGATATGTTAATTGAATTAACAAGCAGAGGTTTTTTTACTGGAGAGAAGAGACATAATTTCTGGGGTGTTAAGTATAAAAGAGCATGCTTAGATATCTACAAATTAATTATTGCGGATCTAGGCTTAAGCGACATTCAACAAGATAAAGACCATAGGGTAAATCCTTTATATGATATATTGTTAGATTATCATTTAAAGATGAAAGGAATAAAAGGCCACGATTGTGTTTATTGGGATATATGTGAAGCTTACCCTAAAAAGAAATATCTTAAAGCAAATGACAACAAGTTTGTCCCAGCTGTGCTAGAACAGTTTAATATCAAAAGCAAATACCTGGTCGGCGCTTTATCAAGTAGGAAACCATCAATACCCAAAATCAATTTTAAATCAGTTAGATTTTTGTGCACACTGTTTGGTGAGAACTATGTCGACTATATTAGAGAATTTGATTGGGAAACTATTTGTTTAGAATACATGAAAACAAATAAGTTATTTGTTTGTGAAGATGAATCTGAAAAGAAAGCACTCGCAAGATCTTTAAAAAAATATAATGAAGTTGATGCAATCACCAGTGATGGTATACTCAATACAATACAAGAATTATTTGTTTTAAAAGAGTTTTTAAAAAGTAATGGATTAAATGTAAAAATAAAAGCAAATAATTGCCATCATTTGATTTCGTTAAAGGATAGTTGGGAGCTACACAAAAAGCATTTTAAACTCGGTTACAAGTTAAAATATACATTACCAGAAGATATGGTAAAAGATTTGGAGGAACCGATCGAATTTAACGGTAAGATTTTTAAGCCGGCACTAATTTTAACAGAAGACCAATTTAAGATTGAGGGCATGATAATGAAGAATTGTATGGCCAAACAATTTAATGTTGGGTCATTATACATACATGCATCAATATCATTAGGCAACAAGAGAATAAACATTCAATATAGAAAGGGACATCTAAATCAACACAGAGGTAAAGCAAATTCCACCCCACCAAAAGAATTTGATGATGCGGTTGATATTTTCAGTGTTAAAATGGAGAAATACAAAGAAGTTAACCCAATTAAAGAAAAATATGATATTATAACTAATTCAAAATCAATTAGTTAAAAAAATATCAAAAAATATTTTTTCATTCTAAGTATTTTTACATAAATTAGCGTTCGGATTTAAACAGCTTTAATATGAAAAAATATAGCAGAGAGTACTACCAAGAAAAGTACAAAGATTACCAAAGAGAAAACACTTTATCCGGCTGGATCAAACACCTTAAATTGGTTTTAATTTCAATGTTGGTTAGGTGATTTGGTATTTTCAAAAAATAATCTTATATTAGAATTATGCAAGAAAAAGAATCAAAGTCAAGTACACATTTCTGGATCAGTTTAGTTAAATCTGGTTTTAGAATTGCGGCAGGTATAACCCTATGGAATGGTGATTATATGTCTGCCGGAGCATTATTAATCATCGCCGAAGCCTTAGGCATCGCCGAGGAAATTTTTTAATTATGAATCATTATTTAATTTCAGCATTCGTAAAAAAACTAAAAATGAAAACATTTAACGATCTTCAGTTCGAGACAATGACATCTCCACTTATGTCAGGTAAAAAAGCAAGGATTCATTTTGAAAATGGGTTTGGTGCTTCTGTTGTTTCTCACGATATGTCATATGGCGGCAAAGATGGGTTGTATGAACTCGCTGTTTTATTTGACGATGAGCTTCATTATGATAATCCAGTGGCGCATGGTGATGTTAGAGGGTATCTTTCTGAAGAAGAGGTAACAGAATTATTAATGGAAATACAAAAACTATGAAAATTTTAACACAAGTTAGATTTTATTTGGTATTGGTTACCCTAGCATTTATAACATTGCTAGTCCAGTACTTAAATCAAAAAGAAGAGCTCAAACAATGCCAAACCGATAACGGATTTATTTCTGGGGGTGACATTCAAAAAGCTGAATTGCAAAACAGAATTGATAGTCTACATGACGAATTGTTTATTGAAAAAACAAACTCAGGTAGATACGAATTAACATTAGAACATCTTAAAGAAGTTAACCCTAAATTGGGTAAAGAGATGGAAGAATGGATGTACCACGAAACAGAATAATATGTCAGATGAAGAATTTAAAAAACATATTACCGGAGAATTAAATCTAGGTAATTCGGGATATGTTAACATTAAAGCAAGTACAGTAATTACATTGAATGAGCAGCTTATTGTTCATTCCGAAGACGGGCCACAATTTTTGAATGTTAAAATAACAGCAGATTTTGATGAGATCCCCAAAAAATATCACGAGATATTTTTAAATGTATTAACATCGAAATATCTAAACACGGTTTCATTTGGGAACAATCCATTTTCTGAATGTAAACCAATTGTGAAAAGAAAATGGTGGCAGTTTTGGAAAACAAAATATTTTATGCAAATGCAATAAAAACCATTAATATGAAATATCTAATCCTAGTAGCAATCATCACAACATTATGGATGGCTTATGAAATATGGAGGGCACCATTGATGGAGGAAAAAGATGATGGCAAATTGATAACAAAAAGACCAGCAAGAAAATTAAGTGACTTATGGCGGAAGCAATCTTAAAATTTGATATGGATGACCCCGATGATAGAAAAGCTCATTTCAGAGCTATCAAATCATTGGATATGGCATCAGCCCTTTGGGATATAACACACAACACCAGGAAGTCTTTAGAATGGTCTATGGATGGCAAAGAGCTTGATAAGTACGAAGCACTTGATATGGTTTTTGAAAAGATATATGAAATTCTTGACGATCACAGCATCAATACCGACGAATTGTTGGATTAAAATATTTATAATCATGATAGAATTTTTTAAAAAAAACCAAAAAAATATAACGATGGGTGGTGCTGTGGCTCTTTTACTTGTTTGTTATTTCCAACAAAAGGAATTAGCTAAATTAAGAAAGGAAGTTCACACTATTCAAGAAATAAAAGCAGATAAGAAAACAATTGATTCCCTGCTAAAGATTAAAGATTTAAAATAATGGTTACGGTTTCTGAAAAGGCATTAAATCATTTGTTAGAAATAATGGTAAACGAGGGACTTACCCCAGACACTCATCATCTTAGAGTTGGTGTTAAGGGTGGTGGATGTAGCGGTTTATCATATGTAATGGACTTTGATGATACTGTTGAGGCGACTGATGATATTATTGATCTTGGTGCACTAAAAGTTGTCATAGATAAAAAATCCGTTTTATATCTTTTCGGTACTCAGTTAGACTATTCAGATGGATTAAACGGGAAAGGGTTTCATTGGGTTAACCCTAACGCATCTCGAACTTGTGGATGCGGCGAAAGTTTTGCATTATAATTTTTTTATTTCACTTTTTTTTCTTATATTAAACTATGATTTATTTTATAGTTTACGCAACATTTATTACAGCTCTCTACGCGTTTATTGGATTTGGAAAAATCTGGGAACGTTTAATAATGTTCAAAGATAAAAAGTATTGGACCGATTACAATATAATAGAGTTTACTTCCTGGATGGCTAAAGCCATTATTATTGTACCCGGTTTAATATTTGGTATTGAGCTATGGTATTTTCATTTTTTAACACTTGCGACCTCTTCACTATTGATCTGGGCAAGTATGAGAAAGTCATTACCAACCCTAATTATTTTTAATACTATTTGGATAGTAATATCCCTAACAATAATTGTTAGAAATCTTTTAAATTAAAAAGCTATGCCATCATTTTATGTAGACGATGTAGACATCGATGTTGATGAGTTCCTTTCCGCATGCTCTGAAAGCGAAAAAGAAGATTTGATAAAAGCCCTGGTTGAAGACGGGTATATTAACAAGAGTGATACCACACCATCACCAACACTATCATTAGGTGAAAAGATGTTTGAAGAACATCTTAACGCTATACATGGTAAGTACCATAGATTAACACCTGAAGAAGAAGAGGTGATTATGAAAATCGGTAAAAAATTTATTTATGAAAATTAAAAATGACTTCGTAGTCGGTGAAGTTAAACAAATAAGACCACAGATATTTGCGGTATCAATAAAAGATAATTACCAACGAACAATGTTGTTCTGTAGGTATCAAGAATTTTACGAATCTCCTTATGAAGAAATAAGGGGTAAATTTTTTAGCTGGGAAAAATATATGGTGGTCTATAGGAATAGGTGGAAGAAAAACTTATTCACATACCCAGAAGATTGGAGTGGCTTTAACATCCCATCAAACGTGGTAGAAAAAGGATTGAATGCATTCAATAAGGACAAGGGGCCATATGATGAAATCATGAGTGATATTTGGTATCACTGCGAAAACTACCCTCTTAGATATAATAAGCCGAGAACTAAATGGTATTTGATTGGTGCAGATAGTTTTAAATCTAAGACTATGGATCATGAAATTGCACATGGCTTATATTACACAAACAAAGAATATAAAAAAAATTGTAACGAATTAATTTCAAATATAAAACCATCACACTATGATAAGTTAACAAAAAAGATTGTGAAGATGGGTTATAACAATGATAAGAAAATAATTGATGATGAGATCCAAGCATTCATGTCTACTGGGTTATATAATGGTTTAGATACCAAAGAGCTTAGCAGATATGAAAAAGATTTTATCAACAACTTTAAAAAATATAATAAATGAGAATTTATCGATTTTATAAAGATGATGGGTGGTTCATAGATCTGCCTGGATGGGAAGGAGATAAAAGCGATTTACAAATGGTTATGGGAGCCGATACATTCTTAGACATATTATCACAAGGTGAAGATAATGTTTATGTAACCTTATCAAAGAATCAATTTGAAGGGTCAGATACATTACATTATGAGTGTCAGGGGTTACTAGAAGGTCCAGAATATGGCGAAGGTGCATGGTATTGTTTAAACGAGTTTAGAGGTGTCCCCTACTCATTAAGACTTTGGCTTTGTGATGTCACCAAGTTTGTTTTTGGTGAATTCCCGGTTAAAATATATTTTAGTGCAAATTCTTAGAATATTACAATTTCCATGATATATATGTAATGTAAAATTACATATTAATGCAAGAAGAGTTTGTCCCTTATCACCAACATCTTTTAATGAAGATTTGGATTCAAAACCCACCGAAAGACGTGGAAGTTCTCAATAAATGGTTTGTTGATTTAGTACACAAAGTAAGAATGGAAGTGGTGGCTGGACCAACTAGTGTTTATGTCGATTACCCAGGAAATGAGGGTTTAACAGGTACCGTAACATTAGCAACGTCGCATGCATCAATCCATATTTGGGATCATTATAATCCAGCTATGGCTCAGTTTGATATCTACTCATGCAAATGCTTTACCCTAGAAGACGTATTAGAACAGTTTGAATCTTGGGGTATTGTGAAATATGAATGGGTTATGATTGACAGAAATGGTGCACCTAAAATAACATCTGAAGGTGTTTGGAACCCACAACTGGAATATATTAATGAAAATTCATAAAAAAATTTTGAATATTCATGAAATCCATGTAATTTCGTGGCTGCTTAAGGATATCTTTTGGACATTAAAGTGGACTTGGATGGCGACGACTATGGTTTTACCAACAGCATTATTGGCTATCTATATTTTTATAACGGATAAAGAATCTAAAGATTCTAACTTGGTTCTTTTATCTTGGCTTTTTATGAACATCTTTTGGATGTTACATGAGCTACAAAACTTGCCATATTGGCCAGTTCAAGTCTTCATGTTTTTAGGAATTTTAAGTACATTTAATTTACTACTTAAAAGAAGAAAAAATGAAGGTAATATTTCTAGACCATGATGGTGTGATTTGTTTATCCAATAACTGGGGTGGACGTTTCAAGAAACAAAAAAAGTGGGGAGGGCGTAAGTTGTCTATGAGTAACGATGAGATTCCTTTGGAATATCGTTTTGATGACTTCGATGATAAAGCGATTAAAGTTCTTAATTCAATATTGGAAGAGACTGGTGCTGAAATTGTTGTTAGTTCTGATTGGAAGAGATGGGCGAATGTTGAGCAAATGGGCGAATACTATGAACAACAGGGGATCATTAAAAAACCTATCGATTTCACACCTAACCTAGGACAATGTGATTGGATTATTGAGGCTTATCCTGGCGGATTTATGTGGTCACGTGAATGGGAATTGGAACAGACCAGATCAATTGAGATTAGACAATATCTTATTGATCACCCTGAAATAACTCATTGGGTATCGATTGATGATTTGAGAATGGGTAAAACTGGACTTGATTATAGTGTTCCCTTTGTGCACGATTGGGGTTTAGACAATTTTGTTGAGACACCTTTTGGATCAGAAGGGATTAAGCAGAGTGGGATCAAAGAAAAGATTTTAAAATTTTTAATATAAAACAATATGAACTACTTAATCGCAATCGGGATTTCCCTATTTGTTTCCGCAATCGTTTCATACTTCTGGGTTAGAGGTATTGACTACATGAACACACATCATCCGGATTATAAGGGTGAAGATTTTTTAAACTGGGGCGAAGAGACAGCGCCTTGGGAGGAGAATGAAAAGTGGGATGACAATAAAGCACATACCGAAGGAGGTGTATGAAAAAGAAAAAGCCAGATTTAGTTGTATGGGATGAGGAGAAGGGTTATTATTCAAAAGAATTAACCTATGGCTCAAACGTTGGCGCCCCGGCTATTAAGTTAGAGGATGTTGGCGGATGGAAAAAAATGCAAGCAAATGTGGCAAACAAACAGTTTCAAACAAAATATGAAGAACTTAAAGAAGAGTTTCGCAAACTTGTTGATGAGGTTAATTGGAATGAGCTCGTTTATTCATCGAGTTATAGTTTTGTTCCTGTAATGAACGAAACTTATCATCTGTATATGAGAAACGATGATACAACCTTTCTATCCCTAATTCCCCCAGAACAATGGAAACAAAAATATATCGGTTCATTTAAACTAGATTCAACCCAAAAATGGATAAAAGTTGGGTAAATGTGATATTTATAAATTATGAGATTTGTATTTAATGAAGACCAAATATTAAGGTTAAAGAAAAGACTTGAGAAAGAAAGCCTAAACGAAGATTTTTTAGATGATTTGATATCAAAAGGTGGATCTTATCTAGAAAAAGGTGTAAAAGCAGCACAGGATTTTATTTCTGGTTTAGGTGGCGATGTTGATGTGACTAAAAAATCAGAGGACATTACAACTAAAGCTGATTATATTGGAGATAATGTAGAGGATTTTTATAAGATTCTAGAAAGCATTAAAGAACCAGTCAGTCAACAAGACTATGGATCAATGACACACCAACAATCTGTTGAAGCTGTTCAAATCGCTCTTCAGATATTAGGTTATCAATTACCTAGATTTGGTACGGATGGACTATTTGGTCCCGAAACGGCTGAAGCTGTTAGAAAATACAAAGAAGACAAAAGTATAGTAGAAAAAATTGAAGAATCTTTTATAAAAATAGGAGATCAATCATATTCACATGTTAAAGTTGATTACGATACTCGTCATGATGAAGTAAACGATGCATTATTAGCAGACCTACAATCTGCTGCCGAGGCGGCTGGTGTTGTTATAACAATTACAACTGCCAGTACTGGCCACAGCAAATATACAATAGGTGGTAAATTAAGTAGACACGGTTTCGGTACAGCTGTTGATATTGCTCTTTTAAATGGTGTGGGTTATGGAAATAAAAAATTTAAAGAATACGGAGACAGAGTTAAGGACGCCTTAGTTTCCATGGGTTATAGCTGGAATACAGAAAGTGGTAACCCTAAAGCCGTTCTATGGCAGACAAATACTGGTGGTAATCATTATAACCATCTACATGTTTCTAACAAAGAGGGTATAAGCGGTGCACCATCAATTACATCTGTCTCAGGTTCCAATGGAGGTGAAACCATCACCAAAGAAATGGTAGATCGTTTAGTTGACGATCTAAAAGCAAAGGGAATCACTAGCGAAGATATTAAACAATATATTGATCCAGCGGTAAAAACCGGTGGCTCAATTGATTTTACTGATTTAGATTTAACAAAAAGTGAAGACAAGGAAGCATATAAAAAAATATGTGACAATTATATAAAACAAAGAGATCCAAATGCTATTGTTACTGGAGAAATGTTGGCTAATGGTGCTGAAAAAGCATTTAAAACATATAGAAAATATATACCACCAG
>Ga0255151_1000034_pt1 | contig 57618 bp, 80 predicted proteins | sample Atl_Yuk_RepB_8h_FD_183612 | JGI IMG/M metagenome (GOLD analysis project Ga0255151, IMG submission 183612) | Freshwater microbial communities from Altamaha River, Georgia, United States - Atl_Yuk_RepB_8h | ecosystem: Environmental > Aquatic > Freshwater > River | place: USA: Georgia | collected... | reverse complement strand
CAGCCCATCGCCGCCCTGCTGAAAGAGGGTGGTGCCAAGGGCATGACGTACGACGACGTCAACAAGTTCCTGCTGGCTCGGTTTGCCCCAGTGCGCAACGAGCAGATCGCCAAGATCAATCCCAAGAGGCCTGACGGCGGCTCGGGCATGGGAACCAAGGAGGCCAAGGACACGCTTGCCAAGTACGCGCAGTCCTCCTACGCCACCGAGCTGAACGCGATCGCCAAGCTGATGGATCAGATGAGCAACGACAAGCTCAATGGCATGGTCGCTGACGGGATGATCACCGCCCAAGAGGCCCAGAAGATGAAGGCGGCGTACCCGTACGGCTACGTCAACCTGTCTGGCCAGAGCAAGGAGAACTCCAAGTTCGATGAGGACATTGATCCGCTCGAGCTGGCTGGTGGTCGCAAGCTGAACCTGCGCGGCAAAGAGAAGAGGGCGATGGGTCGTGGTGAAGGCGACGTCGCCAGCGACATCCTGGTTCGCACCATTGCCGCCTACGAAGCCTCGATCATCCGTGGCGAGAAGAACCGTGTGGCCCAGACCGTCCTGGCGATGGCCGAGAGCAACCCGGATCCCAGCTTCTACATGGTCAACACCCAGGCCTGGAAGCGTGAGATCGGTGAGGACGGCATCGTCCGCGAGGTGCTGGACAAGGAGTACATCCGTCGTCCGGACGTGTTCGTCGCCAAGGTGCGCGGCATCCCGGTCACGATCGAGTTCATGGCGATGGGTGATGGCACTGTTGCGCAGGCGCTACACGGTACTGTCTACCCGCCTGAGGCCAACATGGTGGTGACGCTCCTGCGGACGTTCAACAACAAGATCGGTCAGCTCATCACGACCTACAACCCTGCGTGGGCAGCGGTCAACTTCATCCGCGACGTACAGACCATGTACTTCAATGCGGCTGCTGATGGCCGGATCACCAAGGAGATGGCCCGCACGATGCTGCGTGACCTGCCCAAGGCGATCCGTACGTCCCTGCATGTGGCTGGCTGGCCTGTGCAGCCCGACCCGCGTTGGCTTGAGGCCTTCAACCAGATGAAAGAAGACGGTGGCCTGACCGGGTTCTCCATGCGCGAGCCGCTGGAGAAGAAGGTCAAGGAGATCGAGCGCGCCCTGGCTGGCAAGGACAAGAACTTCCTGGAGAAGCTCGGAGACTTTGCCGAGAAGATCACGCTGCCGATGGAAATGGCAACCCGCCTGTCAGCCTACAAGACGGTGCGCGACAACGGCTTCACCCGCACGGATGCCGCTGTGTTCTCCGGCGAGATCACGGTGGACTTCAACGCCCGTGGCAGCGCCCAGGGCCTGCGTGCCATGTACCTCTTCTTCAACCCTGCGATCCAGGGCACGGCGAAGATGTACCAGCTCATGCGGGATAACCCTAAGCAGGTAGCCAAGTACGCCTTCGCTCTGGCTGGGATGGGTGCCCTCACCAATCTGCTGGCCCGTGCGCTGGGCGGACAAGGCGAGGACGGTGAGGACAAGCTCGATCAGTTGCCCACCTTCAAGCGAGCCACGTCGATCGTCATCTACCCCGATATGCCGCTGGGTGCCATGCCGATTGCCTATGGCTGGAACGCCTTCTTCGCTGTGGGTCACTTCGGCGTGGACTGGATGCTGGGCAAGCAGACCCTGACGGAGACCGCCAAGCGCATCGGCACGACGGCTATCGAGGCCTTCCTGCCTGCCGGTAGTTCTGGCCTAGAGTCGCAGAGCACGATCGGCAAGATCGCCAAGGGCCTGACGCCTACGGCTGGCCAGCCCATCCTCGAGTACCTGATGAACGAGAACCGGTACGGCGCTCCCATCAAGATGTCGGGCAGCACGTTCGGTGGTGCGGAGAAGCCTGAGTCGGAGATGGCCTTCCGGTCGGTGAACCCGATTTCGAAGATGATCGCTCAAGGCGCAAATCGCGCTACTGGCGACGGCCTGACCAGCGGAACCAAGTTCCTGCCAGGGATGATCGACTTCAACCCGGCAGCGATCGATCACTTTGTGGCGGCGTACATCCCAGGCTTCGCAACCGAGATCTACAAGGGTGCTGGCCTGATGGTTCGGGTGGCCCGTGGCGAAGAGATCGCTCGCACTCCGCTCCCTCTGATCGACCGCTTCTCGGCGTATCCGCCTGAGGGCTTCGATGCTGGCGCATTCCGGCGTCTGGCCACCTTCGTGGACACCCGCTGGAACGCCTTCAAGAACACGGAGAGCGAGGCTGAGGCTGACGCAATCAGGGCGAAGTATCCAGAGCTGGGCGATGCCAGGGCAATCGTCTCGGGTACCGAAAAGCTGGTACGCAAGCTGAACAGCGAGATCGCCTTCCTCGACAATACGAAGATGTTCCCTGAATCTGAGCGCGTTCAGATGATGAATGAGCGCAAGGAAATGCTGAAGAAGGTCTACGGCGAAGCCGTCAAGGAAGCGTCGAAGCTGGGTAAGGAATACCGGGAGGCCATACGAGCCAACTGATGGATGACGTGCATCGTTGCTTCAGTACCACACCGGGTCATCGTCTCTGACACCCGGTGCAGCGACGACAACTCGATGGTCAGGGTCTCCAAGATCCGAAGGATCAAGGGTGGCCTGGTCGGTTGTGCCGGCGGGTGGTCTGAGATCCTGTACTTCTGGGACAAGCTCGGCGGAAAGAGAGTGAAGGACGGAGTCCTGCACGATCAAGCCGACTTCTGTGGCATCGAACTCGCTCGAGAGGGCCTGTACCTGTACGACCCAGCCGGTCGTCGGTACCCCATCAAGGACGAGTTCTATGCAATAGGTAGCGGTGGGCCTTACGCGCTCGGCGCTATGGCAATGGGTGCGTCTCCCCAAGAGGCTGTGGCCATTGCATCGCGCTTCGATCCAGGCACTGGGTCGGAGATTGAGGTATTGCAACTCAAGGCAGCACGTAATGGCAACACAGGTTCTCAGCGATGAGGAGTTCATCAACGTCTGGCAGAAGTACCAGTCGGCAACACTGGTAGCTGAGGCGACAGGCCTCTCCCTTCGTCGCATCTTTCAGCGTCGAAAGGATCTGGAGGAGAAGAAGCGGGTCATCCTTGGCAGCGCCAGGACAGACAAGGGAGGCAGGCACGATCCAGAAGTCGTCCGTGCCATCCAGTCCTCCCGAAGGGACACCAACCGCATCGAGATCGCCAACGGCACGATCCTGGTGGGCTCCGATGCCCACTACTCACCCGGCCACATTCCGGTGGCGCACAAGGCGTTCTGCAATGTCCTGACCGACCTAGGTTCACAGGTCAAGGCAGTCGTCCTCAACGGCGACATCCTGGACGGCGGCTCCATCAGTCGCCATCCCCGCATCCGCTGGCGCAAGGCACCCACGGTCAAGGACGAGCTCAACGCCGTCATCGATCGCACCGAGGAGATCCGCAAGGCAGCAGCCCCAGGCACCCACTTCCTGCGCACCTACGGCAACCACTGCGCTCGCTTCGAGTCCAGGCTCTCCGCCCAGGTACCCGAGTACGAGGGGATCGGCGGCTTCCTGCTGAAGGATCACCTGCCGCACTGGCAGGACTCAGACCGGATCGATGTGAACGATGACATGGTCATCATCCACGACTGGCACAGTGGCCTGCATTCTGGCTGGAATGACGTCCTGAAGGGCGGATGCCACACGGTGACGGGTCACACCCATGAGCTGGGCTGCAAGGCCCACAGGGGCTTTAAGGACACGCACTACGGCATCAAGACGGGGATGCTGGCCGACGAGTTCCAGGAGGAGTTCGACTACCGCCTGGGCAAGCCCGGGATGAACTGGCAACCCGGGTTCGCTGTGCTGACCTGGGTTGATGGTATGTTGCTACATCCGGAGTTCTGCTCAGTCAGGGATGACGGCAAGGCCTACTTCCGGGGTCGCCTGTACGGCGATTGAGTGTGTCAGGAATGTGCAGTGAAACGCTGAAAAGTACCGTGTAGTTGGGTGCGGTTCCGACAGGGGCGATTGTCGTAACTACTCGGTACTTCTCAGGTTTCTCTTCTACTGCTCAGCCCGAAGTGTGGCTGTTAATCCGCAGGTCCCAGGTTCGAGCCCTGGTCGGGGAGCCAATATTCAAGCACTTACCCTCATCCGACAGCAGCCAGCGAAGGGGGTGTGTCAGAAACGTGCAGTGCCCCGATCAGCCGATCCAGTCGCGAGGCTGACGTCGAGAGGTGCGACACGTCGAGGTGGGCATACCGCTGCACCATCGACTCATCCTCCCAACCGCCTAGCTCCTGGATGCGATCCAGCGACTCCCCGTCCTGCCGCAACCACGACGCCCAGGTGTGCCGCAAGTCATGCCACCTGAAGTCCTCGATGCCTGCTGCGTGTAGCGCATCACGCCACATGTCACTCGGGATGTCGATGTAACGCAACCCGGTAGGCGTCGGGAACACCAGCTCGTCGTGCTTCCCCAACTGCTTCCTGATCATGGCGATCGCGGTGTCGTTGAGCGGGATGCTGAAGGCCTTCCCGTTCTTCATCACCTGAGCCGAGAAGGTCGCCGTACGCCGCTGGAAGTCCAACTGATCCCAGCGTAGGCCGGTGATGTTGCCCCGGCGCAGCCCAGTCACCACTGCCAGGAGCGCCATATCCTTGAACGGCGCAGGCAGGGCGGCATGGAGCCGCACGAACTCTTCCCTGCTGATGTAGCGCAGACGCTCGAACTCGGGAAAGAGCGTGAACTTCGGGCTCACTCCCAACCACAGGTACACCCGAGCTGCTGCGTTGATCACCGTGCGCAGGAACTGCAACTTCCGGTTCAAGGTGGCAGGCTTCACCAGCGTCTTGCGCTTGGTCACCTTGAGTGCCGCTTCCTCGATGATCTCCGACACCACATCGGGCTCGATCTCATCGAGGTAGACCACGCCCGCCTTCGCGAACTGCTCGCTCCAGAACTTCTCATGGCGCTCGTCATCACGACGGCTACGCTTGTGGGTGTGTTCGCCCATCCACCGCTTCACCGTTTCGGCCCAGGTGCGCCGAGGCTTGTCGCCAAGCAGCGACACGCGCCACAGTCTGGCTCGCTCACGGTCGTGGAATTCTCGGGCCTGCATCTCGTTGCTCGTCTTGCATGAGCCACGATAGGTCTTGCCCTTGATCGTGATGCTGTACTGCCAGACGTTGCCTCTGAGGTTGATGGGCATCTCATCTCTCCTTGATGAAAATGCCCCCGTCAGAACCGCGCAATTAGCGTAGCACGGCGGTAGCTGCGGAGGCTAGTGTTGGGTAGGTGCCGGTTACGAGAATCCGGCGTCGGTGCCGCCCGGTGACCCGGGCCTTCACCCCCTGCACAGAGGTGCCGACCGATCGAGCAATCTCAGGCGTCTTCGCGGACGATGTTGTCCTGGTGCTGCACAGCCTGGGTGTAGGACGCGCCACTGCTCGAAGGCACCACCACCGTGTGGTTGCGCTGCACCGACTCGCGCACAGCGTTGGGCTTGAACACCATCGCCATTGCAGACTGCCATGCGTAGGCCACAGCCTGATGCTTGTCGGCGTCGTACACGGCCTTCTTGCCGTCCTCGACAGCCTTCTTCATGGATTCGACCTCTTTGGTCAGGCTGGCGATCCGCCCATCCTTCTCATGGATCGCATCCAAGGCATCCGTCAGTTGCCTTTTCAGTCCGCCCGCGTGCTCACGCAGTTGGTCGCGCTCGGCCAGCGTCTTCTTCAGGTTGTCCTTCAGCTCCTTGATGCCGTCGAGGGCGTCGAGATTGAACGTCTTCGACGCCACCAGGGCATCGACCATCTCGAGCAGGTCGTTGTCGGTTGGGTTGCTCATTGAATTACCTCGTACCAGTCCTCAGCCAACAGGTCGCTCTGGCTTGCCACCCAGGGCACCAGATCGCCATTGGCCGCGTGCATGTAAATGTAGGGACGGCTCATCTTGCTGTGGTCATCAGGTCGTTGGATCTGAATCCACATGCCCTTACCGTTCCATCCGTGACGGGCGACTCGCTCTCCCCGACGCAGGGTGTCCAGCGCCAGGGAGAAATCGATGCACCCCGAGACAGGGTCGTATCTCATAGGCCGGTCACCCACACGAATGCGTTGTAGGCGATGCCCAGGAAGACGCCCAGTACCGCCCACAGCAGGGCGATCATGGCGATACCCGCCATGCCACCGGCCAGGGCCACAGCGACGTCACTCAGCAACGGCTTCATGCGCCTTCTCCCCGGCAAAAAGCTCGTCTTGGTCCGGATCACGGACGGCCTCGACCTTGACCCCTTGCGTAACCAATTCGACCAGTTCTTCCTGTCGTGCAACTGAAGCCTCCATCATGGTGCGAGCAACGTGATTGATTGCCTGAGAACGATGGGATGCGCGTACCAGACGGCGCTCTCCCTTGTGGGTGGTAACGAGATAGATGCGGTAGGAACTCATTCGTAGTCTTTCGGGTTGGGTGGTTGTTGAATCATGGCTTTGATGGGCTCGAGCGAGACTTCACCGGCCAGTACGGCTTCGGCGTAGTTCGCCCAGCTTCGAGCTGCGATCACTCCGTACTCGTCCCTCCAGCGCAGGTAGACCTCCTTGCGCTTCTTGGCATTGAGTCGTGACTGCGTCACTGACTCCACCATCGAGACGAATCTGCGGCGTGCGTTGTACAACTCGAGTGCCCACGTCAGCTCCTGTTGGCGTTGCTCAGGCGGCATCCTGAGCTTGTCGAAGAACGATTGAACGGAGATCGGGCTTGAAGTAGGTGTCGGGCTTGAGGATCTTGCCGTCTTCCCTGCGGATCGCCTTGTAGCTGCCATCGTTCTGCCTCACGAACTTGCTCATGTTGCTTGCGTGAACCTCGTCCCACAGGGGCTGCGGATCGAGACCCATCGACTGCAACATCCCGATCGTCACGTACATCAGATCGATGCAGGCATCGGCCACCTCAGCGGCGGTGTCTGCGGTCTCGCTTGCGGTACGCATCCGATCGAGGGCGATGGTGAGCTCATCGAACTCCTCCTCCACCAGGCGGTAGTACAGGTTCACGGCTTCGATGCCGATCCCCTGTCCCGCCGCCTTGGCGAACTCAGCGCGATCAGTGAAGGGATTACCCACGCTTGCCCTCCATCTCGATCAGCAGATCGATGTAGTGGCGAGCCTTCTTCAGATCCTCGACACCGTTCTTGTTCTTCCAGCGGCAGAGGTACTTGATGGCGTTGCCCTCACAGAACCCCAAGCCATTGACCTGGATGAACTCGACCGGTTGGATTCGCATGTTCTTGTAGTGCGAACCGCCGACCTGAACCTCGAGCGGGTTTGCCCGACCGATCTCGGGGAAACCGATTGGTGTGGTGATGCTCATGTGCGTGCTTCTTCCTTGGCGATCTTCTTGACGCTGGCCTCGTACTGGTAGCGCAGGAAGTTATCCAGATCGACCTTGCTGAAACGCCAGCTTCGACCGATCTTCCCGGCAGGGATGCGACCGTTGCGTGCGAGATAGCGCAACGTATGGGTGCTGACCGAGAGGTACTCGGCAGCTTGGTTGATGGACATGATCATGTTTGCTTTTCCTTCTGGAATTGGGGGCAGAACTGGGCCACTTCGCAGTAGCCCTCGCAGCGACGAGAGAGACCCTTGCGCTCCTGGATGACGTACCCGGGCTTGACCTCACCTAGTTCCTCTGGCGTGTCGGCCACCTTGGATGCACGAACCCCACCCTCCTTGATGAGGGCGAACTTCGTACCGGTGTACCAACGCTCCTGCTCCGTGCAGGCGGGAACCTTCCCGGCTTCGGCGTCTTGATGCAGCATCACCCGTTCGCGCATGTAGACCTGGCACTCATGCGAAGTCCACAGCGGAACGGAGATGACTGCGATCGGCTGCTGCGGGTACGTGGGATCACGCTCCGCTTCAGCCTTGCGCCAGTCACGGTAGATGGCAATGACCTCCAGCCTCTCCACTTCGTAGCCGTTGTGCCGAGCCAGTTCGGCCAAGCAGTTGAGCTGTCGCTCCCAGGCTACGTCGCCCTCCGACTTGTAGGTCGAGCAGACCTTCCAATCCTGAAGGCACTTGTCGTCCAGGTGCAGTCGATCGAACTGACCTGAGACAGACCAGCCGTTGATGTCCATGTACAGGCGCTGCTCCACCATAGCGGTGGTCTGCGCCCGTTCCAGCACTGCGTGTACTGCCTGACCCATCAGCGCCCATACCCGCTGCGACACGTCCTCGACCACGAACTCCTTGTACTTGGCGTACAGGACTCGCTTCTGAGGCGCATCGATCAGCTTGGTGACGGAGATGTCTCCGCCACTCTGGTACGGGTCGTTTGCTACCGCTGCCACGAAGGCGTCTGGCAAGCCTTTCAGATTGGAGAGGTACATCTCAGTCCTCCGCTTCTTCCAGTTCCATCGCACGCTGCTTGCGAGACCAGGCGGCTTCCTTCTGGTAGTAGCCCTCCAGTTCCCACATGCGGTCGATGGCGTCTTGCTTGGCGATCTGCTTTCCCTTGTCCGCGTCGAAGAACGACGGGGAGATGCAGGCCGACTTGCCGACCATCAGGAATCCGTTGTGCAGCTCGAGCACACACACCGTCAGGGTGGTGCCCTCGGGCTGGTAGTAGGACTCCCGCTTGATCTTGGCCTTGAGCATGTCTTCGGTGACTGTGACGATCTCGCTCATGGTCAGAAGTCCACGTTGACACGATCGTTGGAGGAGCCGCCGCTCATGCGGTCGGTCTGCGGCTTGAGCGTCCCCGCCAGGAACTCCGTACCGGACTTGCCCTTGCGTTGCCACAAGGCCACTTCGTACTTGCTGCCATCGGGGAAGGTGACGACACCGGTCTTCTGCGGAGCCTTCGGGTGGGTAGCCCGGTTGTTGTCGAAGACGACGATCTCGATCTGGTTGTTGTAGGTGGCGGACATTTGCGATTCCTATTCCTTAGAGTTGCTTCAGTTGGTGGTTGCTGCCTGATCGTGGGTTGCGATGATTTCTTTCAGTCGCGCCACTACACCGTCGAACTCCCCGGCAGGCAGGAGATCGATCGTTGCGATCGAATACTTCTTGCAGATCGATGCAAGAGGCACGTTCGCTGTGTCAGAGAAAGCCTTGAGGTCGTCAACCTGAGCGGCAGTGATCGTCGGTCCCGGTGCAGGGGCCTTGGTCACGCGCTCAGGAACCGGCTTTGGGGCGGGAGCTGCGGCCTTGGGCGCAGGCGCAGGAGCAGGTGCTGCCTTCGGTGCAACGACGTGCGTCGAAGCGTCGGCATCGTTGTCACCCTCGGTCGGGATGCAGAAGGCTTGGAAACAAGCGTACTTGTAGGCGGCACTCATTGCCTTGTTGCACGACTTGTCGCCTGAGTCCATCGCCTCACCAACCGTAACTACGGTGTGCTTGGATCCGTCCTCGGCAGACACGAAGTCGAACTCCACGGTCAGCGTCGTGTAGAACAGCGCGTTGCCACGGGCGTTCTGACGCTCGACCACTTCCCGCTGCGTGACTCGAGGCAGCACACACAGCTTGTGCTTCGACAGCAGAGGGGAGAGAGCACCGTAGACATCATCGATGCCACGGAAGGCGTAGCCCTGCGACTCGTTCTTCCGATCCTTCGAGATGCCCTCCTTGGACATCTCATGTGTCACTGCCGCGATGGCGGCGTACACCTTCGGCGCACTTGATGCGCCAGCGTCTTTCGTCATAAGTTCAGCTCCTTGTTTCGACGATCCACGCAATGTTGCGTAGTGGTGAAGACTGTACGGTTCTTTATAAATCCCAGTGAAATGCAGGGTCTTTCGAACGGTTGTGAGAGATCAACGACAACTTCGGAGACACTTGTTTCACCCCTTAAGCACTCACGACAGCGGCGGGATATTCCGTACCGTTTTGGGGCGCGTCAATAGGGAAATGCGTACATGTGATCTACCAGTCGCATGGACAAAATGAAGACCCTTTGTACTCAACAAACAACTACGCGCAGAGATGGAGAGCTTTAGCGACTACGGCATAGATGTCGGGCCGCATCGGGGCGAAGAGGTGAAGACCACCTGCCCACAGTGCAGTCCCACTCGGAAGAAGAAGAACTACCCCTGCCTGAACGTGAACACCATCAAGGGGTGCTGGCACTGCTGGCACTGCGGATGGAGCGGGTTCATCAAGGGTGGCGAACGAACCCAACCAACATTCACAAGGAGCGAGATGTACAACAAGCCCGAACAGGAGCAGCAGCTCCCGCTCAGTTCGAAGGCAATCGAATTCTTTGAGCAACGAGGCATCAGCGTGGAAACGCTGGAAGCCGAAGGCGTCTGCATGGAGAACGTGTGGATGCCCCAGGTGGAGCGCCACGTCACGGCGATCGCCTTCCCGTACTACAAGCACGGCGAGCTGGTGAACTTCAAGTACCGGGACAACGCCAAGAACTTCCGCCAGGTCTCTGGCTGCGAGAAGGTGTTCTACCGGTACGACCACATCTCCGTGCGCGAGACGATCATCGTGGAAGGGGAGATGGATGCGTTGACCGTGGCGCAATGCGGCATGGACAACGTGGTGTCTGTGCCCGATGGCGCACCCGCACCTACCGCCAAGACGTTCGACCACAAGTTCGAGTTCCTCAACGACGAGAACCTGGATCAGGTCGAGCGATTCATCATCGCCGTAGACAGCGACGAGCCAGGACGCAAGCTCGAGGAAGAGCTGAGCCGACGCCTGGGCAAGGAGCGTTGCTCCCGTGTCATGTGGCCGGATGGCTGCAAGGACGCCAACGAGACCCTGCTCAAGCACGGCGCAGATGCGGTGCGGCAGGCGATCCTCGATGCTCAGCCGTACCCGATCGAGGGCGTGCTGACGGTGGACGACTTCTCTCAGGAGATGGAGTCGATCTACTCCGAGGGGATGCCCGAGGGTGCGGACACCGGGTGGCGTGGACTCAACGACTTCTACCGCCCCCTGCCTGGGCAGCTCTGCGTGATCACCGGCATCCCCGGGTCAGGCAAGAGCGAGTGGCTTGATGCCCTGACGGTGAACCTCACCCTGCACCAGGGCTGGACGATCGGGATCTTCTCCCCGGAGAACCAACCGTCCTCCTTCCATGCCGCCAAGCTGATGGAGAAGTGCATCGGCAAACCCCTGCGCGAGATGACCAGGGAGGAGTTCGAGGATGCCAAGCACTGGCTGAAGACCTGCTACCGATTCCTGATGCCCGAGCAACGCACGATCACTGATCTGCTGAGCAGGGCCAAGGTGCTGGTGCGGCGCTTCGGCATGAAGGGTCTGATCCTCGACCCGTACAACGAGCTCACGCACACCCACCGCAAGGAAGGTGTGTCGGAGACGGAGTACATCAGCGACTTCCTGGCGAAGATCAAGTCATTCGCCCAGGCCAACGGCGTTCACGTCTGGCTGGTCGCTCACCCGGCGAAGCTGCGGCGAGAGATGGATGGTTCGTATCCGGTGCCCACCGTGTACGACATCGCAGGCTCAGCCAACTTCGCCAACAAAGCCGACGTCATCATCACCGTGCATCGAGACAAGACCAACCTCGAAGCACCCACCGAGATCCATGTCCAGAAGATGCGTAGCCGCTGGGCAGGGAAGCTGGGTCAAGCCAACCTCTTTTGGGAGGGTAGGTCTGGCCGGTATCGCGACGGCAGCGCACCACCTGTGTTCTGAAAGGAGAAGCAATGGCACAGATCTCATACCGACGAAACGCTGCGCGTCTGATACGCCTGCTAATGGAGGGGCGCTACAGCCTCAAGGAACTCTCCGAGAAAACGCCGATGCACTACGAGCGTGCCAGGGAGTTCCTCCTCGATCTCAAGGCGGAGAACGTGGTTCACATCAGCGCATGGCGGCGTGACGCATTGAATCGCGCAAGCATCGCCATCTACACCCTGGGCGTTGGCGTTGATGCACCCAAGCCAGCAGCCAAGACACCTAGTCAGCGTACGCGCAAGTACAAGACGAAGGCGCAGAAGCCGCTGACCAAAGCACCGACCGTGGTACGCGCACCGGCCAGTGTGTTTGACCTGGGGATGATGAGATGAGCATTGAGGACAAGGTGATTGCCATCTTGGCCGAGTTCGGCCCGATGACTACCCTTGACCTGATGGAAGAGTTTCCAGGCATGACGTTCCACCACATGCAGGTGACCGTCAGCCGGATGAAACAGAAGAAGAAGATCCACGTAGGGAGATGGATCCAACAGTTGGGTGAGGGGAAGAAGCGGTATCCACGTCCGGTGTGGCACCTGGGTGAAGGCAAGGATGCGAAGAAGCGCAAGGACACCAGGAAGGAAGTGAACCAACGCTACAGCAAACGGCGCAAGGCGCGGCGTGCGATGGTGAACTCGGTGTTCAGTCTAGGGTTATCCCTGATAGGGAAAGCAACAAAGGAGCCGGACGTTGGGCAAGATCAACAGCAGAGCTAAGGGCGCAGCAGGCGAACGAGAGTTCATCAAGGAAATCTCGGGCTACCTGGGAGAGGAAGCTGTCGCTCCGCTCAAGCGGAACCTGGAGCAGACCAGGACAGGAGGCCACGACATCGTGGGCCTGGACGGATGGGCCATCGAGATCAAGCGGTATCGCGTGATCAAGGAGGCGGACATCAAGAGGTTTTGGGAGCAGGCTGTAGAGCAGGCCAAGAGGGTTGGCTGCGTACCGGCACTGGCGTACCGGGAGGACTTCAAGTCCTGGCGGGTGAGGATCCCGCTGAGCTACCTGCGAAAGGAAATGGATTGGGAAGGCGAGACATGGACTGCCGAGATCAGTCTCGAGGCGTTCGCTGCCTTCGTCAGAGAGAACCTATAGAATCGGAACTCTCCTCCTTGATACCCCGCTTCGGCGGGGATTTTTTTTGCCCGGGCTCCGTGGAAATCTCGAGCCACCGGGGCCTTATAAGAAAGACAACCCCGGCAGAGCCGGGGCTGATGATCACTTTGGTTCGAACTGCCAGCCCACTATGCCGCACGGCCCATCGGTACGATTGTCGATGCAGCTTCCGTGCTTTCCACCGTGTCGGTGAACGAGGCAGGTCTCGGTCTGTCCCCCGGATCTAGCTTCCCTGATCTTGTAGTACTTGCACCGCTGGCACAGCACTCGCTCTTTATCCCAGGTGTACTCAGGCAGCTTCCACACGGACTCCGGTTGCCACGTCATTTTCCACATCGGGGATCGGCTCTCTTGCGTAGAGGGGGATGAACGTACCTCCGAACAGCCTGACTACATCCTCGGCTTCGATCTGAGTCTCGAAGTACCGACGACCGTAACCCTTCTTCATCCAGAGGTACCCGGCTGGCTTGTTGATCAGAGGATTACTCTGCCACGGCTTCGGGCTCATCTTGCTTCTGCTCATTCGCAGTCTGGGCCTGAGCCATCTGACGGTTGGCTTCGGTCATGATGTAGTCGATGACCTGACGCACTTGGCCGTGCGGTAGCTGATCGAGCATACGCAGGATTGTGTTGAGCTGATCGGTGGTGAAGGTGAAGTTCACGATGTCTTCCTTATTCCAAGTTCAAAGTCTTCCCTGCCATCCAGGGCATTGTGGATTATGACGTCCTCTTCCTCCTCGTCTACGTAGGGTTGGCACCAACAGTCGAGTGAGATGATGTGTTCGCAGGTATCAGCGACAGGTACAACGTGGTAGGTTTCAGACGTCTCGATCATTTGGCTAGAAGGTACAGGCCTATGTTGCTGAAAGCGTAGCCAGCATACGTCATCGACATGGGGTGATTGCCTTTCACCCCCTGTTCAACAGCTATGTAGGCGTAGATCAAGCCTGTCAGGATGATCAACCAGGGACTCATGCTCGGACAACCTCCGACTGAGTCTCGATCCAAACCCTGGCCCCGCAAGATAGCGGATCGTCTGGTTGATAAACGACTCGGGCAGGGCCGAGGATCTCAACGGAGTGAGCGTAGTCGTTGGACTTGTAGGTCTTGACTGTGAGTACTGGGTCACGCGAGCCTGTCTCCCTGTTCTTCTTGATGATGTGTTGGTTGACGTGGATGATGGTCTTCATGGCTGTTGCTCCGGCACCAGGTGAACCCGGTACCGGTATTCAATGATTGCTTCGATCTGGTTCCTTGTGAGATTGAATACCTCCATCAGTTGCTTGGGCGTCATGCCGTGGACTTCACGCATGGTTCGCACACCCAGGACAACATCATCTGGAATCTTGGGTGGCTTATTGGTAACGGCCCGCGCCTTGGGCCCGTTGTAGATCAGCTTCTTCTTGGGCTTCTTCTCTGGCACAGGTTCGGATGCAAGCACCGAACGGATCAGAGATTCATTGATCGGCAGAAGCCTGTTTTGAATATAGCCGTATCCCTTGCGTTTGTAGGTGGTATTGCCCATACGACAAGGGCCGGGTTGCCCCGGCCCCTCCTGCTGTTACTTGGACGCCTTGACCAGCAGATCGCCAGCCATCTTCTCCATCGACACCCGCTCGTCGGTGTGCGGGATCTTGCGAGCACGGGCGGTGATGCCCTGCACGAAGTCCCATACCGACTCAGGCTTGCGACCCTCCTCGTTGACCACGGTGTTGATGATGTTCTCCGCCTGGCGCTTGGTGAAACCACGCTTGCCCAGGAACTCCATGCGATCGTCGTCAGACTTGGCGACCACCTTCTCCTTGGCGGCGTTGATGCCATTGATGACGTACGTGTCGCTGGCGTTGCTGTACTCCAGGAGCGCAGGCCCAACCTCGGAAGCGAACCGCTCGGGTGCGTTCTTGGTGTGGCGGATCATCATGGACTGGACGTCCTGCTGACCCCAGAGGTTGCGGTTCTGGCAGACGCCACGCAGCAGGAACGTCGAGATGCCCATCGACTTGCTGCCGACCTCGCTGTTCCAGACGTAGAACCCACGGAAGACCAGGTCGGGATTGCCGTCAGGCAGCTTGCCGATCTCGATCGGATGGGTGTCATCGACCAGGAAGATAAAGACATCCCGGTCACTGGCGTACAGCGTGGTGGTGTCCCGGCTCGGATCAACGAACGGGTTGTATGTACCGTTGCTCCAGTCGAGAACGCCAGGCACCTTCCACCGGGTGTCGCCGTTGCCGTTGCCAGCCACCTGCTGCACCGCACGGACGATGTCGATGTCCAGCACCCGACCATAGTTCGGGCCGGTTGCCGCCATGAGCTCGCCGCCCTGCTTGTAGTACGCCTTGATGCCGACGTCCCGGGTATCGACCAGCCCGTATTGCAGGTTGATGCCTGCGATCTTGGCGGGAAGCTGGCGCAGGTAGCCAGCCGGGGCACCGGCCAGACCGCAGAGCTGACCGAACGACCAGTGATTGGGCGTCACCTCGTCATCGCCCATGAGCAGGCTGATGTTGTCGTCGTTGACCTGAACCATGATGTCGTCCAGATCCATGACGTCCGTCTTGGCGTGGAAAGATCGGGCCTCGACATGATCTGCCAGATCCGACAGCGAGAGGAATCGCTGATCGTCCGGGCGGCTGAACCACTGGCTCGAGACTCGACCGTCACGCTGTCCACGGCTGGTGTCCACCTTGAACGGTGCGGTAACTGGGGTGTTGCTTTCGATGATGGCTTCCATATCAGTTCCTGTTGTGTTGGTCGTCTTGTTGCAGCACGTACCGAATGAAGTTGAGTAGATCGTGGGCGATGGGCTCGGGGATCATCTCGATCTCTTCCATGTCGATGATGATCTGGGTAATTTCATGAAGCAGATGCTCATCGCTACGACGGTCGCTGATTAGTTGCCTAACGTGCTGGTGCCAGTTGTCCATTAGCCTCCCATCAGCAGCAATGCTGTGGCGATGATGACGCCAGCGGCTACGGCATAGACAACCGTGTCGGGTCGAAGGCGGAACGGTTCGTCCACCCCTGGCCCGATCAACATGCGTTGCAGTTCTTCTTCGTCACGGCTCATGCGCCGCCGCTTGGGCGGCTCATAAGCGTGACCGATCTTCACCTTGCCGGTGTTGTACGGAACGGTCACTTGGTTCTCCTTAGATCTTGAGTTCAGTCAGTTGCGTGTCTTTGGGCGTGATGACGTAGCCCATCTCATCTACGAAGGTTTCAGGGTGGCAAAGGAAACATTGAGCGATACCACGTCCACCAATGCTGGACAGCTTGGACTTGGCGTCCGAGATCGAAACGCCAATAGCCCAGTGCTGGTTGTTGCTGATCACCAGGTAGCCAACCTCGCTGGTGTCGATCGGCTTCACAGCCGTCGCATCTTTGAGGGCAGCATCGATCAGTTCTTCTGAGGCAAGGCCGATGAAGTCGTAGCGATGACGGGTGTCTTCCTCACTGTCAGCGAGGTAAAACCCGAACACTTTGCTACCACCGTTCTCAGGTTTGCAACCGAACCCACCGGTTGCCTTGAACAATTGGAAGCGCGGCGACTGGTACCGCTTGTTCAAACCTGTTGGACGGATGACACACACCTTGTCGGTGATGTCGCCAACCATCGGCTTGATACCCTTAGTGAATACATCTATCAGTTCCATCGGATCTCCAGAAAAGAAGGGGCTCCCCCTACACGAGAGGGAGGGGGAGACCCGTTGTTCAGGCTGCGTAGCGTTCGTTGTCCACCACCAGCTCGAGCTGTTGCTGCGGCGACAAGTCCGACTCGCGAGTCGGGATGGCCCAGTCCACGTAGTAGCAGAGGCACTCCGCCACCAGCTCGGGATCCTTGATGGCCAGACTCATCAGCACGTTGACCCGCTCGTTGCAGATCTCATTGACCACCCTGGCGTGGTCGATGCTGAGATGGTTGTCCTGGATGTAGTTGGACTTGAGCGGGATGCGATGCTCGAACAGTGTCGTCAGGACTGTGTACGGGCGACGATCCAGCAGGTCGGCTACCGCATGGATGTCACACCACGACGTAACCATTTCGATAAGGTCTTCCGCAACGAAGTCCGTTTTGCTCCAGTCTTCGAAGTCTTCTTGGTCTTCTTGCTTCGTCGTGTACCAGCGCCGGTCGAGACGGTCTTCCAGTTCGTCTTCTCTTTCCCAGCTCCAGCCGCCGTACGACGCATAGGCCGAGGCGTAACGAAAGTTGGGGATGAGCAGGCCGGGAGACCATGCGTACGTGTTGCTGAACCACATGCCGTCGTGCTCGATGCCCTGGTCGAAGTTGACGTGGGACATCGTGCCGTACTTGTCCATGAACACGAACCTGTTGTTGCCGATGAACTCACCGACCATCGTGCGGAAACCATCGGCATGGACGACAGCCGGGGCCTCGATCACCGTGTCAACCAGGTAGTCCTGGATGAAGTGCCACGTATCGGACTTGCTCGGATCCTTCTTGTTGCCGGTATCCAGGATGCCGTTGTGCATCATAGCTACCTCGCCCTCGATCACTGAGTACGGATGGCAGTTGAACAGGTCGATGTCACCGTGCGTCTTCATCCGGAAGTGAATCGCCATGTTGCGATCGTCGTCCGGCATGTTGGAGATGAAGGTGTACATCTCATGGATGCTGCGGCAGATCTTCTTGATCACCTTGAGTCCATGCTTGTTGGCGTACATGATGCCAACGCCGTCCGAATTGGACTGGTAGATGTCATCGAGCAGGTTGTCGGTGGTCAGCAGGGTGTTGCGGATCTTGTTGGATTCGCCAGTGATGATGAGACACATATTGATTTCTCCTTGAATCAAGCAGCTTGTGCGAAGAGTTCGGGTTGGGAACCTTGAGCAGCCTTGGCGAGGGGATCAGTGTTGGTAGCAGTAGAGCCGTGGCGATGATTGACGTTGAACCACTTCGCGAGGTTCGGATACATACCGGCTGAGGTCTTCAGCCATTTGAGGAACGAGGACTGGGTCAGGTCGCGATAGCTGGTGACACGACAGAACATGACAACAGCGTGGGCGAACTCGATCTGCGCAAGCAGGCGTTCCTTCTTGAGTGACGCACGGAAGATGCGGATCTCAACCGTGTTGCTGTCGCCCCACCGAGTCGATAGTCCCAGGCGCTGACACTCACTAGAGCTGAGGTTCTCGCAGTTGATCATCCGGTACCGACTAGGATCTTTGCCCTTGAGCGCAGCATTCGGAGATCGGATCACACTGGAGTTGTCCAGTGAGGCGTACTCCTCAGCCTGAGAGTCGCGACGAGGATGACGACCGGCGATCGCACGGATGAAGTCCGTGTTCGCCTCGGCGTTGTAGAACTGGATCATCTTGCCCAGCGTCAGCGCAGTGAACGCTTGGCTGTCAATGTGGACGTGCATACCGCAAGACCGGTTGTTCCAGGCAACCAGTCCGTTGGTGGACTGCCATCCACCCAGCTTCTCGATGTGATCCTTCAGACTAGTTGGTCGAGTCACCCACTCGAGCGACATCTCACCGACACTGCCGTCGTACTTGCACACCAGGTAGTCTTCGCCCAGCTCCTGACGAACCTCTCTGACCTTGCCGTGCAGCGTGTCGTAGTCCTTGGCCGCAGTCTCCAGCTCGATGCCCATGTGAAAGTCGCCGTGAGCAGACGACACAAATGACATGTCCTTGCACAGGAACTGCATGACATCTGCGCTGTAGTCCAGGCGTCGATCCGGATCGTGATCGCTGCCCTCATCGTCGTCGTAGTCATCCTCCTCCTCACGGAGGTGGTACTCGTCGTCAGACTCCCAGTAGTAGACGTTGTCGCGCCAGTGGTAGTTACCGTCGTCAACGCAGTACACAACGACGTCGGTGTCGTCATGGCACTCGGGGCAAGCCGTATCGCGCAAGCGACCGTTGTGATCGGCAACAGGTTTCGCATCGTCCTCAATGCACAAGTGACCGCAGGTTGCAGCAAGTAGGGGGGGAACAGCAGCGGCAATCTTGATCCGGATGCCATCGTTGAAGCTGTCTTCATTAGCCAGATCGCAGATGTCGCTCAACAGATCGCTATCGACATCGCAGTCGTCGCGATACTGACGAACAGCCCGTCTCACCATGTCACCGAGCTTCCTGTTGCTGCTCCTTGTGCGCAAAATATAAGACGGATCTCCGGCTCCATTGAAGAAGTGCGACTGCCGGTACTTGAACCATCCATCTTGCGCATCCTCATCCCACAACATGCGAAGCGAGATGCGGTGACGTGATACATGGTTGCGGATCATCTGAACCAAGATGCGTCGCAACGAACGATCTACATGTCGAGCATCAATCTCTTCAACAACGGTGTTGTCGCTGCGGTAATCAATTGCGCGACGATGTGCGATGTCGCGAGGCAACATGCCGTCGATGTCTCCGATGGCATCGGTGTAGCTGAGCTGATCAACTGAGTACGTATACGCGTACTCCTTCATGCGAACAGACGAATACCAGCGGCCAAGAAACAGAGTCAGGATTACGGATCCATAGGATCCACGCGAAACAAGGAATTTCATCTTCATTCGTATCTCCAATGAGATTGGTATGGACGAACGGAATCAGCGGCAGGTAGCTGCCAGGATGGATAGAACTGGGAAGGAGGCCCCCTCCCGCTAGGGGAGAGGGGGACGACGAACTAGAACGGGATGTCTTCCCATTCGTAGGGATCAGAGATGTGCTCGCGTCGGGCCATCTCGATCGCCATCATGTCGGTGTAGTACCTGTCACTCGGCGTTGCACCAGTGGCTAGGAACTCGACCTGCTCTTCAGTCAGGTGGGGAAACAGTGCTGGGATGAACCTGAACGGATTAAGCATCAGGCGATGGTCATCCTCGGTGATGGGAATCTCCATCGCATTCATCTCCCCAGTGAGCGGGGACTGCATACAGATCATCATGGCGTCTTGAGTGAATCGACAATCTTGTCGCAGAGAACAATGGCCTCTTGTGTGTCCTCGACTGAGAGGTTGAGCGTCTCAGACAGGCGGGTTGTTGCTTGGGTCAGGATGGCCTGGGTCAGGAACTGGACTGCCTCGACTCGGTCTTCGGCACCGTGCTCCATACAGAAGTTGGCAAGAAGTCGATTCACATGGATGAGTTGGGACATGTCCACCAGGAACAGAACGAAGTCAGCAAAGTGATCACCCTTGACTGCTCGTGCGGTGTTGACGAACTCATCGATCCGGGCGATCGTCTGCTTGGCGTGCTCTTGCTTGTTCATGATGGACTCCGTGTAAATCTCAATACGCGATTGGATTGGCGCTCTTCAAAAGATCCTTCTTCAGCCAGACATGGTACGAGTGCGTCTCACCATAGGGGCCAATCACCCTGGCGTGAGGCACCTTCTTCCACCAGTCTGCTGCCGCATCCGCCAGCTTCGGATCCTTCATAGCAAAGCTATGGCTCTTGAAGTACTCGCTCATGTCGAACGGGCTCTTGTGTTTCGTCTTGGTCTTGCGCATCGATCACTCCAAATGAAAAGGCCGGGTTGCCCCGGCCCTTGTGTACCTGGTGTCACCACCAGGAATCGTAGAAGACAGCCTTGCCGTCCTCGATCGCCTGCTTGGCGGCGGAGATGAACTTCATGTCCTGCTCGTTGCTCTCCTCATCTGGTGGGTTGTTGCCAAAGAAGAGTCCGGTGGTGGCTGGCAGCTCGTTGCCCTTGATAGCGATCTCCAGTCGGGTCAGGTCTGCGTAGGTCAGCCTGACCGTCACGCAGTTGAATGACTCAGCCGCGCCACCCTTCTGCCGATACAGGCTCTCCATCCATCCGTGCAGGTCGTGATGCTTGCGCCAATACCAGAGCTCGTTCACGTTCTGCTTTGGCAAGGTGACATCCACCTGCCGGGTCACGTCCTGGTCGTCCAGGTCTGCCGGATCCACAGTCCAGGCGTACATATCAAGTCCCATGCTGGGTCTCCTTGGTTGCAGGGCAGTTGCGCCCCTGGTTGCAGTCTTGGTTGCAGCAGACGATCTCGACCTCGGTGTTGGCAGAGATATGCCAGACCTTTTTGTTGTCGTCGGTGCAGTACGAGTACATGCCGTCGATGTGATGGAAATTCAGCTCGAGCGGGTGTTGAAACCGAGTCTCGCCTACACCGTTGATGCGGATTCTGGTTTTGCGGGGCACCTCGTACAGCTTCACGATCCCTCCTGCCTGTAGATGGTGTTGCGCGTCTCGAATCCCCAATCAAACTTGCGTAGCACCTGGCTGGTGCGGATGTCAGCCTCGCCGAGTACGGGATGGTTGAGTCCATACACGCGGGCGTATTCCCACGGCCCTTCGTCGTACTCCACCCAGTAGAACCTTGCGTCACCCCTGTAGAGGACGATCGGCTTGAGGGTTTCGGGATCTATATCGTTGTCCTGCATGGTGTTGCTCCTGCTACTTCGATGTTGATGTCTACGATGTTCTCCAAGAAGCTGTCATCCACTCCGTCGTCCTGGACTGGCAGGCGATCGCCATCAATCCAGACATAGACGTCAGCCTCCTGGTCAACCTTGCTCAAGGCGGCGATCAGGTCTTTCACCTTCATGTGTTGCTCCGTTGCTTAAATGATTGAGGTTTCGAAGACGTATTCCTCCTTGATCTCGATGCCCATCTGCTTGATGAGCCTAAGGTTGGACAGGGTGAGAGTGACCTGACCCAGGAGCTGGGCGAACAGGCGGGACAGTTCGCAAGCTGGGTAGTACTTGGTCTCTCCGTACACACACTTGCGATTGATCGTGATCCTCATTGCTCCTCTCCTAGTCGCTCACGCAGGGCGGCGATGGCTGCATTCCGAGGCTCGATTTGCTGCGGGTGCTTGACGGCGCTGTTCTCCAACGCCTCCAACGCCTGCCGCAACAGGGCGGTGTCGTCTTGCTCGTCTAGCGACCAATGACACTGCGGACAAACGTATGACACATGCCGGTTAGTCATCACTTGTCCCTCCAATCCCGTGTGCGCGTTCGATGGCGCGGGCGAAACTGAAGTCGTCATGCCGGTGGGCAGACGCAGCACATTCACCAACGATTAGCGCGATCTCCTCATCCGTCAGCGGCTTGCGCGGGGTGGGTGTGCCCACTCCAATGCTTCCGTCCGGGTACTGCCTCAACCGCCCGTTGTTGAGCAATACAGGCGCAGATGCGTCCCACTTGATTGTTGGCTCCTGCTCAGGCTCCGCAAGCGCGGTGCGGAGGTCATTTATGACGCCAGATGTACGCACCAGTTTTGTTTCTGCAAATTGCTCCAACGCCTCAAGCGCCTGCTGTGCTGCTTCACGAAGTGTTGTCATGCTTGCTCTCCTGTAGCCTTTGCGATGGCTGCGCGGGCTTTCTTCTGTACCCAGTCGTCACCGTTGTGAGCGATGTACAACGCCAGTTCTTCCAACGCCTCCAACAGTTCCTCATTCACCGCATGAAGGCGGCGCAGTTCGGCGGCGGCTTGTCGTTCTCGGTCATGACCTCTCTCTGCACCCCAATACTTCTCCAGCGCGTTAGCCAAGCGCAGGGCTTCGGGTTGTGTGCTCATGTGTTGCTCCTGGCTACAGCTCGCAGCCCATGTTGAACAGCTCGTACCACTCGGGATCCACCTTTTTTCTCAGACGCCAGTACAGGTCTGACTGGTAGCGTTTGGTGCAGAACCTGGCCTCCTCGTAGGCGGCGAGAGCGAAGTCGTAGTGCATGTGTTGCTCCGGGTAAATCTCGATCCGTGAGTGGATTGGGGGTAACACGGGGCAGGTCGGCCTCTCGGCCTCCCCGCCCCTGCGTTGTCTACTTAGCTGGCGTAGACGATGCCCTGCTTGACGAACCGCTGGCGGATCGCTTCAGCCATTCCCTTGGCAGCTTCGGCCTTGTCCTCCTCGGACGCAGTCTCGAAGATGATCAGGGCCTCGAGCAGCGCAATCTGGCTGCTCACCTCGCGGACACCCGCGCCAGGGAGATCACGACCACCGAGCACACCAGCCCGACCCAACTGCTTGGCAGTGGCCGGTTGCATGTCACGGTTGGCGATCAGCGTGCTGATCAGGCGGCTCACCTCAGCACGGGACTGAGGGATGTCACCCGTGTAGTTCAGGGTCTGGAGTCGGTTCAACTGAGCCTCGGTGGGCTTGGTGTTGGACACGACGGAAGCAGTGATGGTGTTGGCAGCAGTCATGGCGATCTCCTTGGATCAAAGGGTGGTTGAAGGGAAGCAGCGGCTCAGCGGAGCCTGGAAACAGAAACAAAAAGAGAGGAGGCCCCCTCTCGTAAGAGAGGAGGGGGCCGACGAACGTCGGTGAACGAAGGCACAAGAGGTGGCGAACCACCCCTTGGATCAGAACCTCCAGGCCAGCAGAACGCCCAGGAAGGCGAACACAGACATGCCCAGCAGGTTGAGGATCAGCTTGATGAGGAAGTCACGCATGGCGAGCCTCCAGATCCTTGCAGAGGCCCAGGAGGTAGGCACAGGCCCAGTCGGTGAGGTTGGCCTTGGCGAAGCGAAGGTTGATCTCGTCATCGCGACGATCCTCCATGATTGAGCGGAAGAGCATGTCGTCAATGGCGCTGCCAAGTGAACGGTGTTGTTCTTTATCGAACGGCTTGGTGATGCAGTCGCTGACTGCTGTGCATAGATGTGCAACAGACATATAACGGTAGGTGGGAACAGTGGACATGGTCAGACTCCAAAGTTATTTAGGAAACAACGAGATGAGTGTCGTCAAATGGCCGTACGGACGACATTTGGCGTTCAGGGCACCTATCGACATAGGGTTAACCCTGAAAACACACTCAAGAGGGGAGGCCGTAGCCTCGAAAGAGGCGCTACGGACTCCATCTCGCTGCACATTTACTGCACAGTGGTGAGCTAAGTGGTTGTCACCACTAGAACCTCTGCGGATTACTGATCCGCTCTGTGCAGTCCAGGACTGTTGGCAGTCATCCGGTACCACCGATGGGCACCATCGTGGCAGTACGGGGGTATGAGGACTCCAGTACTAGAGCCATCGCAAACACGAGTCCCCTACTTGGGCATAGCCGATCGCCTACCGGGGGTGTTGAGCCTCTCCGCCGACCGTTTATTTGGCCCTACAAGCGTTTTTTCCGAGCCGGTTGATGTCCGAGTACCATCCACCCGTCAAAATCGCCGCCATAGGCCAGCCAATCAACAGGAGAACCACTGTGAACCTTCAGGCACATGAGCTTCAGAACTTCCTCCGCCAGTTCGAACCACTCGCCGGAGTGAATGTTCGCCATGCGAACGAGCTACGTGGTGCTCTTGCGCCGCACGTAGTCGTCATTGAGGGTGCCGTCAACATCCACGGCGAGTACCACGTCTGGGAGACGGAGGTGAACCTGACGCACTTCGACTCAGGCGAAGACTTGCTGCTCCTGGTGAAGTCGATCCTTCAGAGCTTTGAGAAGGCGGCTCGCCAACAGATGGTACCTACAGAGGGATAACCTAAAGATGGACAACCATCTGTACATCTGTTCCTAGAGATGGTTGTCTATAGTGTTTGTTTTAGGTGGATGTCTAAGATGGTAGACATCTATAGATGGTAAACAGATTCTTTGGTTATTGATGTTCTAGATGGATAACCTAAAGATGGTTACCTAAAGATGATGTACCTAAAGATGGTTATCCATCTATAGTAAATACGCAAGGTCTGTGCCAGCCTTCATTGGGGTTCACCCTAGCCCGGCACACTCTCACGGCGCACTACGATGACTTCGCCCCAGGAAACCGTGGAAGACGACTGAGCGGCCCTGTGTGCGATTGGTCGTCGGACGAGCAACGGAACCAGTCAGGGCGTTGACGTACTCCTTCGTGGCGTGACCTGACCGAGTGGTGGGCGTTACCCACCATCTACCTCGAGGGCTTCGACCGAAGAGGTGTGGTGGCCTGCCACCATCTTCCCGGGCGTCATCTCCGAGCAGTGACAATGCGTTCCATCGCATCGAGTCTCGGGCGACTCCCGAGTCGCTCAGGCGCGATGTCCTAGCAACACCATCGGAGTTGACCGTGGCTGCTCGTCTACGCAAAAACCATCAGGAAGAGATCCGCACCAAGATCCAGGCCTCCGTGCTTGTGTCTCGGTTGATGGGTCATGTCGAGGGGAAGAACCAGATGTCGCCGTCCCAGATCCGGGCGGCGGAAGTGCTCCTCAATAAGTCGTTGCCCAACCTGTCCGACGTGAAGGTGGACATGACAGGCAATCAGGTTGTCTTCAACCTGAACACCAAGCTTGGCGACGACGAGAAGAAGTGAGTCAGGAGTTCGTCAACTACCGCCCACCTGGGAAGGCTGCGGCGGCGTTCCACCAGTCTGACGCTTTTGTTCGGGGACTCATGGGGCCGGTGGGCTCCGGGAAGTCCTCGACTTGTTGTGTCGAGATCGTTGTCCGTGCCCTGGCGCAACAGCCCTGGACGGATGGTGTGCGGCGCTCCCGTTGGGCTGTCGTTCGCAACACCTACCCCGAACTCAAGTCCACGACCATCAAGACCTGGAACACCTGGTTCCCGGAGAACATCGCCCCGATGAAGTGGGACACCCCGATCACCTCCACGATGAAGATCGCGGACATCGGGGATGGCACCAGCCTGGAGCTCGAGGTCGTCTTCCTGGCGCTGGACTCCGAGCTGGACACCGGCAAGCTGCGATCGCTGGAACTCACAGGCGGCTGGATCAACGAAGCGTCCGAAGTGCCCAAGGGTGTCTTCGACATGCTGACTCAGCGTGTCGGGCGCTACCCCTCGAAGATCAAGGGTGGCCCGTCCTGGAGCGGCGTGATCCTGGACACCAACCCGCCAGACGACGACCACTGGTACTACCAGTCGGCGGAAGTGCTGCGCCCCGTGGAGTGGCAGTTCTTCCGTCAGCCAGGCGGACTCTTCCTCAACCCCGAGGGCGAGTACGAACCCAACCCCGACGCCGAGAACATCGACAACCTGCCGTTGGGCTTCAAGTACTACTTGAACCAGTTGGCAGGCAAACAGGATCAGTGGATCAACGTCTTCCTGCTTGGCAACTACGGCACCACCACCGACGGCAAGCCGGTCTTCCCAGAGTGGAACGATCGGGTGCATGTGGCGGAGAAGCCGCTCGAACCGGTGCGCGGCCTGCCCATCCTGTTGGGCTGGGACTTTGGTTTGACCCCTGCCTGCATCATCGGCCAGATGACGCCGCGTGGCCAGCTCATGATCCTTAAGGAGATCATCTCCGAAGACATGGGCATCCGGCAGTTCACGCACGACGTCGTCCGACCAATTCTGACCAACGAGTACGCCGGGTTCCAGCGTCATTCGATGGGTGACCCCGCAGGCCAGATCCGCTCCCAGGTGGACGAACGCACCTGCATCCAGGAGCTACTCGAGGCGGGGATTCCAACCCTGCCAGCTCCGACCAACGACTGGATTCCACGGCGGGAATCCGTGGCGTACTTCCTCACTCGGATGGTTGATGGTGGCCCGGGCCTACTGCTCGATCCGTCATGCTCCAACCTAAGACGAGGCTTCAATGGCCGGTATCGCTACGAGCGTATCAAGACGAATGGCTCGGCCAGATACCGCGAGCGCCCCGTCAAAGATGAGTTCTCGCATCCGATGGATGCGCTTCAGTACCTGTGTATGCAGGTGCGCAACGGGTTCCAAACGCCGAAGGCGCGTCCCGTGCGAACAGCATCAGCAAAGGGATGGACGTAAGCCATGTATCAAGCCGTACCTCCGGTGGAGGCCGATGTCAGCGCAGAGGTGGGTGGGGAAATCCCTAACTCCGATCTGATCGAATCGGCGCTAGCTCGCCACATCAACGACGCTTGGTCTCGCGCCAAGTTTGCCAAGATGCCGATCACCGATCGGCTTTTGCGTTGTGAGCGTCAACGGCGCGGCGAGTACGACCCGGACAAGGCCAACGAGATCGCATCCACTGGCGGATCCGACATCTACATGATGCTCACGGACATCAAGTGCCGTGCAGCCAAGAGCTGGATCAAGGACGTCTCCACCACCAATGGCGATCGCCAGTACGCGCTTGACCCTGCGGAAAACCCTAAGCTGCCACCCGAGGTCGCGGCGTCCATCGCTGACCTGGTGCGAGCCGAGGCTGAAGAGTTCTTGGCTCAAGGCGCGATGATTCACCCCGAAGCCTTCCGCGTTCGGTCGCAAGAAGTACACGACGAGATCATCGTCAAGATGCGCGAAGAAGCGAAGTCTGCTGCGTATCGGCACGAAGGAGTCATTGAAGACCAACTCTCACAGGGCGGTTGGCCAAAGGCGTATGACGAGTTCCTGGACGACTTCGTCACCTACCCAACGTCGATCATCAAGGGCCCGACCGTCCGCAAGAAAAAGCGGCTGGAGTGGGGCCCCGACTACACCCCGATCGTCGTCAACGATTTCAGCCGCGAGACCGAGCGCGTCTCTCCGTTCGACATCTTCCCCTCGCCCAACTCGACCGGGCCCAACGACGGCTACCTGATCCAGCGTCACCGTCTGCGCCGCTCGAGCCTGTCGAACCTGATTGGCGTTCCGGGCTACAGCGACGAGAACATCCAGCGCGCCCTCGACCACTACGGCGAGCGCGGCCTGCGCTACTACGAGTACGGCGACCAGCAGCGCGACGACCTGGAAGGCAAGCCGCACTCCCGCCTGTACCGCGACAACACGATCGAGGCCCTGGAGTTCTGGGGCCCTGCATCCGGTCAAACCCTAATGGAATGGGGCATGACCGGCTTGGATCCGTACAAGGAGTACGAGATCAACGCCTGGATCGTGGGCAGCTACGTGATCAAGGCTGTGGTCAACCCGGATCCCCTGGGCCATCGCCCGTACGACATCGCCCAGTGGGAGTCGATCCCCGGCTCGTTCTGGGGCGTGGCTCTGCCCGAGATCATGCGCGACGTGCAGGTCATGTGTAACGCGGCGGCTCGCTCGCTGGCGAACAACATGGGCCTGGCCTCTGGCCCGATGGCCGAGGTGGTGGTTGACCGACTGGCCGATGGCGAGCAGGTCACCACGATGCACCCGTGGCGGATCTTCCAGGTCACGTCCGATCGCACTGGCGGCGGACAACCGGCGATCAAGTTCTTCCAGCCGAACATGAATGCCGAGTCGCTGATGAACGTCTACATGACGTTCATGCGGCAGGCCGACGAGATCACCGGGATCCCGAACTACGTCTACGGCTCTAGTGCTGTGGCTGGTGCAGGTCGCACCGCCTCCGGTCTGTCGATGCTGATGGACAACGCGAGCAAGGGCATCAAGCAGGCGATCGCCGCTTGCGACCAGGCTGTGATCGGCGTGGTCACCCGGCTGTACATCCACAACATGATGTACCACCCCGACCCGTACATCAAAGGCGACTTCAAGGTCGTGGCCAAGGGCACGCTGGGTCTGGTCATGCGCGAGCAGCTCCAGATCCGTCGCAACGAGTTCCTGGCGGCTACGGCCAACCCGGTGGATCTCCAGATCATCGGAGCCGAGGGTCGCGCTTACTTGCTGCGTGAGAACGCCAAGGCGCTCCAGATGGACACCGACAAGATCGTGCCGTCGCCCGAAGAGCTGAAGTTCAAGATGGCCAAGCAGCAAGAGCAGCAGATGGCGCAGATGGCCATGCAAGGCGGTCAGCCTCCCGCTCCGACGACGACCGATGCCGCAGGCAACCCTGCCGGTGGCACGGACGCGAACATCGTTCAATGACAATTCGCCCAGAGGTGAAGCAAATGATGAAGAAGCCGATGCCGATGAAGAAGGGTGTGATGCCTGCCGGTATGTATGCCGACGGCGGAGCCGTCAACATGGGCAGCAGCTGCGGCCCTGGCTACGTCCCTGACTGGTCTCGTCAGAACATGAGCAAGGGCGGGGCGACCGGTGTGCCCAAGGGCAACACCCGCTCCACCAGCGCGTTCTCCTTCCACACGCCCAAGGTTCGTGGCTATGCGGATGGTGGTGTGGTGGATGAGTTCGGTGATCTGGAAGGCGCAATGAACCGCGCCAGCTCCGCCGAGCCTTCGATTCCTGACGCCGCTCCCCGAGAGTCGGTTGGCCGCATGGACGGCATGACCGAGTCTGCCGCACAGGAGCCCAAGGCCGAGCCGATGAAATTTGGTGCTGCGTTTGCCGCAGCTCGCAAGGCTGGCCAGAAGACCTTCGAGTGGCAGGGCAAGAAGTACACGACTGACATGGCCTCGGACAAGCCCAAGGCTGCGCCGAAGGCCGAGAGTCCCAAGCCCTCGATGTCGCTGGCTCAGTCCAAGGGCAAAGAGTTTGCTGAGTACGAAAAGATTGCGCGTGATGCGGAGAGCAACCCGGAGTTCAGCCGAGCCGCCAAGGCCGCTGCCCGGGCCAACGCCGATCGCGCACGCAAGGTTTATGAAGATGCTGCCGCCGCCGAACGCGAAGGCACGTCTGTTGTTCGGAAGCGGTAATGCTGAAGAAGCCTGACGAACGGGTGATCTCAGCATTCGCTTCATTGGAAGGTAACCACGACTTCGAAGTGATCAAGACGTGGATCGTTGAGTCGAAGCAGGAGCTCGTGAAGTTGTCGATGGAGTCGCGGGACGATGTACTCACCCGCTGGCACCAAGGCGCGTACCAGGCTCTGGACTTCCTCAGCGACTACGCTGGTCGAGCGAGGTCACTGATCCGCAATCGTTGATTGCAAGCGCCCCGGGCGTTTCCCGGGAACCGGAGAAGACCGCATCAGGTACTTCGGGACGAACACCGTCATAGGCTCGTCGTCGGGTATCAGCGGCTCACGGAGTTGAAATGAACTTGCCACGCGCAGTACTGGAACAGGAAGAACAGGCGAACAAACTCTACGAGGCTGTGTACGGAAACCCCAATGGGTCTGCCGAACAACCTGCGAACCAGCCAGCGGAACCTGAAGTCCCGCCCAACGGTTTGCAGCCGCCCGAACCCCAAGGCTCTCAGGAGCCTGCTGCCAACGACGGAGGCCAAGAGCCACAAGCTCAAGCCCCGGAGTCGGACGACCAGCAGAACACCTGGGAACACCGTTACAAGGTTCTGGCCGGTAAGTACTCATCGGAAGTGCCTCGACTGGCAGCGGACAACCGCGAACTGAAGAACCAGCTCAAGGAGCTCTCGGCAACGGTCGAAAGGCTGAAGCAAGCTCCGCAGGCCAAGGCTCAGTTGGTGAAGCCCGAGGAAGTCGAGACATTCGGTTCGGAACTGATCGACGTCGTCCGTCGAGCCGCTCGAGAAGAGCTGGCAGACAAGGATAACGAGATCTCCGAGCTGAAGGAGATGGTGCAGCAGCTCTCGAACAAGACGACCAAGAACGTTGAGGTGGACTTCTACACGGCGTTGAACACCAAGGTCTCAGACTGGGTGACGATCAACGACGACAAGAACTTCCACAAGTGGCTCAACGAGCTGGATGATCTGACGGGGATCCGTCGTCAAGACCTCCTGGCGCAGGCCGAGGCTGACAGAGATGCGGATCGGGTAGCCAAGTTCTTCACTGCGTACAAGCGTGCGAGTCAATCGTGGGCGGCAACCGCGAACCGGAGTTTGGAAGCTCAGGTCGCGCCGGACACGGGACGGCAGGCGTCTGCGCCTCCCGCCAAGCGTTTCTACACGCGAGGCGAGATCGCGGACTTCTACGGACGTGTACGACGCGGAGAGATTTCGGACAACGACGCGATTGCCATCGAAGCTGATATTCAGGCAGCGATTGGCGAAGGACGAGTCCGCTGACTCCCCGTCAGGAGCTGCCATCGATGATGAGGTAATTAATCATGGCTGTCTCTACCGCAAACAGCCCGACCGCTCTCCTGCCGTCGGGCACCAACTATCCCGTCTACTCCACCTCTGGTGGTGGCGCGTCGAAGTTCATTCCGGAGCTGTTCTCGGGCAAGCTCCAGGTGAAGTTCTACAAGTCCACCGTCCTGGGTGAGATCACCAACAACGACTGGGAAGGCGAGATCAAGGGTCAAGGCGACAAGGTAACCATCCGCGCCATCCCGACGATCACCATCCGTACCTACACGAAGGGTATGAACCTGACGAACGAAGTGCCGACGTCCACCCCGACGTCGCTCACGATCGATCATGGTCGCTACTTCTCCGTGGTGGTTGACGATGTGGACGCCGTGCAAGCTGACGTCAAGTTGATGGACATGTTCACCAACGACGCTGGCGAGCAGATGAAGATCGCCATCGACGCTCACGTTCTGGGCTCCGTCTTTGCCGATGCGGCTACCGCCAACAAGGGCGCGACCGCTGGTGCCGAGTCGGGCAACCTGAACCTGGGTGCCACTGGCGCTCCCCGTGGCGTTGACAAGACCAACGTGCTCGACATGATTCTCGACATGGGCCTGGCCCTGGACGAGCAGAACGTGCCCGAGACCGGTCGTTGGCTGGTGATCCCCCCGTGGATGGCTACTCTGATCAAGAACTCTGATCTGAAGCAAGCCTACCTGACCGGCGATTCCGTGACGCCCCTGCGTAACGGCAAGATCGGCCAGATCGACCGCTTCACCGTCTATGTGTCGAACAACCTGACCAAGGTTGCCGACCTGGGCGCTGATGCGGCTTCTGGTGGTACGGGTGCCAACGCTGACAGCACCGCCTGGAACATCATGGCTGGTACCCGTGATGCCATCTCGTTCGCCTCGCAGATCACCGATGTGGAAACGCTCCGTGCGCAGTCCACCTTCGGCAACATCATGCGCGGCCTGAACGTGTATGGCTTCAAGGTCACCAAGCCTGAGGCCCTGGTCGCTGGCTACGTGAAGAAGGCCTAATCGGCCTGACCTGAAAGGCGGGGCTACGGCCCCGCCTCTCCTATAGTTCAACCATGAAACTTCTGAAGCAGAAGGGTTCAGGCGCGATCTACGTCTGGACTCAATTCCTGGCCGAACGCTCCGACATGGAGCCGTATGAGCCACAAGTTCCTCAACTGATTTCTCCCCCGGAGCCTGAGGTTGTCGAGCCGGTGGCTGAGGCGGTACCAGAGCCTGCGCAGCCCAGTGCTGCCGAGATGGTGCAGGCGGTCGCATTCAAGAAGAAGGGCCGGAAATGAAGGCGAGTGACGTCAAGCGTGAAGGCGGGAAGCTTGTCTACCGAGGCCAGAAGTTTGACGGCTTCAACAAGCCCAAGGACGCCCCGGACGGTGCCAAGGAAAAGAAGATGGTGCTGGCCAAGAAGGGCGATGAAGTGAAGCTGGTGCGGTTCGGCCTGCGTGGCATGGAGGACTTCACTCAGCACAAGGATCCCGAGCGTCGAGCCAACTACCTTGCCCGGTCTGCCGGGATCAAGAACAAGGACGGGAAGCTGACCAAGGATGACGTATTCAGCGCGAACCACTGGGCTCGCAAGGTTCTCTGGTGAGGTGACCAATGATTGCAAGCGACATCATCAACCGTGCTCGGATCGTCCTGAACGATGCTGATGGAGTCCGTTGGCTTGACTCCGAGCTCCTGGGCTGGATCAACGATGGCCAGCGAGTCATCGCCCTGGTGCGGCCTGATGCCTGCGTCAGTAACTCCACGATCACTCTGGTCGCCGGAACCAAGCAGTCGATCCCGAACGACGGCCTGCGGTTGCTGGACGTGATGCGCAACATCAACCCCGACAACTCCGGTGGCCGGGTGGTGCGCCATGTCGATCGCGACGTGCTGGATACCCAGAACGTGAACTGGCACAGCGAGAGCGGCCAGGCTGTCGTCAAGAACTACATCTACGACAACCGGGATCCCAAGACCTTCTACGTCTACCCGCCTGCGCTGAACACGGCCAAGCTCGAGATCATCTACTCGAAGAACCCGACCGACGTGACTGCCACCGGCTCTACGGTGGCTGTGGCCGACATCTACGCTGACCCGCTGCTGAACTACGTTCTGCACCGCGCCTACAGTAAGGACGCTGAGTTCGCTCAGAACTTCCAGCTCTCGGCTACCTACCTCCAGATCTTCCAGTCGATGCTGGGCATCAAGACCAGCAAGGACGCAGCCTTCTCGCCCGACCTAAACAGCAAGGGCAGGACGACGGCTCCGAGCGCAGCCTCGCTGCAAATGGGCGGTGTCTGATCGTGGCCAGCTACGACGACTTTCTGTCACGGGTGCTTCCTGAGGTTCCTGGTTGTGCCGAGATCACGGCGCTCCAGGCGATCAAGGACGCGACGATCGAGTTCTGTGAAAAGAGCCTGATCTACCAGGCCGATCATGACCCTGTGTCTGTCGCGGCGAAGACGGCTGACTACGATCTGGATTCTCCGGTTGCGGACACCAGGATCATCAAGATCATGAAGCTTTGGTACTCGGGTAATGAGCTCGCCGCCTCAGCTCCCGACCAGGTGTCAGACCCAACCCTCTACAACCAGCAGGTGGGTGACTACAGCACTCAGTACGGCACGCCTCGGACGTTTGTGCAGAAGGACTCGGAGACTTTCTCGTTATTTCCGATTCCGGAGAGGCAACTGTCCAACGCCATCACCATGCGCGTGGCCTTGGCTCCGCTTCGCAGCGCGACGTCTTGCGCCGATTTCCTGTTCGAACAATTCGTTGAGCCTATTGCCGCTGGCGCTGTTTCTCGGCTGCAAATGACGCCCAACAAGGCGTACTCGAACCCCAAGCTCGCTGGCTACTACCAGGGCCAGTACATGGTCGGCGTCAATGATGCGCGTCAGAAGGCGACTCGCGGTTTCACCCGGGCAAATCTGAGCGTGCAGATGCGGAGAATCTGACATGACCCAGAAGATCAAGCTCGTTCAAGGCGACACTCGTCCACAGATTCAGGTGACCTTTACGGACGAGACGACTGGCCTGCCCATCAACATCACAGGCGCTGTGCCGCGCATGTACTTCCGCGCTCTGGGATCTTCAGAGACCCTAGCGACCCTCACCGGGATTGTGCTGGATGGCCCCGCTGGCAAGACCGTTTTCGCTTGGGGGCCAACTACCCTCAACGTTCCCGCTGGCGACTACCAGGGAGAACTAGAGCTGACGTTCTCCAATGGAGACAGGCAGTCGGTCTACGACACTGTCAGGTTCAAGGTGCGCGAGGACTTTAGCGCATGAAGATTTCTGCGGTCGCGCTTGAAAGCCTTAGGGCGTCCATTTCATGCGTCACCCTGCGCGCAGAGATTTCTGTTGTCAAGTTTCGCTCATCTGTTGTTGAGGAGACGCGAGCCAAAGCCGCTACCGCTGCAAGCCTACTGAAGGCCAGCGCAACCGCCTCACAAATCGAGGCGGCGGCGTATGGCGCTCTTATCCAGGCCAGCCTTGTGCTTGGCTACTTCACTCGCATCTACGACGCAGAGAGCGCCGCAATCACGAGCGACTCCAGGGTCGCATCGCTTCAGAAGTCATTCTCCGAGCTTGCTTCCGCGATTGACATCCTGGGCAAGTCGTCGTCCAAGCAGTTCAACGAAAGCCTTGCTGCGGTTGATGCTGCAACGTCTCTGCTGAACAAAGCGATCGCGGAGATTGCGTCCACATCGGATGCTCAGATCAAGGGCGTCGGTCTTTCAAAGCTGGACTCCGCTTCTGCGTCAGAGGAGATCGGCAAGGCGATCTCAAAGATTGCGCTCGACGCCGCCACGAGCACGGACGACTCCGCTCGACTTCTGGTCAAGGCTCTTGTAGAAACCGTGTCCACCTCTGACCGGATAGCGGTTGGCTATGTTCGTAGCTACAACTATTCGGACGTCGCGGTCACAACAGATCAGGCTGGTCTTGACCTGTCGCGCCATGTCCAAACCGACGCGATGGCTACGGACGACCTGGATGGAGCTGCGACGGCAGATGACGATCAGACAGCGCAGTTTATCAAGGCGGTCTCTGACATCGTCTCAAGCAGCGATCTGTTCGATCTCGCTGTTGAATACATCCGGTCTCAGGACGAACAGATCACTTCTTCTGATGTCCTGGCGCGCTCCTTCGCGAAGGAGTTGGTTGACTCCGTATCTGTGCTTGACTCGGCCCTGGTTGGTTATGTTCGGGGCAGAGAGAGTTCATCCGACGCCACAACGACGGACATCAGTAGCGTTGCGCTCGGCAAAGTTCTTGCCGACTTGGCTGGTCTATCTGATTCAACGGCTCTGGCCGTCACCAAGGGCCTAAGCGACGGCGTGTCGCCCACTGAGCTTGCGAGTCTGATCGCCAGCAAGATCCTTGGCGACACAGTGCAGAGCGCAGATGAGGATGTGCTTTCGTTTGGGAAGATTGCAGAGGACGCGCCTGCGGCATCTGACAGCAGCGCCCTGTCATCGTCCAAAGAGTTTGCTGACCAGTCAGCAACCTCGGACATCGCGACAAAGCTAGTCGGACGAGTGTCCGCTGATGCTGCGGCGTCCGCCGACTTTGTCGCAAGGCTCATCTCGAAGAGCACTTCCGAACAGATCACGACCGGCGATGCCGCCCTCCTCAGCTCTGGAAAGTCGTTTGCTGAACCGCTTAGTGCCGCAGACATTGCGGCAAGAGTTGTTGCGAAAGCAATAAGCGACTCCGCAATAGTGGGTGACCTGTTCGATGCGCGGCTTGGCCGAGGCGCTACTGACTCAGCGTCAAGCACCGATGCAGCTTTGCTTGCCCCGCGAAAGAATCTATCTGACACCACCTCTGCATCCGACGCAGGGAGTGTTTTGAAGCAGGACTACTGCGATGCCTCGTACTTCGCAGCAGACTACGTCGGAAATGTCGTTGTCAACTTTTGAGAGGTGAATGAATGAACACGCAAGAAATCCTCAAGGCGACCGGTGCCTTGAAAGTCGTACTCACTGGCGCTGATGGCCGGGTCAAGCATGAGCAGGAAGTCAAAAACCTGGTCGTAACGACCGGCCTTGGCTACATCGCTTCGCGCATGAGGGATACAAGTCAGGCCGCTATGAGCCACATGGCTATTGGGGCCGGAACCGCCAACGCAATCGCAGGGGATGCGGCGTTGGGCAGTGAGCTTGGCCGCGTTGCCCTGACATCCACTGTCGTCACCGGCAATCAAGCGGTCTACACCGCCACGTTTGCTCCTGGCACCGGCACCGGCGCGGTGACTGAAGCTGGCATCTTCAATGCAGCATCCGCTGGCACGATGCTCTGCCGCACCAAGTTTGCCGTGGTCAACAAGGACGCTGGCGACACCTTGTCGATCACCTGGACTGTCACGATCTCCTGATCTGGTGCATAGCGGGTTGAGAACGAGAGAAGCATGGCGGCAATAACTCTAAGGTCGGTCAAAGGCTCTCCGCTGACGAACGCGGAGCTTGACGCCAACTTCTCCAATCTCAATACGGAGCTGACTCAGAAGCTGAGTGAGGTCACGAGTGGCGTTATCACGAACGCCCTCGGATACACACCAGCGAACAAGGCTGGCGACACTTTCACCGGGCAGGTGAAGGTGGATAGCTCCGGCGCAAACTCGTCGTTCTTCGTCAACAGCGCCACGTCCAGCGGAAACATCACCCACCTAATCGCCAACACAACGCCGTTTAGTGGGAGCAATGGCGCTCTGACTGGCACGCTGTTTGGAGTGCTGTCTCAGCCGACCATTAGCAACAGTGGATCTGGCGGGTCAAACTCCAACATTGCCTGGGGCGGCTACTTTGTTCCGCAGATCGCCTCATCTGGCGCATCTGCCCCGGTCGTTCTGTATGGGGTGCAGGCGTTTGGTGAAAGGTCGAATGCAGGGGACACCTCAACAGCGAGCGCCAACAGTCTGTATGGTGGGTTCTTTACGGCCCGCCACACCGCCGCCATTAGCAATGGTGCATCCAGCCAAACCATCGCAGCGGTCAATGCTTCTGCAATTGTTCAGGGCGGGTCTGCCACGAACGTCTACGGAGTCTGGACAACCGGCAACATCGGGTCTTCTTCAGCCGTTACCAACAACGTTGTTGTAGCGAACTACTACCAGTTCTACGCCAATCCGGTCACGGTAGGGTCGAGTTCTGCTGGTGGAAGCGTAGGAACGATTGCCAACTTCTATGGCTTGTATCTGTCTGCGCCAAACGTCCAAAGCGGCGGCAGCATTTTGGGTCGTTACGGCATCTTCCAGGCTGACAGCGCGAGTCAGAACTTGCTATTTGGGTCACTTGAGGTCAACGGAGCGGTCACTGTAGGCGGCACTCTGGGCGCAAGCCCTTTTAGGATCCCAGTTGGTAGCTCTGCAAACAGACCGACCAACCCAGTTGTCGGCCTGTTGCGCTACAACACAACTACCGGCTCATACGAGGGTTATTACCCGAACGGCTGGGGCAATATCGGAGGCGGCGGGAGTGGTTCTAGTGGCGGAGCTAGTTCTGGCTACACGAGAGTCTTTGTTTACAACGGAACCACAACCAATAGCACGGAGACCGAGCTGTTTGTGGATGGCGCGTCCAATTCTCGCCTGACGGTTGGTGCCACGACTCGAATAGTGGCGTATGTGGCTGAGTTTGTTGGCTACCGCAGCGACACGAACATCAGCTCCTCGACACCAAGAGACAGTGTCTACATAGTTGTTCGTGGCTCAGCGGAACTGATAGGCGGGGTGTTCTCTGACAAGGGCAATCTGTTCGAGCAGATTGTCGTGCGAGATGACGTTCTTGTCTCCGTTGACATCAGGTCTGTCTTTGAGTCGTTAAGTTCGTCGCTTCGAGTCTACGTGACGGGCCCCGCTTCTAAGACATACAGTTGGCGCGTCATTCTTTCTCTCAATGAGGTCTAGTCGTGCCGAGAACAAGATCAATCATCATTGATGCGCCATTCGGTCGAGCGTTTGCCAACACGCAATCCTCTATCGGCGCAAGCGCAACACAGTTGATAGCTGGTGCCGCGCCAAGAACGGTAACCGTTGGCGCGTTCAATAGCTCCAGGACTCTCGTGCAAGTCGCGTCAAACATTGGCAGTGGAGGCCGAATCGGCGGCGGTGTCGGTGGTCTCATGACCAGCATCACGGCCAGACTTTCAGTAGCGCCAGCACTTTCGCGGATTGTGCTGCGAGTGAAGGTGGGCAGCGACCCAACATCTCCAGGCCTGCACACTGTGATCGCAACAATGATCATCCCGGTTGGTTCAGTCTCGGTAACCACCTCTGTGGCTCATCAATTTACGGCATTCGACAGCATGTATGTTGATGTGATTGAGGCTGCTGGAACCTCTGCCAACAGGGCTGCTGGACTCAACGTCATTGGAACCTGGTATCAATCGGCATAAATCATGAACGCACAAGACGCGATCAATCATTTTGGAAGCTCAGACTGCCTGTATCGATTCGATGGCGGCAGGGACGACCTAGAGCCATACATGGCCTCTCTCGAAGTCTCCTACTCGTATCTGCTTGGCGAAGGATGCTTCGTTCGCACGGAGCGTCCAGTCTCCGACCCTCGCCTTCTGCCTATTGAGGAGAGCGTCTGATGTTTGCCAAACTTGTTACCCCTACTGGACTCAACGCCTGCGCTGCCTTCCGCGACATTGCGCGGCTACTGACGTCGCAATCGCCTTCACTGAGTCTGTTGAGCGGATTCAGTCAATCGACCTCCGTCATTTACGACGCCGCCCCGGCTGGTTGGACGTATGTCGGGGGTTCGTATGCCGCTGATCAACCAACCATCTACAACGGCTCATTAGCTGGCTTTACTACGACCGCCGACGTCGTGTGGCGCTTGTGCTTAAGCGCGCCATGTCTTGCGACGACCAAGCTGAAGTACGCAGTGCTCACTCAAGAGATTGGCCTCGCTCAGGCGTCCAATGGCACGACAGCCGTATATGGCTGCTTGACCGGCGCGACGAACGCGACCTCGACAGGCGTGGTGACAAACGAGGGGCCAAGGTACTTTCACTCTTCAACAGATGGCGTGACGGAGGGGGAGCCTACCGCCCTTGGGTTCACCGCCAACTCCACGACCTACGTGATTGCCGATCAACGGCATATCACCATCATCCAAGAGGGTCGCGGGTTTTCTGCGCTATGGGAGCATCAGGCGTCTCCACTCCACCTGTACTCAGACACTGTTCCGATGGTTCAGTATTCGCACAATCGCTCAGACATATTCACAAGAGCGAATATCATTGTTCCCACAAACAGCTCCGCGGTCATATCCAACACCATCCTCGCGGCGACATTTAACTCGTACCGCACAAGCGACGCCAACATTGCGGGAACATACGACTTTACCGAGAACATGACTCGGAATCTCGGCAACTTCATTCAGAATGCGTCAACGCTGCGATCAACAACGATTGATCAGTCTGGATTCCCCGTCTACCAAGTGTCGCCCGTGTGGTTCCAGACCGGAGCACGAGGGCATCCCGTCGTGTTTGTGACCGGCGTTGTGCCTGTCTATTTCACCGCACCCAGCATTGGAACCACTCTAGACGTCGTATCGATCAGTGGTCAGCAGTATCGCTGGTTCAACTGTGGCGCCGGCTTTGGAATGGCCTTTCTGACTGGAACCTGATCATGCCATCTCACAACGAACTGGTCTCCGCAGTCGCGGCTACAAGCCCGCTTCTGTACTACCCGATGTCTACTGCGGGTCAGGGCGCTGTTTCCAGTATCAGCTTTGCGAGCCAGGGGTCTGTGACCGGGGTGGCCGCAACCATGAACTCGACAGTGGTTTCGGGTTCAATGTCGGCCAGCGGTACGTTGATTCCGGGTGATGCTCAACAGTACCTGACGATCGGTAGTGCGAGTTCGGTCAGGCTTGTGACAGACATCATTGGGACAGTGCTCGGAGTTCCGCTATCAAATCTCACGATGCAGATCATTGTGAGACCAGCCGACGGAAGCGGGACGCCAGACTCTTTTTGGGGCTGGCCCATCCTGCATCTTGGCAAGAGTGGTACAGGCTCAGCCGACAACTACCAATTTACATACGGTATGTTGTCTGACTTCTCCCAGAAGTTCGTGTGGGAGTACACGACTTCAGCGACAGACCAGATTGTTTCTGGCGGCTACTTTGGCTCGAACTTCGCAATGCCAAGCCCCATCGCAAAGACACTTCATTTCATCATCACAAGAGACGCCACGACTAAGCAGATCACAATCTACTTCAACGGTGCGCTCGACGAGCAGATCTCCTACGCAAACGACGCAACCCACGGCAGTAATGCAAAGTTTTCCGTCATCGGTGTTGACGCCGGATCAGTCAATAGCTTGGCTGGCACGTACGGACACGCAGCTCTCTGGGGCAGAGTGCTTAGCATGTCCGAGATCGCCTCATTGTTTACGGCATCTGGAATCTACTTCACCGCTCCATCAGCAGACAGGCTGTCTCTGTTGCCAGTGGACGCACAGATTCCGCTTGCGCAACTTAGCGATCTCCTGTCCCCTATCGCTAACAAGTCTATTGAGATTTACGTTGACGGAACGATCGATACCGGCTCGCTTGATCCGGCGAACGAGTACTACTGGTCATAGGTGTTGAAATGATTGGCGAATTGATTGCTCTACTCTTCCTGTCAAGAGACGTTGCTCATCGGGAACACCTGAAGGTGACCGGGCCGGGTAGCTACGCCGCGCATATCGCCCTCGGCAGCTTCTACGACGAGGTGGTTGATCTGGCGGACTCCCTGGCCGAGGCCTACCAGGGGCGCAACGGCATCATCGAAGACATCCCGTATCTGGACGCTGACAAGGGGGAAGTCATCCCCGTCCTGGAGCAGCACCTCAAGTGGGTCGAAGACAATCGATTCGAAGCCGTCCCCAAAGAGGACACGGCCCTTCAGAACATCATCGATGAGATCGTGGGTCTGTACCTGTCCACGCTCTACAAGCTGAAGAACCTGAAGTGAGGGTGCAATGGAAGGCAATGAGTTGACACCAATCCACACCGATTTCCGCCGACTGGAGGAGAAAGTGGACAAGCTCACTGATGCAGTGATGCGCCTTGTTCTGCTTGAGGAGCGCCAGTCGAACATGAATGAGCGGATCGGCGTGGCTGAGCAGCGTATCGCCAGCACGGAGACAGCCATCACCAAGGTGGACACCAAGGTCGAGCGGTGGATCAACCGTGGCATTGGTGCCTGGGCTGTGGCGGCTGTGCTGTTCACCCTGGTTCAGTTCGGCTCCAGCATCCTCAAGCAGTAGTGGATCCGATCACCGCCTTCACCGTCGCGAGCACTGCGTTCGCCACCGTCAAGAAGATGGTGGCTGCTGGCCGTGAGGTGCAGGACGTCGCTGGTCAGATCGGCAAATGGTTCGGAGCCGTCACCGAGTTCAACCGCTCGGTCAACGTCCAGGCCAACAAGAAGCCGTCGATCTTCAAGCGAGTCCTGGACCAGGGGAGCATCGAGCAGCAGGCGCTCGAGATGACGATGCGTCGTCAGGCGATCCGCAAGCAGGAGTACGAACTCAAGATCCTCATCATCGCCAAGTACGGCGAGAACGTCTACAACGAGATGATGATGGATCGCATTCGGCTTCGGAAGGAGCAGGAGAAACGCGAGCGAGAACACGCCAAGCGCAGGGAAGACTTCCGGCTGAACGTGCTCTACGGCTCCGCCATTGCGGTGATGTCCGCCGCTGTGATCTGGCTCACGGTGTTCCTGTTCGACTATGCACAGAAGAAATGATGTTCAAAGCACCACCCCCTACCGCGAGTCGGTCTGAGCGCGAGGCATACGTCAAGGGTCTTGCCGCATTCTCCATCTCGATCTTCGCTCTACTCCTGGCTATCAACGGAATGTTCGGCAGCAGCAACTCTGGTCGCGTTCTGAACAAGACGATCGAGGCCAACAACCTGTGGACTTGGTATGGAACAAAGAATGTTAGAGCGACGATTCATGACACGGTTGGTTCGAAGGAGGAGGTGGTCCGCCTCAAGACTGACATGGAAGAAATTCAGTCCAAAGCTCGTCAGTCCGAAGCGGATCGTGATGCGGCGAAGAACAAGTCGCCTTGGTATTCCTACGCTGGCATGGCCCTCCAGCTATCTATTGTTCTTTCGTCGGCTGCGATCCTCGCCGTCTCGATGATCCTGTTCTATTCGTCTTTGTTGGTGGGCGGCTTTGGTGCCGTCCTGTTCTTTGTTGCACTTGGAGCATGACATGCAGAAGTTCCTTTCCGTCATCGGTAGCCGCTGGTTCCAGTTCGCCCTGATCCCCCTGGTCGTCCTGGTCTGGTTCGTTGTGACCGACCCCAGTGGTGGTGCCGATACGGCGCTGCGTGTCCAGTTGTGGGCGCAAGCCCTCCTGGTCACCGGCCTGGCCTACCTGATCGCCAAGGCCATGCTTGGTCGTGCTTCCAGCGAAGCCCTGTACGACAGGGCTCTCAACGAAGGTAGCTTCGGCGCAGGCGTTGCGTACATGGGCATCTGCCTCCTGCGCGCCCTGGTGCTGATCGGCCTGCTGCTGTTCTTCGCCCAGGTTCAGAGGTGATCCGTGTTGCGCTGGTTGCTGACCTCTCTGCTCGCCTTCGGGCTTGGTTGCGCCAGTTCGCAGCCGGTGGAGACGTTCATCCCCGAAAGGGCAAAGGAACACCTCCCGACGCTCAGCGCCCAGGTCAAGGACGTCTGGCCTACGATGCCCACGCCGAACTACTTCGCGGCCCTGATCGAGCACGAAAGCTGTATCAGTCTCAAGCACTCCCGGTGCTGGGCACCAACTTCTCGGCTGAAGTCTGACCGGGAGGAGGGTGCTGGATTGGGTCAGTTGACTCGCGCATTCAACCAGGACGGCAGCGTCCGGTTCGACGCCTTGGCCGACAGCCGCCGCCTGGATCCCCGTGGGCTCAACGAGCTGCGCTGGGAGACGGTTTACCAGCGTCCTGACCTCCAGATGCGGGTGATCGTCCTGATGACCAGGGATGCCTACAACCGGCTGGTCAAGCTGGTGCCGGATCACTTGCCCAGGCTGGCTATGGCTGATGCCGCCTACAACGGCGGGATCGGTGGCCTGCTCAACGAGCGCCGTGCCTGCGGTCTGAAGTCCGGATGCAACCCGAACGTCTGGTTTGGCAACGTCGAGCACACCTGCCTGAAGTCCACCAAGCCGCTGTACGGCAACCGCAGTGCCTGCGACATCAATAGACACCATGTACACGATGTCCTGCTGACCAGGATGCCGAAGTACCAGGGGAAGGTCTGATGCTGAAGATCCTGGATCTGGTTCCTAGCTGGGTATGGGCGGCGCTGGTCGCCCTTTTCGCGTTACTGGCCGGGATCTCCTACGTTCGGATGCACAGCGCGAAGGCCGAGCTGGCGGACTACCGCGCAGAGGTCGCAGAAAATACACGCCGAGCTGAGGCTGAGGCTCGAGCCAAAGAACAAGCAATGCGTCAGCAAGCTGAAAGGGTCTCCAATGAGCAAGCACAGAAGCAGGAAGTTCTCAATCGCCGGATTGCTGCTACTGAGTCTGTTGCAAGCAGCCTGCGCGACCAGATCCTCCGACTCAATTCCGGTACAGCCCCCACAGACCCCGAGTCTGCCGCCCTCTTTGAGCAAGCCCGTACCGCAAGAGAGCTTCTTGGAGCGTGCGCAGGCAGATATACGGACGTGGCTCGATCGGCTGACCAACTCAGAGACCAAGTGAGCGGGCTGCAAGACTTCGTCGGCAGCGTCTGTCACGCAGCAAAGTAGGGCACCACATGGCACTGATCGGAATCAAGGGCTTCAACGGCATGAAGCCGATCTCCAACCCAATCCTCTTGGATTCGGGTGAGGCGCAGCTTGCCCGTAACGTCAAGCTGATCTCCGGTGCCATCTCTGCGCTCAAGGGCACGACCACTCTCAAGGCCACCACCTCTGCCTCGCCGCAGACGATCTACCGCTACGGCACCAGCGCGACGGAGACCAACTACTGGCTCGAGTTCCCTGGTGATGTGGATGTCGTGCGCTCACCGATCGTGGCCGATCAGTACGATCGCCTGTATTGGACTGACGGTGTAGCTCCTCGCTACTCGCCCAACAACCTGATCTTGTCTGGCGCGAGCTATCCGGGGGCGTCATACCTGCTGGGCATCCCGAAGCCAACGACGGCTCCCACGGTCACGGCATCTACCGCTCCGACGGAAGCTGTTCACACCGAGAGCCGCACCTACGTCATCACGTACGTGTCCGCGTTCGGCGAAGAAGGGCCTCCGTCCAACGCCTCTGCTGTTGTCTCGATCAACAACACCCAGCCGGTCACGGTCAGCATCCCGGGCAACCCAGGTGGCAACCGCAACCTGACGCTCAAGCGGATCTACCGCTCTTCGGCTACTGGCGCTCAGGCGTACTTCCAGTTCGTGGCTGAGGTTCCGATCGCCACGACGAGCTACACCGACAGCAAGACTCAGGCAAGCCTGGGAGAAGTACTCGGCACAGAGGACTGGGTAGAGCCTCCTGCTGGCCTGAAGGGGCTGCGGATGATGGCCAACGGCGTGGCTGTTGGCTTTGTCGGCAACACCGTCTACATGTCCGAGCCGTACCTGCCTCATGCCTGGCCGCATGAGTACCCGGTGGATGCTGACATCGTGGGCCTTGGCACCTTCGGTCAGACGGTTGTGGTGCTGACCAGAACCTTCCCGTATCTGCTGCAAGGCGTGGATCCGTCGGCCATGTCCACGACCAAGATGGAGCTGCGGCAAGCCTGCGTCTCCAAGCGATCGATCGTGGAGACCGGTGACGGCGTGATGTACGCATCGCCTGATGGCCTGGTGTCGATCGGCGGCAGCGGTGTCCAGGTGGTCACCCAGAACATCCTGTCGCGGGAGCAGTGGCAAGCCTACAAGCCGGACTCGATCCTGGCCTTCCTCTACAACGGAAGGTGGCATGGGTTCTACAACACCGGCTCTGAGCGTGGCCTGCTGATCTTCGACTTCACCGGTCAGGGCGCGTACATGACCGTGTCAGACCTTGGGTCTGGCGGAGCTCAGCCGATCGTCTCTGGCTTCCAGGATGCGTCTACGGACACCCTGTACCTGGTGCAGGGGGCGAACATTGTTCGCTTCGATGCCGGGACAAACCTGCCGTACCTGTGGCGCTCGAAGGTCTTCCGCGCCCCGCAGCATGTGAACTTCTCTGTGGCTCAGGTTCGAGCCTCGGCCTATCCGGTGCAGTTGAAGGTCTATGCGGATGGCGCTCTCAAGCTGACGAAGAGCGTGGCGTCAGAGGCTCATTTTCGTTTGCCAGCCGGGTTCAAGGCCCTGGACTGGTACGTGGAGATCGAGGGCACAACTGATGTGACCGAGTTCTACATGGCGACGTCTGTTGCGGAGCTGATGCAGGTATGAGCCGCGAGACCCAAGTACCGGCGATCCCGGCCCCATCCGACAGCAACGTCGTCCAGGCGCTTCAGGCGATCAAGAGTTCGCTTGACGTCCGAGAGGGTCGACTTGGTGATCCGCTCGATCAGTTTGTCAGCCTGCGCGAGCTGAAGGCGCTCGGTCTTGCGAAGGATGGTTCGACCACCCTAGCCCCCGTTGGCGGAACCGGCAAGCTGCCGGTCGTAGGCAATGGTGGTGGCGTCTTTGGCCCAGACCCTTACGACGAGACCACAGATCTCACAACACCTCCTGCTCCGGGCGGGCTGACGGCCACCTCCACGTTCTCGACCATCGTCCTGGAGTGGACTGGCGCGGCGTACAGCAATCACAGCTACACAGAGGTGTGGCGCAGCGCCACCAACGTTCTTGGCTCTGCCGTCTTGATCGGCACGACTATTGGCTCGATCTTCTCTGATCCTGTCGGCAAGACGAGTCAGACGTATTACTACTGGATCCGGTTCGTCTCGATGGCGAATGTCATTGGGCCTTACAACGCCACCAGCGGCACCGCTGCAAGCACCAGCATGATTGGTGGTCAGGATCTGTCGAACCTGATCATCACAGCCGAGAAGATCGCCAATGGCTCAATCGACCTTGGTGGAAACAAGATCTATGGACTGCTCAAGAACGCGAACATGGAGGTCATTACTGACCCAACCAAGATCGCGGACTCACTGATCGGAAACACCAAGCTCGTTGACCTTGCGATCACAGCAGGCAAGATTGCCAACGGAGCTATCGACCTGGGCGGCACCAAGATCACTGGTCTGTTGGCAAACGCCAACATGGCGGTGATTACGGATCCGACCAAGATTGCCGATGGCCTGATCGGCAACACCAAGTTGGCGAACCTTGCAATCACTGCTGGGAAAATTGCCGATGGTGCGATCGACCTGAGCGGAAGCAAGATCACTGGATTGCTGGCAAACGCCAACATGGCAGTGATCAGCGATCCCACGAAGATCGCCGACTTCATCATCAGCAACACGAAGCTGGCAGATCTGGCCGTCACGGCGGGAAAGATCGCGTCTGGCGCTGTCACGCTAACCAAGTTTGCGTCTGGCATTGAGCCAGTGACGATTGTGACCGGCGCGCTGCCGACGACCAAGAGCACAGAGACCATCGTCTTCAGCGGCAAGCTGTATCGCTGGAGTGGTACGGCGTATACCGCAGCCGTAGATACATCAGACCTCAGCGGCACCATCACGGACGCCCAGATTGCCGGGGTCAATGCAACCAAGATCGCCGGTCAGATCACGACAACGCAGATCAGCGATGACGCCATCAGCACCCCGAAGCTGGCTGCTGGGGCCATCACTGCGGCAAAGATCGCGGCAGGCACGATCCAGGCAAGCAACATTGCAGCCGGTGCAATTACCGGCGACCGCATCGCCGCAAACACCATCACAGGCAGCAACATCGCTGCGGACACGATCACTGCGGCGCAAATTGCGGCAGGGGCCATCAGCGCATCTGAGCTTGCCGCTGGAGCTGTGACGGCTGGCAAGATCGCGGTCAACGCGATCATCGCTAATGATGGCGTGATTGCCAACGCCGCAATCACGAACGCACTGATTGCGAATACTGCTGTTGGGACTGCTCAGATCCAGGACGCAGCCATCACGTCCGCGAAGATTGCCAGTCTGGCTGTTGGTACCGCCGCCATTCAGACTGGAGCGATCACAAATGCGTTGATTGCCAACCTTGCTGTAGGCTCCGCGCAAATCCAGGACGCGGCCATCACATCTGCGAAGATTGCCAATCTGGCTGTTGGCACGGCAGCGATTCAGACAGGCGCGATCACTACAGCTCTGATTGCCAACTTAGCCGTCGGCTCTGCACAGATTGCTGATGCGGCTATCACATCTGCGAAGATTGCCAATCTGGCTGTTGGCAACGCGGCCATCCAGAACCTTGCGGTCACCAACTCCAAGATCGCTGACCTGGCTGCGGACAAGATCACAGCCGGAACCATCACGGCGGCAATCGACCTTCGCTCTCCAATTGTCCGCTCGGGAGCCGTGCTTCCTGGCAATGCTGGCTTCTACCTGGGTGACTACGGCGGGGTCAATCAGTTCTACATCGGCAACGGATCGACCGGTATCAACGGTCGTTCTCTTCAGTTCGACGGCACCAACGCGATTGTGCGAGGAGGTATCTACGCCTACTTCGGCACGATCGGCTCGATCCTGATTGACGCCAACGGCATCTCGTCATCGAACTACGTCAGCGGCCTGACCGGCTTCTCGCTGAACCAGTCTGGCGCAGCAGAGTTCAGCAACGTCACGGTTCGCGGCAGCGTCTTCTCTACCAATGGACAGATCGGCGGCATCAACATCACCGGCGGCGGACTGTCGTCGAGCAACTTTGGCGCTGGCACAGGCTGGTCAATTACCGGCACTGGCAACGCAACCTTCAACAACATCTACGCTCGTGGCGACATCGAGGCGTCAACGCTGAAGGCCAACACGGTGATGGTCAACACCCTGAACATTCAGGGCGGATCCGTGACCGCGATGAACATTGCAAGCGGATCTTCTGGCTCCCTTTCCTTTGGAAACACAGCAAGCACGGTAGTCGCTCTTGGGCTGACGATGGCGGGCGGGTCTAGCGGCGTGACCGTGATTGTCACGCTGAATGCGATCAGCTCTGGTGGCGGCTCAACGATGGGCATCTACATCCGGCGCAACACAGTCCTGATCTCGTCTTCTGCGGTGTCCGTGCTCGACGCTCAGACATCTTCGTTTGTCGCCACTGCATTCGATCCATCGCCGCTGGATGGCTACAACGTCTACACGGTTGACCTCGTCAACCAGGGGCCCGGGTCTGGAACATTTACCTACAGCGCGGTCTCGCTGATCGCATCCGGTGGCAAGCGATGAAATTTGCAGCGTTTTACGACGAGTCGGGCACCGTCAAATACGTTTTCGGCTTCCCAGAGGACAGCCCTCCGCCCAACGATAAGCCTTGGGTAGAGGTCAACTCACCCGTTATGGCCGACGATGGCTGTGTTCGTGACGGCGCATGGGTTGCCTACACGCCCGAGGGTGCCGCCAGAAAAGCTGTCCCACCCCTGCACCCGGCCACATGGAACCCTGGCGCCGAGCAGTGGGTGGATGCGCGAACGCCTGATGCGCTGAAGGCGGACAAGTGGGCCGAGATCAAGGCTGCTCGAGATGCAGCCGAGCATGGCGGATTCACCTGGGACGGGTCGGTGTTCGACTCTGACCCGGAGTCACAGACCAAGATCGTCGGGGCCACTCAGCTCGCCAACATGAACCCTGCGTCGTTCTTGATGGACTGGACGCTCAAGGACAATACCGTACGGACGCTGACAGGTGCGCAGATGATCTCGGTGGGCCAGGCCCTGGCGGTACACGTCAACGCTCAGCACGTCCTGGGCAGAACCCTTCGGCAGCAGATCGAAGCGGCCACAACTGCCGCCGAGGTCAACGCCATCCACTGGCCCGACGACACCCCGTGACCAGAGACAATTGCGGCGTGACGACCTTCAATCACAACCAGACCTATCAGTAGAAACCCTAAGCAATGCGGGACGCCAAAACGATCTCTCTGCTGCACAGGTTCTTCAGGGACGACCCTGATGCGGTGCAGCTCGCACTCATGTTGACCCGAATCGCTGACGTTTGGGATGACCTGATCGACAAGGACGCCGAGGTCACGCCGTCAGACATCAACGAAATGATGTGGCTCGCCCTGTCTGGGGTGAACCGCAACGCCTTCTTCCGCAATCACTGCTCTGAGCTTCTGCCGCTGATGGAGACCTCGATCCTCAACTGGCTGGCTTCCGACGAGCTGAAGGCGAACCACGGGCAGAAGGGTGTCGAGATCGCCAACGTGATCCGGCACAGCCTGTGTGATCTGTTTGTTCATATGGCACGAATCATCGGCGGCTTCGAGTGGGCTGTGTCGGTGACTCCTGAGATCAGGATGCTTGCACAGAACGACACACTCGAAGAGTTTTTGAAAGGGTAAGACTATGGGATGGATGAGCGCACCCCAGCCGGATCCGGGAATTGGCGAAGCAGCCAGGGCCAGCGCCGAGCTGGGCAAAGAAACATTCGACTTCTACAAGTCTATCTACCAGACCGACCTCAAGCCGATGCAGGAGCGCCAGCTTGCGCTCGCTGAGAGGGCGACTCAGAGCTACCTTGAAGACTCCCAGCTTGCCCGGGAAGAGGCTCGTCGCCGCATCGAGGAAGACAAGGCCAACAAAGACCTGCGCGACAAGGTCAAAGCCGATGCGATGGGCTACGACTCTCGAGAGAACATCGAGCGTCGTCAGGGCATCGCTGCGGCCAGCGCCAACCAGCAGTTCTCGAATGCTCGAGATCAGTCGCTGCGTAGCTTGTCGCGATACGGCGTCAACCCCAACTCGTCCGCGTTTGCCCGTACCAACGAGCGGCTGACCCGTGATCAGGCCTTGGCTACGGCTGGTATGCAGACTGGTGCCGCCTTCGACACGATGGACAAGGCGATCGCATTGCGTGCCGGTGTCAACGAAGCGGCCAGTGGTCGTTCGAACACAGCCGGTCAGTACATCGGCTTGGCCGGGAATAGCCTTGGTGGTGCTGTTGGTGCCGGTAGCGGCGCTATGGCGGATGCTCGAGCCAATGCGGGCATGGTTGGTCAGGGTGCTGGATACGGCTTGCAAGGCTACAACCAGTCCGGAAACCTGTACGGCCAGGAGTTCCAGGGACGCATGGCTGGCTACAACGCCCAGATGGGCGCGATCGCTGGTTTGGCTGGAGCGGCAGGCACGTATTACGGCCTGTCCAACAGACCTCCTGGCAAGGCAGATGGTGGAGAGATTCACTCTGGGCCAGGCCACGTCAAAGGCCCCGGTGGTCCGGTGGACGACAAGGTTCCGGCGATGCTCTCGAACGGCGAGTATGTGATTCCCGCTGATGTTGTAAAGGCCAAGGGCGTCGAGTTCTTCGACAAGCTCAAGGCGAAGTACCACACCCCGGCTGCACAGCAGCGCATGGGTCTTCGGAGGAACTGAAATGGCTGCTGGACTTGGTATTGCTGCCGGTGCGTTTGCTGAGAACTATGCGCGTGCGCTAGGGCTTCGTAGTCAGCTTGACGACGCCGAGAAAAAGCGTGAGGCAATGGGACTCCAGATGGAGAACCAGCGTCTTCAAAATGCCCAGCTTCAAGAGCAGCGCGATGCGAATCAGGCTGCGGTTGACCTCGAGAAGAACTGGTCGTCTGGCACTGGTTTCCGGCCAGATGGTGCGGATCAGAACTATGACCACCGCAGTGATCCAGCCGCAGTGTCGAAGTACTACGACAACCTGCGCAGCGTGATGAGGCGGCAGGCCTCAGCCTATGGTCGCTCTCAGGTTGAGGCGGACGAGGCTGTCGATCGCGTCGTCAAGTCTCAGTTGGCAGAGAAGACGGGCAAGACCATTCAGATGCTGAAGATGTCTCCCGAGCGTGCGACTTCTGCCATCAAGTCTGCTTATGAGGCTTTCCCGGATGGCGGCTCGATTTCGAACGTGACCTACGACAAGGCCAAGGATGCCTACATCATGACCGGCGTCGGCCCTGATGGTACGCAGGGAAGCGTCGAGCGTTCGCGCAGCGACGTGATCGAGGCCCTCTCGTTTGGCGCACTGAACGGTCGCGATGCTTCTGCACTGCACATCAGTATGCTGGAGAAGGAGCGTGCTCGCGCATTCGAGTCTGGTCAGCTCGACAAGAAGATCGCGGCAGACAAGGACAACGTCGCCACCAAGGTTCAGGGCGACAAGGATGTTGCTGGCATGAACATCCAGGGTCGCAAGGATGTCGCCAACATCGAAGGCGGCTACGGCATCAACATTGCCAACATCAGGGCCAACGCCGCCGGTCGAGAAGCCGCCACAGCTCAGCAAAACCAACTGCTTAATCGCCAGCTTGGGGCCGTGCGCCAGGGCTTCGAGGCTGTCATCAAGCAAGACATCGATACCGCTGCCAAGCAGAACAGCAGATGGGAAATGATGCCTCAAGAAGCTCGTCAGAAGATCATGGACGACATCGAGAACAAGGTTGCTGAGTCTCGCCAGGTTGGTGAGGCCAACGTCTACCTTGGCGGCAGCTTGGATGCTCGCACCATTCATCGCGCCTACACCCAAACCAGAGATCCTCAGCAGGCGCAAGAGCTGTTCGCCCGTGACGACAATGGCAAGCTGAGACTCAAGCGAGACGAAGCCACCGGCCAGATCTTCGCGCTCACCAAGAGTGGCGTGTATGTCCCGGCCCCCAACGGCGCTCGATTCACCCTGCCTGGCACCAAGTAATCAGCATGGCAACAGACCGACTCGGACTCAGGAACCCATACTTCTTGGACTCTGCTGAGGCCGAGCGAGGGGTTCGATCAAGGGACTCTGGCTTCTTGAGCGGCGATCTGGAGTTTGACGTCCAGGCCCCGAGCACCAGTGCGTCCGTGATGCGGGACTCGATGAACAGCGAGGTCAGCCAATCTCGACAGACTGCGCCATCAGGTCGAAGGGTCGCCCCTGGATTCATGGCTGGCGACATGGAGATCGATCCGGATTACAAGCCTCCGGTTGCTGAGCCTCAGCCGACCGCCAAGAAGGTCGCTGACGAGGACTACGGCTTCCAGCCCATCAATGCCTTGAAGAAGGGCTTCAAGGGTCTGGGTCTGACCTGGGACTTCCTGGCCAACCGGCTTGAGAAGGCTGTCACTGGCGACACCAAGGACACCGCTCCCATCCTGGCCAAGAGCGTCGAGGAATACAACCAGATCGCCTCTGATCCTCGCATCGGCAAGATGGTCAAGGAGGCCGACCAGAAGTACCAGGACGATGGTGTGGTAGCAGCCACCGGCTCAATGCTGGGCTGGATGGTTCGCAACCCGACGATGGTTGCCAACTTCCTGGCCGAGCAGATTCCTGGCGCTGCCGTTGGTGGCGGTATCGGTGGTGTGGCCACGGCTCCGCTCAAGAGTGCTGCTGCTGGTGCCGCAGCTCGAGCTGGCGCAAGCAAGGCCGTGCAGTCCGCTGTCGGCACTGGCGTGACCGGTGCAGGCATCAACACGTCTGCCGTGGTGTTCCAGTCCCTGGGCACGAACTACACCGAGGGCCTTCAGAAGTTCGATGGCGACACTGAGGCTGCTGCCGAGTACGCCGTCAGCAAGACTGCCGGTGAAGTACCGGCCAACGCTGTGGCTGGCGCGTTCCTGGGCATCAATCCGTTCAAGTCCAAGGTCGCCAACATCCTCAACCAGGCGAACATCCAGGGCATCGGTGGCGCTACCGGTGCCTACATGGCATCCAAGGCTGTCGGTGAGGATGCGAGCTTCGGTGAGATGGCGCTCGAGTACCTGGGCGAAGGCTTGACCGCACCCGGCGAGATCGCTGCCGTTGGCGTAGAGAAGTTCCGTGGCAAGCCGCAGGAGCAGGGGCCCAATGCCCCACCGAATCCTGTGAGCGATCGTAATGCTGGCGAGCCTCCTGCTGGCCCTGGCATGTCGCCCGTCCAGATGCAGGAGTTCGTCAACGACTCCCGCTCTGTGCCGTTCTTTGCCGCCCTGTACCAGACGGCGGACGATGCCACCAAGACGCAGATCGAGCAGGCGATGGGCCGAAGCGATCAGCTCGAGGCATTCCAGACGGCTATCAACAACGTCCAGTCGATTGAAGATGGCAATCGCCTGGTTCAGCAGAACGGGGACTTCGCCAACTTGGTGCTTGGGTCTCTGGATCCGTTCCTGAAGACGCCGCCTCCAGCCGGTGTGTACAAATCCACACCGCCCAGCTTGGCTCGGGCAGCTAGTGAAGATGCTTCATTCGGCTCTGACGAGAACCTCGCCTCTCTTGAAGAGGAGATCCAACGGTCTCGCGCTGTTCGAGAGTTTGAGCGAGAGCAGCCTGGTGGGCTCGTACCCAGTCAAGCCAGTAAAACCGGCGTCGAACCTGCTTCTTCAACTGAGACTCCCGCTACCGAACCGATCGTAGCCCAGACGACAGATGGCACTCAAAACGAGCCACTGACAGTCGGCACAGCCCCCTCGATCAGCAACATCGAAGTCTCTCGCGGAGACGGTAGCTCCCTGTTCGTGCCGTCAGTGCGCTTCGAAAGTCGCGGCATGACCGCTTCGATGAGTGGCAGAGAGTTTGAGCTGCAACTAGCTGGGCCAGTTCAGCCTGGAGCTATCAGCTTCTCGTCGGTCAGGGTCACGCCAGACGCCACCTACTTTGGCGGCAGTTCTGACAGGTCAAGCAACCTGCTTGCGTGGGTTGATGGCCAGTCTATTGCCATCGAGGAACCGTCTACCTCAAAGATGGTTCGTCTCGACAGATCGTCTCCTGGCGGCTCCGCCGAGACTGCCTTGCGCAAGGCTGTCGGGGACGCGGCAGTTGATGCTTTCCTCTCCTCTGATCCATCAAATGCTCAGTCTGCGGTGTCTCAAGCCATTCTGGGCATGGACATCAATCCAGAGATCCAATCTGCGCGGAAGCTGTTTGATCGATCATTCTCTGCAACACAGGTCGCCGAGAGCGATGCGACTTCCGCCACGTCCGTGGCGCAGGACTCGTTCTCGCAACTTCAGACAAGCCTGGAGCAGCGGGGTGCTGAGGCGGGCTCGATCAAGCGTGTCAAGAACCCTTCCCACCTGAACAAGATCGCCAAGCTGTTTGGCGTCGAGTTGTTTGCCTACAGCTACAACGGCAGCGATGCTCGCCTGAAGAAGCTTGCTGGCACCAACATCACGTCCCCGACTGGCAAGTCGATCATCGGCATCAACGTCACCCAGTCACCCAAGGCGTCACTGTTCGTCCTTGGCCATGAGGTGTTCCACGATCTGGCCCGTCGTTTCCCGCAGCAGGCCCAGTCGCTGAGCCTTGAGATCAAGTCTTACCTCCAGGCCAACCGGTACGAGGACTACAAGAAGTTCTACGAGTCCAAGAACCAGACAGAGAAGACGGACGAAGAGGTTGCAGCCGATGTGCTCGGAACCCTGTTCACGGACAAGAAGTTCTGGGAGCAGCTTGGAGTGCGCAACCAACCTCTGCTGGCTCGCATCCTGTCGGTCATCGACAACCTGATCGCCAGCTTCAAGGCCAACGCCGACTCCGGTCGGATGCAGATCAAGCAGTTCATCACCGAGTACGAGAAGGTGAGGGACAGGGTCGCATCCTTTGTGACCGAGACCCAACAGGGCAAGCCTTCTCAGTCCCAGGTTGGGACTGCCACGGATGAGATGGCTGATCTGCCGATCGACCAGGTGCGTCAGCTCCTGGCTGAGAAGAGGATCAGTGATGCGGCCAAGCTGTTCAAGGCCAGCAACCTCCAAGCTCAGGGCTTCGACTTCTCGCAGGTGGCGAGGGAGGCTGGCGCACGGGTGATTGGTCGTTCTGTGGTGAAATCAGACACTGCGGAAGCCCAGGCACCGAGCGGCACTACAAGCGAATCCGACAGTGTCCGGACTGAGGGCGCGACTCAGCCTGCGGCTACCGCACCTACCATAAAGAAGGGTCCTCCCGACCGCTTCGAAAATAAGAACATCACGCTCAGCGACGAAGATCTGCGTACCGTTGAGGACGAGGTGCGGATCGTCAAGGACTTGCTGAGAAACGCCAAGTTTGCCCAGCGAGAAAGCCTTAAGGCTAAGTTCCTCCAGGAGGCAAAAGACTCCTTCGACAAGTTTGCACTTGGCGCTCAAGGCCAGAGCTTCAACGATCTGGAGAAGCAGGTTGCAGAAGAGAAGGCTAAGAATCGCACCCCTCGGACTGAGCCGACTGCGGAGAACGTGATCCGCTCCCGTGTACGTCGCCTGATGACGGCTGCTGACAGCACGGCGGAAGATCGGGCCAAGCTCGAGCAAGAGGCCAAGAAGGCCAAGAAGGATCAGGAGAAGGCGGCCAATCAAGTCTCGAACGTCGATGACATCGAAGATCCCAATCGCTTTGCCGACACCCTCGGTGAGCGTGCGGACGATGCAATCGGCAAGGAAGAAGGCGAGCCGAAGGCCGACAAGCGCGTATCTGACAGCATCATTGAGCAGCAGCGCAAGCTCCTGAAGCGTCGCGCCAACGAGGTTGCCAGCAACCCCGACGTGATGATGGGCGAGCTGCTCAACATCAAGTCTGAAGCCGAGAAGGCTGGGCTGTCCGCTGAGACGATCGCGGACATCTTCGACACACCGATGGCACAGATCAAAGCTCTGGCTGACGGCTTGATGTCTGAGGTCAAGGCTGACGAGCAATTGACGGACGTCACTGACGAGACCAACGTCGAGCAGCAGCCTGCCGATGCTGGCGAGCCGATCACCAGCTATAACGCGGCGCGTAATGCCGTTCAGGCCATAACGCAGGGCGTTACTAGTGGGCGGATCACGGTTGATGGAATCACCCGTGTGCTGCAACTGGCGCGTCGTGACGCCAACTTCTCGATCGGACAACTGATCCAGGCGATGCAGGAGGAGGGGATCGAGGTTCCATCCGTGTTCGATCGGATGAATGGCCGTCCGTTCACGCAGCCCTTTGTTGCCTTCGTATCCAGCTCACCCAACCATCCGGTGGCGCGTCAGGAGTGGTTCACCTCCCTGGATCGAGCCTTGCGTGAGTCAACCTCCGCAGAGAAAACCACCATCCTGAGTCAGCTCACCAGCGTTGAGCGCGAGCTGTACAACGACTGGAAGGCCAAGAACTCCCGCGCACCGGTAGATACCGACAGCAAGGATTTGCTCAAGGTCTTCCCGAACTCTCTGTTCACCAAGTTCAGCCTGACCCAGATGCGCAACCCGGAGAGCATCCCGCAAGGGCAGCTCCCGCTGTCGGTTCGCTCTGGCATCGTGGACTTTGTGCAGGACTGGTATGCCGACGTCTCCAACGCTCTGACCTACCGGCCCGACATGGCCCGTCAGATCCTTGGCGCTCTGGCTCCCCAGGATCTCAAGGCGTTCACCGCGTGGCGCAAGGCACAACAGCGGGCCACTATGAAGAAGGCCGAGGTGATCGGTCGCTCGGTTGACTACGGCAACCTGATGGGTCTGCGCTTCATCGGCCCCATGCTGACCGATGCCTACAAGCAGCAGCTCTCCCTGGCCGACCAGTTCATGGCCAAAGAGGCTGTAGCCTGGGCTGCTCGCATCGACGCACTGATTGAGCGGGTCAACCAGGATCAGAGTCTGTCGCCGCAAGATCGCAAAAATGCGATACGGGACATCACCTACCGTGAGCTGAACCGGATCCACAAGACGATCCACAACCGCGCCAGGAAGCTGGCTGACACGACAGACAACGCCGACTCGTTCGCCAACTGGGTTGCCGAGATGAACGAGCGCATGTCTCGTCCTGAGCAGCAGCAGGGTCGGACGGACGAAGGCGAGTTCGTGGCGATTGAGGAGCGGGCAGACGAATCGTTTGACGACATGGCGTCCCGCCTGGGTGACGCACTGTTCCGTATCGGCAACGGCGAGACTGGGTCTGTCGCATCGACGGTGCTGGTGCAGTCCCAGGTGTCCGAGATCATGGGCACCTTCAAGTCTGCTGCCAACGTCAAGGTGGTCGGCAACCCGTCGCATCTGCCTGACGGCGTGCGTGAGCGTTTGATGAAGCGTCTGACCAACGGCTACATGCCCAAGGGTCTGTACGACGCGCAGACGGGGAACATCTACATGTTCTCCGAGGCTGCTACATCTGAGCACGACACCCAGTTCACCCTGTTCCACGAGCTGTACGGCCACTTCGGTCTGCGTGCTTTCCTGGGCGACACCTACACCGACTACTTCACCTCGCTCTACAACGGCAACAAGGCTATCCGGGAAGCAGCTAACAAGCAGAAGGAAGGCCGCAACATCTCCAACGCTGTGGCGGTTGAGGAAGCCCTCTCCGACATGGCTGGCGATGGCAAGTTCGCTGGCGTCATCAAGGGTGTGGTCGGCAAGCTGATCAAAGCCCTGCGTGATGCAGGCTTCGAAGGTGTTGCAAACTGGCTGAGTAAGTTCACAGATGCCGAGGTTATGTACGTCCTGCGTGCCGCCCGTGATGCGGCTCGCAACGGCGGCGTGCCTGTGCTCAACGGCGCACCTGCCGACGTGCTTCTGTCCGAAGTGCGGATGCCGTACGAGATGTACTCGACCAAGGACGGCGAGACGACTGCCTACGCCCGGTACAACCCGGTGACGATGCAGTGGTACGTGTTCACGCCCAAGCAAGGCTCGAGCAACATCAACACGGACTACCAGTCCACCACGATGCCGCACGACAAGTTCGATGACGTGCTGGCTGAGATGAAGCGCCACGGCAAGACCATGCGCCGGATGCGCTCTGGCCTGTTCGTGGACAACCGCATCCCGACCGACAACGTCCAGATACAGGATCCCCGTGAGACTGGCTGGTTCAAGAAGGCGATGTACTGGGCTGCAATCCGTGCCCAGAACGAGTACCTGCCGATCTTCAAGGTGGTTCGCCAGCTCGAGAAGATGGGTCGGATGTCTGACTTCATGAACCCCATGAAGGCACTCAAGCTGATGGAGCGCAAGACTGCTGCTCGCCTGGAAAAGCAGGTTGAGGAGAAGTTCGTTCAGCCCATCGCCGCCCTGCTGAAGAGGGTGGTGCCAAGGGCATGACGTACGACGACGTCAACAAGTTCCTGCTGGCTCGGTTTGCCCCAGTGCGCAACGAGCAGATCGCCAAGATCAATCCCAAGAGGCCTGACGGCGGCTCGGGCA